>Ga0066610_10002465_pt1 | contig 10015 bp, 9 predicted proteins | sample SaaInlV_DNA_165m_FD_60375 | JGI IMG/M metagenome (GOLD analysis project Ga0066610, IMG submission 60375) | Marine microbial communities from expanding oxygen minimum zones in the Saanich Inlet - SI075_LV_DNA_165m | ecosystem: Environmental > Aquatic > Marine > Unclassified | place: British... | reverse complement strand
CTAGAGCGTGCTGCAAAAATGTCTGATGATAAGGGTTCTGGTTCTTTGACCGCACTTCCGATTATTGAAACTCAGGCTGGCGATGTGTCTGCCTATATTCCAACTAATGTAATCTCTATTACAGATGGACAAGTGTTTTTAGAGTCAGAGCTTTTCTACAAAGGTATTAGGCCAGCGGTGAATGTTGGTTTATCTGTATCAAGGGTTGGATCTGCAGCGCAAATCAAAGCGATGAAGCAAGTTGCTGGTTCAATAAAGTTAGATTTAGCTCAATTCCGTGAAATGGAAGCTTTTGCACAATTTGGTTCTGACTTGGATAGTTCAACAAAAGCATTGTTAGAAAAAGGCTCTAAATTAACCGAGCTTTTAAAACAAGGGCAATATTGTCCGTTCCAGATTGAAGAGCAAGTATTGGTTATTTTTGCAGGAGTTAAAGGCTATCTGAAAGAAATAAAATTGGATAAAATTGGTAGTTTTGAAGCTGGCTTGCTAGATCATGTTAAAAATGCATATCCTGATTTATTACCAACTATTAAGTCTCAGGAAAAAATTTCTGAAGCATCTGAAACTACAGTTAAGAACGCTATATTAGAGTTTATTACAATATTTAACGGTTAATGAATTGAGATGGCAGATTTAAAAACCTTACGAAATCGAATCAAGGGTATTAAAAACATCCAAAAGATAACTCAGGCAATGAAAGTGGTTGCGGCTTCTAAGTTGAGAAGGGCTAGGATGGAAGCAGAGGAGGCAAGGTTATTTACTGAGACTACTTGCTCATCTTTTTTGCATAGCTTGTCCTCTTTAAATGATTCTGATGAAATAGGCTTGGATTTCTTAAATGTAGAAAATGCGCAGAAAACCTTACTCGTTTTGGTCTCAACTGATAGAGGTTTGTGTGGTGGTTTAAACAATAATTTAATTAAGCACACATTGTCTGCGGCTGAAGTGATTAGTTCAGAAGGTTTGGAATGTAAAATTCTGGCTATAGGCAAAAAAGCTACCGATGCGATTAAAAGCAGAGCCCCAGAGCTAGTTTATTCTACTTCAGAGGGGTTCTCCTCGCGCAAGATATCTTTGGGTATAGTTAGTGAGATTAAGGCTCGTATTCTAAAGGCTGTTAATGAAGAGGGGTTTGTACGTGTTCGAATGATTTTTCCTGGGTTTGAGTCAGCTATGTCACAAGTTGTGAGGGATGAATTATTTATTGCTTCTAAGGATGAGCTAATATCAAATATTGAGGAAGTAAAGGAAGGCTCGCATGATGATTTAATTGAATTTGAATATGAGCCAAGTAAGGAAGAGGTGATTTTGAGCTTGTTTGATTATTATGTCTTGTCATCTTTGAATCAGGCTTTTTATGAAACTTATGCTTCAGAACAAGGTTCTCGTATGAGTGCTATGGATAATGCAGTTAATAATTGTCATGATATGGTGAGTAAATTAACATTAGTTTATAATCGTACAAGGCAAGCTAAAATTACCACGGAGTTAATAGAGATTATTTCTGCTGTTGAAAGCATTTAAAAAGGGCTTATGGATGTTAATGTGAACTTGCAAAAGGATTTTATAGAAGCGTCAAATCAGTATATAAAGCTTTATGGCTTATCGGAAGAAAGTTTTCAGAAGATCTCATTAGAGTTATATGATGATATTAATCACTTCTCAAAATTATTCTCAAATATCCAAGATTTCCTAAATAGTTATTTCATTATTGAAAACAAACGTTTTAAAGCTGAGTTATATGACTATAAAATCAGTGAAGAAAGTCGAATGTCGGATTTAATATTTGAAGCTATCAAGCTAAAGTTAAGTTTGATAGATAAAGAGTTTTTAGAGCAGGTAATAAAGTATCTTGCTCTGAGTCCAATGAGTAATGGCGTAAGCTTAGATTCTCTTTATAGAACAAGTGATACCATCTGGTTATGGCTTGGTGATAATGAGATTGATTTTAGTTATTATACCAAGCGTATCTCGTTATCTATGGTCGTATCATCTACCCTGCTTTATTATATAAAAATTGATAATTTGGATAATGTTGATAGTTTTCTGCAAACACAACTTTATGCTTTCTCCAAAATAGCTAAAATAAAGAATAAGTTTTGTAAATATTTTAGTAACTAGAATGATTATATGGCGATGCTTGCCTCTCCTGGGATCTGTTTTGAGATCGTATTTTAGAATCGTAATTAGTGTAGTATCAATAATGTTTTGTTCAGCATTCTTTGATTCTAAAGATAGCATTCAGCCTGAGCCAAAATCCATAGAAGTACGAAAAGCAGAATTATCTACCGATGAATTTATGGTAGTTACAGGAACCAGGCTATCAAGTGAGGCGGGCGAGTATATTTTAAGTAAAGGTGGCAACGCAGTTGACGCAGCAATAGCCAGCCAGTTGGTACTCAATCTTGTAGAGCCGCATTCATCAGGTATTGGAGGCGGAGGTTTTTTTGTTTTTTGGGATAGTAAAAATAAGCAATCTTATTTTTATGATGGTCGAGAAACGGCGCCTCAGCATTATGATCCAGAAGTGTTTTTGGATAAGAATGGTAAGCCTAGGGATTTCTTTGATGTATTGGAAGGTGGCTTAACAGTAGGAGTCCCATCTTTATTAAAGTTGTTGAAAACGGTTCACGAAAAGCACGGTCAGTTACCATGGTTTGAACTTTTTGTCCCGGCAATTGATTTGGCTAAAAATGGTTTTGATGTATCACCTCGCTTAGAGATGCTGCTTGAGGAGGCCAAGCATATTAAGAATTTTGAAAATACTTATGAATATTTTTACGATACCGTTGGTGGTGAGCAGGTTAGGCAAAAAATTTATAATCATCAATTTGCAGAAACCTTAAGGCAAATTGCTGAAAATGGCATTGATGATTTTTATCAAGGTAAGATAGCGTTAGATATTGTAAATGCGGTTAATAATACCAAGCGTAATCCTGGCTATTTAACTATAGAGGATTTGTCCCGATATGAAGTGTTATCAAAAGATTTGATCTGCACTAAGTATCGTAAATATAAAGTTTGCTCTATTCCAATGCCGAGTTCTGGAGGTGTAGCCATTTTGCAAACATTAGGAATTTTAGAGCATTTTGACTTAACTCAAATGGCTCCCAATAGTGCTGAATCGGTGCATATAATTAGTGAAGCTTTACGCCTCGCTTATGCTGATCGCAATAAATATACAGCAGATGATAGGTTTGTCTATGTACCGGTAAAGCAAATGCTATCAAAGAAATATCTTAAGCAGCGTAGTTTCTTAATTAATATTGACTCTTCTTTAATTGATGTTCAGCCAGGTCAGTTTACTCGTTTAGCTAACTTCGTTCAACCCGTTGATCATCCATCAACAACCCATTTATCTATTGTCGACAAGGATGGTAATGCGGTTTCGTTTACATCTTCAATTCAGTATTTTTTTGGTTCTGGCCTTACAACACATGGTTTCTTGCTAAATAACCAATTAACAGATTTTGCTTTTGTACCAATGGTGGATGGTAAGAAGGTGGCCAATAGGCCGGAAGCTGGTAAAAAACCACGAAGCTCAATGTCTCCAACTCTTGTGTTTGATGAGGATAATAAATTATATATGGTTGTAGGTTCTCCAGGAGGGTCGAGGATTATCAGTTATGTTGTGAAGACGATAGTGTCTGTATTAGATTTTGATGTTCCTATCAATGAAGCTGTAGCGCTACCGAACTTTACTAAGATGAATAATAAATTGGAGTTAGAGAAGGGTAGTTACCTTGAGGAGTACCAAGGAATATTGGAGCAGAAGGGGCACGAAGTATTAATTCATGATATGACCAGCGGTTTGCATGCAATATTGATTAAGGGTGGTAAGTTATATTCTGGTGTAGATCCAAGGCGAGAAGGTCTGGCTTTGGGTAGGTAACTTTTGATTATCTGGATCGGCTGCAGCCTGGAGTAATTCATTCACAGCCATAGAGTTGTATTATCTAGAGGCGCAATATTTTGCGTCTCGTTATATTTGATTCAATATAACAGGCAATTATCGTTGAAAGGTTAGTTAGATTAGAGCTTTGCAACTCATATTTCTTTGTTTTATGTTAACATCCCAGACGCATTATGATGCGTCTCTACATTTTATTTAATAAAAATTAACGTGGGATACTGATAATATTCTCCGAATATATTTAGCCTCCGGCTCTTGTAGCCCCCATGCCAGATTTTCCGCTGCCTTGTGCAAAAAATCCTTTCGAATCACCAGTGCTCTGGCTATATTGCTGCATTATTGTTGGGTTGCTTACTCCTTCGGAAACAGCTTTGGCGCTTTGATGAGTTGTTTTAGAGGCATTTAAGCTATGGGTATGAGACTCTACATTGCTTTTTAATTCGTTACCCTTTGAGGCAGATTGGCTATCCACTTGGTATGGTTGAGCATTGTGTATAGGTTTTCCCGTACCGTCTATTCGACCATCGCTTGTTAGAGAATGTGCTGTAAAATCTGGGTTCTTCATTCCTGCCCTTGAGCGAAATCCGACGGTACTATCAACTACACCGTATCCAAGTCCTGCACTTGAGAATACACCTGCATGATGACCATCATATGGATGTCCGTCGGTAAGGTAATTACCGGTGTTTGCTCTGTGTGATAAGTCTACTTTATCTGCACTCATTCCTTTCTCATTTTAAGTTTGGAATACATTATATACTATAGCCTATTACTTGTCAAAAAAGAATCTCTATTGATTGCCAAGTGTAACCAGAGTCTCTTTTGATTTTAATAAATTATCCACAGCTACCTTAATATCTTGCTTGCTAACATTTTGAAAGCTTTCGAGTAATTCGTCATTAGTAATAAACTTTCCTCGACTTAAAAAGCTTGAAGCCATTCTTCTTGATCTTGCAACTGAGCTCTCTAAATTCATTAATAAATTTGATCTAAAGGACTTTATCGCTTTAGCCAAGTCATCATCTGATATAGATGTGGATGTATCAAGCATAACATCCCTCACTAGTGCTATAGTCTTTTCTTTGTTTTTAGGTGCTATGGAAGTATGTATCCCGAAAATACCAGCATCTTGGAAGCTACAATTAAAGCTATATACTGAATAGGCTAACCCTTGCTTCTCTCTGACTTCCTGGAATAACCTAGAAGACATACCTTCGCCTAATATATAATTATATAACTGCAGAGGATAAAAGTCTTTGTGAGTGAGCGCAACAGATTGGTATCCCAGGACAATTTGCATCTGTTCAATATCCTTCTGATGCTCCTTAACTCCCCCTTGATAGATTGGAGTTACTTTAGCCATTTGCTTGTTTGTTGGGAGGCTGTCAAAATATTTTTTGCACTCACTCAAAACTTCTTCATGAGGTACATTACCTGATACGGAAATTACAGTATTATCACCACAATAATAATTTTGGTAATAAGCTTTTAAACTTTCTTGTGAGAAAGCCAGAATGTTTTCTTTGGGCCCAAGGATTGGTTGTCCAAAAGATTGGTCCGGAAAGGCTAGTTCTTGGAAATAATCATGAATGATGTCATCTGGTGTATCAATCGAATTAGCTAGCTCTTGTAGAATTACATGACGCTCTCTATCAGCTTCTTCCTGCGAAAATGTTGAGTTGATCACAATGTCGCTAATAATTTCCATCGCAGATCTAAAATCTTCTTTTAAACTTTTGCAATAATACATTGTTTTATCACGTGAGGTGAAGGCGTTGAAGTATCCACCAATTGCTTCGAAATCTTTGGCAATGGTTTGGGCATCACGTTTTTTTGTACCTTTAAAAATCATATGTTCAATGAAATGCGAAATACCATTTTCAGATTTGTTTTCGTGAATACTGCCAACTCCAAAGCCGATATGAATCGTTACAGACTCGACGGATGGGTTGTAATCAGTTAGTAATGTAATATTGTTATGTAGTTTGACTTGGGTGATTTGCATTTTTTGATATACTTTTGGGTCGCTTCGCGTTATATGATGGAAACTCAAAATTTACTATTAGTTTTTTATATATGTCAGAATTTACCAAAAAGCCGGAATATAAATATCCAGAAAAATCAAAAAAGATCTATGTTCAAAGTGAGCGTTTCCCAGATGTTAAAGTTGCTATGCGTAACTTAGAGCTCTCAGGGGGTACGGCAGCCGATTCAATCAATCTGTATGATTGTTTTGGTGAATTTGGCGGAGACAGAGATGTTGATATTAAAGCCGGTCATAAGAATATCAGATCTGAGTGGATAAGGGAGCGAGGTGACACGGAGGTAATTAAAGGGCGGGAATATAGCCCCAAAGATGATGGCCAGGGTATATCTTACATATCGTCTATTGAAAAATTCGATCGCAGCAACATTCTAGTGTTAAAGGCTAAGGACAAACCTGTAACACAATTATATTATGCCAAGCAGGGTATCATTACTAAAGAGATGGAGTATATCGCCATTCGTGAAAATCTAGGTCATACTAGCTATTTTAACAAAGAGAAGGATATCATTATTACTGCAGAATTTGTTAGGGAAGAAGTAGCAAAGGGCCGTGCGATTATTTTAGCGAACATTAATCACCCAGAGAGCGAGCCAATGATTATTGGTCGAAATTTTTTAGTTAAGATTAATGCCAATATTGGTAATTCGGCAATTTTATCTGATGCAAAAGCTGAGGTAGAAAAAATGCTTTGGGCGACAAGATGGGGTGGTGACACGATAATGGATTTGTCTACGGGCAAGGATATTCACTCAACTAGAGAATGGATCCTCCGTAATTCATCAGTCCCAGTCGGAACGGTGCCAATATATCAAGCTCTTGAAAAAGTAAATGGCGTGGCTGAAGATTTAACTTGGGAAATATTTCGTGATACATTGATCGAGCAAGCAGAGCAGGGGGTGGATTATTTTACTATTCATGCCGGTGTGCTTTTGCCATTCATTCATTTGACTGAAAACCGCGTTACGGGTATTGTCTCACGTGGTGGAGCTATTATGGCGAAATGGTGCTTGAGTCATCATAAGGAAAACTTCCTATATGAGAATTTTGGCGAGATTTGTAAAATCATGGCAGCTTATGATATTAGTTTCTCATTGGGCGATGGTCTTCGTCCTGGCTCAATTGCGGATGCGAATGATGAAGCGCAATTCTCTGAATTAATGATTTTAGGTAAGTTGACTAAAGTTGCTTGGAAGCATGATTGCCAAGTTATGGTTGAAGGCCCAGGGCATGTGCCAATGCATATGATTAAAGAAAATATGACTAAGCAATTAGAGTTGTGTAATGAGGCGCCTTTTTATACGCTTGGACCATTGACTACAGACATTGCGCCGGGATATGACCATATTACTTCTGCAATTGGTGCTGCTATGATTGGTTGGTATGGTACTGCTATGCTTTGTTACGTGACTCCAAAAGAGCATTTAGGCCTGCCTAATAAGGAAGATGTTAAACAAGGTGTTATTACTTATAAAATAGCCGCTCATGCAGCTGATCTGGCAAAAGGAAACGTGATCGCTGGGCTTCGAGATCTTGAGTTATCTAAGGCGAGGTTTGACTTTAGATGGAATGATCAATTTGATTTGTCTTTAGATCCTCATACTGCGAGAAGCTATCACGATGAAACTTTACCAGCCGAATCTGCAAAAACAGTTCATTTTTGTTCTATGTGCGGACCTAAATTCTGTTCAATGAAAATAAGCGAAGATATTAGAGCGTTTTCTAAAACTCTGCGCGCCGAACAGGGTAAATTAGAGGCCTTTAATCTTGACGCTGAAATGAAGAAGAAGCAAGATGAGTTTAATGCAGATGGTGCTGATCTTTATACTGAGAAAAAGGTCGGTTAATAATTGGGGCGGTGTTTTCCCGCCCGTGACTAAACAATCTGCGAGTATGATTCTGGGCGGGAGGACCCCGCCCTTACGACAGTGTAAAGTTTCGCAACCCCGAGCAAGTTATCCGTTATCCCTTGTATTTATGGGTATTATTATCCAGGAGAATGATACAGCTTCGCCTCTTCTATGTTATGATGCATACACGTATTTCTCCGATGATATTCAATCTTAAGGTTATTTTTTAACGAATTTATGAGATAATGTGGTTTGAAAGAATTAAGCAGGCCGAAGCCTGCCTAATTCAGAGGAGAGAGATATGATGTGCTGTAGCCAGTATAGAAATACTTTTTTTTAAAATACAACTAAAAAGTGTATTTTTTTAATATTTTTTATATATATTATATTTATGAAATCACCAAAAGCCTTTTCAGCACTAGAGTTGGTCATTGTTTTAATAATATTAAGTTTGTTAGTTACGGTTGTAATGTCAGCTGCTAATATTAAAAAAAATGCAAATTTAAATAGCTTTATCACAGAAACTAATATGATTTCAACCGCCACAATTTCTTTTAGGTTGAAATATGACGGATTGCCAGGTGATATTGCGGATGGTTACACTTTGTTTGGCAGTAATTGTGGTGCGAGTTTGCAGTGTAATGGTAATGGTGATGGTTATATAGCACTGGATTCTGTAGCTGATGCTGAGGAGGTGGTAAGTGGCTTTGTACATTTGTCACTAGCGGGTATGATTGATGCTACCTATAGCAGAGCTGATTATGAATATATGTATAAGAATAAAGGAATTGCTACATTACATTATGTAGAGACATTAGATGATTATCAAATTGATGGTAATGCGTTGGTTGCGCTAAGCGGAAGTAGTGATTACCAATTCTTAGAGCCTTATAGAGCAAGGCAAGTTGATTACAAGGTTGATGATGGTTTGCCAGAAAAGGGCTTGGTTACATATTATAGTAGTGGTAATAGTGGTTGTGTAACTGGGAGCGCATATATTGATGATGATAATAATAAAAAATGTGGATTAGTTTTTGTAATTGGGGAGTAATCAATTGCATAAGGGGCTGGGTCCTTCAGGCTGTCTCACAATATAATTACAAAGTCTTTATCGAAAAACTCTTTCGCAATTATATTGTGACACAGTCTGAAAGTTCTAGCTATCATTGCAAATTAAAGTTGTTTTGCTAACTTTGTTTTTTTAGGAATTTTTATAAAAAACATCACAATTATGACCGAAGTTTACGATGAAAATAATATCTTTGCGAAAATAATTCGTAAGGAAATACCGGCGGATATTGTTTTTGAGGATGATAAGGTTTTAGTATTTAAAGATGTCAATCCTGCTGCCCCATTGCATTTATTGGTAGTGCCCAAAGGGAATTATCGCTCATATGCTGATTTTGTCGCAAATGCAGAGGCTGCTGAAATAGTTTATTATTTTCAAAAAATCAAAGATATTGCTGATGAGTTTAACTTAAGAGATGGGTTTCGCTTAATCACAAATAACGGGAGTGATGCTTCGCAAACTGTGGAGCATTTTCATTTTCATATACTAGCTGGTAGGCAGTTAGGAGGCTTGTTATCGGACGATAAATTAAATAGATGATTTCATGTATTGTATTATATCTAGAAACTATTCGCTTTTTTAAGCCACAGGGGACAATATTATTGTTCCTTCCATGCTTAATAGCGCTAGCATTTTTAGATATTACTTATGCAATAAGCTACAAAACATACATTATCTTTTTTTTAGGAGCTTTTTTAGTCCGCTCATCTGCTTGCGTTGTTAATGATCTTTTGGACATTAGATTTGATAAAAAGGTTAGGCGTACCAAGGGGCGGCCTGTAGCCTCTGGTAGGATAGGCCGGATAGAAGCTATGATGTTATCTATATTTTTGCTATCATTGGCGCTTTGGTGTCTGTTTCAACTGAGTCCCAATGCGGTTTTCGCTGGATTGTTATCTCCTCTGTTATTTACCACATATCCTTTGTTTAAGAGGTTTACTTACATACCTCAGTTTTATTTGGGAATTTGTATGAGTTATGGCGTTTTAATTGTAGGGCTGCATATAGAGGGGGCATTATCATGGGATATGATTTTGCTATTTGTGGCTATGGTGTTTTGGACGTTTGGTTATGATACCATTTATGCTTACCAAGATATTAGGGATGATAAGAGGGTTGGTATAAAATCTTCAGCA
>Ga0066610_10002442_pt1 | contig 10069 bp, 8 predicted proteins | sample SaaInlV_DNA_165m_FD_60375 | JGI IMG/M metagenome (GOLD analysis project Ga0066610, IMG submission 60375) | Marine microbial communities from expanding oxygen minimum zones in the Saanich Inlet - SI075_LV_DNA_165m | ecosystem: Environmental > Aquatic > Marine > Unclassified | place: British... | reverse complement strand
CTTCTAGCCTCACCGTAATATATAAAAATTAACAATTAAAATTTAGCAACTTCTTCAATGGCTAAGATGCGATCACAGAGTACAGGATACTTCCTTACAGTCATACTCCCTTCCAATAATCGCCCCCCCTTACTCTTTTCTGAACACTGGACGCCTTCGTCCGCGTGGTGCAAACGCTTTAACAACTGAATCAAAGACTTGGCCGATATTCCGGCTCTATTTAATATCATTACAGCCCTTTGATCAGCCGCAATTTCAAGCAAGGGAGCCTCAAAGGAAAATTTTTCCATCACCATTGATAAGTGATCAGAGCGCTCTGTCTTATTACCATAATCACTCATCTCACCTGTGGCTAGCCACAATAGATTCTCCATGGACATTTTTGCAGTATGGCTCACTCCCGCACTTGCTAAACTAAAAAATGTTTTCATGTTGTGCCCTTGATCCGCGTGGGCCATTTCATGGGCCATAAGGGCCACAAGTTCATCATCAGATTCACCCACAAGATCTAAAAGTGGCTCGGACACAAAGATATGACAACCCGTGTTCACAGCATTTACAATAGGAAGTTGGAACACTTTAATTTTGTAACAATCTTGCATTCCTGAATCAAAACCAAAACTTCTTATCTGCTGAAACAAAATGTTTAAACGTTTTTCCTCTTCCGATATATTTGAATTATTTAATGACCTGGCAATGACACGAATTAAGTCCACAGGAACTCTTTGGCTATTATCAATACTTTCAAATTCAGAGTCCTCAACCTCGCTTAACATAACCCAAACTGAAAGGATAAACTTTTCATATGATTTTTTAACAAATGCAGGAATATCACTTAAAAACTGTAAAGTAATAGGATGGTTATTTTGGTAATAAGAGAGAGTATAAACATAAACTTCAAAAAGCTTTGGCTCTAAATAATTCATGGACCTATTGAGGTGAGTTGACACAGATTTTCCATACTTTTCATAGTACCATTGGTAATATCTAATAACAGAAGGGTGAATTGAACTTTGAAATTCCTTTGACCAAAAGGATTTTGTTCTTCCATAAACAGGGCTCAGTATTGGAGTCCAATACTCCAGGGTGCGGACTGATAAACGTTCAACATCTGCAGCCCAGTAATTATGTGTCTGTTTATAAATTATTTTAACTTTTGGTGACCAATACTCAATGGCTCTAACCACTGCATAATTAACTTGTTGAGACCACGACTCATAAAACTCCCCAATAGGCTCAGCCTTCTTTCCAGCCTGTCTCTGAGCTTCATCAACAGAGCCTATTTGTGCCGACAAATTAAACATCAGCAAAGCACTAAGGATCCCCAAACTTATTTTTACCATATCTCCCCCAAGACAATATTTTCAACATGAACATTAACTTAGAAAACTTAGTGGCTAAATTGTAATTTCAAAGTGACATTGGAATGTAAAAATTTTATTACTTTCCCTATATCTAGCATAAGAGGGAGTACCAAATAGCAAAGCAAAACTGATAAAAAGCTGGGCATTTTTTTTACGTGGATTAACAATTTTAGTTCAGTACAGCCTATAGAAAAGGTTATTAGTATTTGTAGCCCACCATCATATTTACTTGTGTATCAAAGTAATTACGCTCGCCATCATGAGTTAAAGTACCACCTGGGTTTGAATAACTATAATCAGAGTTATTCAACTTAACATTCACATTACCGCCATAGTAAAAACTCTTAGAAATGTAATAATTTAAGCCACCATAAAGCTCAAAACCCATCTTTGCAGGCATCTTTAAAGTATGATTATCCACACTGGAACTGAGCTTGTAAATAGAGTGAGACAGGGGCTGGCGAATATAAAACTTAAAATCATATTCTAATTGGTTACTTGGCTGAATTCGGGTGAGCAACCCAAGCTTAACATAATCTGATCTAACCCCATATATTGAAACCAACTCAGAGGGCGATAATGTTAAAAACGGAGTCTCCATCATTTCAAAGGCAATTAGACCATGTAACTCTACCTTTGACTCCATCAGAACCATTCTAGAAAGATGAGGAGATAAATTATATCCTGATTCAAAACCCACAGAATTCCAAGGGAAGTTTTTATCCGGTACAGACAGACTTCCTTCTATAGCATCCAATAGATTATCAGCTTTCATATAAATAATGGATGCTCTAAAATTTTTATAAATATAATCCAAATTCAAGCCTATGGATGGCCCTTGAGTATCGGTAAATGACACTTCTGTACTGCTACCATCAATGGTTTGACCATAAACTTGAATATCTACACCTAAATTCAAGCCAATGTTGAAAGACCAATTTCTTTGCCCATAATAGCTAAGACCCTCAAAACTAGGATTTACTTTTCCGTCCGCCAACATAACAACTAAATTTTCATGGACCTCATAAGAGATCAACATTCTTTGTTCACCTTGAGTTTTAGATTTTAAATTCACCGGAATCTGAATCATACCTTGGGGTACAGTAACAAAAAGTTCAAAGTAACCATTTACATCAGATCTTGCCTGAAATAATTTATTTTTCTGAGTTTCATTGGAAGCAAAAAATGTTTTGTAACTTGCCTTTGAGGTAAAACATGACTTTCTAAGGTAACCCACACCACTTTTACGAAAAACTAATACCCATGATTTATTATAATCAATCACAGATATACGTTTACCTTTTCGGTAACCCTTCTTAGTTCGTCCACGTCTTTTTGGCGTCTTGTATATATGGCAATTTTTAAGCAGTCTTTTTTTAACCTTTTTATCTTTATCCACAGCTTTTGTACTTTTCTTTTTTGCTTCAATAACTAAAATTTCGCTATATTTAACACTCACTTCTACATTGGGTTGGGTTAACCCAGAAATTACAAATGCCACAGATTCATCTTTAGACTTGTTTATTCCTTCTTCTTTTTGGTTGCGTTTTATTAAAGGAAAGTACCAAGACACTTTTTTCAACGAACCATTCTGAGACGAACCTTGCTGGCTACTAGGCTGTCCTTGTAGTCCAAAGGATATCACGACAACAGAGGAAAACAGTAGTAGTTTGAGTGGTTTAAGCATGAACTCAGGTTACTATTGCCAATGTTCCTTGGCAAGACTTGGGGTTATTTCTAATTATTATAATTTCAAACTAGACTTAAGTGGCTTTAACTTACCTATCTAGTTAAAAATAGTAAGACTTTTTCCGATAAGACTCTTATGAGTTATCAACTTAAAAAAGGGTCCTTTGTAGCCTCTTATGAAATTATTGGCATTATCGCCAAGGGTGGAATGGGTGAAGTTTACCTAGCTTACGAAAAAAACTTAAACCGCAAAGTTGCGCTTAAAGTTGTATCTCAAAATATCGCCAAAGATGCTGAAAATATTAAAAGATTTCAAATTGAAGGAAGATCATTAGCCCAGTTAAACAACCCACATGTAGTCACCGTGTACTCTCTCGGTGAGGAAGCTGGGCTTCACTACATTGCCATGGAATATGTTGAAGGAAAAGCTCTTGATGAAAGAATCAAGGAGTCAACATTTGATATTGACCAAGCAATTCCAGTTTTTTTTCAAATGCTCGATGGCCTCTCTGCTCTTCACAAACAAGGTATTATTCATAGAGATTTAAAACCAAAAAATATTATATATGGAAATAACCATAAGATTAAAATTGTGGATTTTGGAATAGCAAAAATGGTAGAGAGCCAGGAAATGGAACTTACGCAAATGGGTGTTATAGTAGGTTCTCCAAGATACCTAGCCCCGGAAGTCGCAAAAGGTAAGCCAGCTGTTTTTCAATCCGATTTATGGGGTCTGGGCATAATATTTTATGAAATGTTTGAAGGGAAATGCCCCTTTAATGGCAAAACACACCTCGAGGTATTGGAGCAAATTAAAAACAAGAATTTTAGTTTTTCAAAAAAAGTTGCAAAAAAAATTCCATTTGAAATTCAAGACTTTGTGTTTCAACTATGCAACAGGTCTCTAGATCAAAGATTTTCAAATAGTGAGGAAGCAGCCCAAGCATTAAATAATATTTTGCAATCAAACACAGCTTTAAACAACCATATGTCCGACTCATTTTTTGATAAAAGTCATGGCTCAGCAAGCTTAAATAGTTCTTTCAGATCCACCGTTGGTCAAACAAACGAAGATTTAGAAAAAACTAAAATGGAAACAGGTACCTTCTATCATTCAAACAACAATGATACACAGGGTTCAAGTCAGAATTCTTGGTCTTCGGGAGCTTCTCAAACAGGAACTCCTGAGTATCAACGTCACATTCAGCAGTCCCAAGGAATTCGACAATTTAATACTGGTTCTCAAAAATGGGGAGAAGGTCCAGTCATCTCTTATGCTAGAAAAAGAAAGAAAAGCAAGGCTGGCAATAAAAATATTTTTGCCATAGCTGGTATAGCACTTCTAGCTCTTTCATTATTTATTGTTTTATCACCAGATAAAAAAGAACCCCCCTTGCCTGTGGCAACAGCTCCTAATCAACTAGACATACCTGAGCCTACTGCTGTCTTAAAACCCCCTCCAGTACCCTCTGTTGACCTCAGTATTCCTACTGTAAAAGTAGCCGTAAAAAAATTGGAAGAACTTCCTCCTGTGGAAAATTTCAATGACTCAGCTTTACTCAGTGAACCTTTGGCTCAACCCATTATTACTAAGAAGAAGGTTGTTACGAAATCTCGTATTAAGTCATCTCGTGCCCCCGTTGCTCGACCACAATTCCTGACCAAGGTTCAAAATGTCAGTTTGGATTTTGGCTCAATCAATGGACGCAACATCTCCTCCACAGGAGCCCCCTTAAATCCACCAAAACTGAGATGGACTAAAACACCCAGAGCCTCCTATTACCAGATTCAAATATCAAAAGATAAAGGGTTCTCACAACCTTTAGATTATACAAGTGAGTCGAATAGCTTTACATGGACAGAGGCACAAGCTGGCAGACATTACGTGAGAGTCCGAGCCGTTGGAGAAAATGCCAGAATCGGTAAATTCTCTAATCTTGGTCAGGTCATTATCACAACAAAGCCTCCAGGATTAAAAAGTGAGTTTCAGAAAATAATAAAAGTTAAAACTTGGCAAGAGTATAAAAAAACAAAAGTTCCCATAACTATAAATTGGTCACAGATACCTATTGCCAGTAAGTACCATATGATAGTGAGTTCAACTAAAAGTTTTTCAAGAAACACTATTTCTAAATTTGTAACCGGCACGTCTCATGAGATTAAACTGGAGAAAAACAAAACCTACTATATTAAAGTTGCTGCTATTAATGAGAACAATAGGAAAATTTCCAGCTACTCTAGCCCAGCAAAAATTAAAGCTATAAAGTCCTTAGACCTTAACTCCCCTGTTATTATCTCTCCAAGAAGCGGCACAGCTCTAGTATCTTACAAGAATTCTCCGCAAATATTTAATTGGCAAAGAAGCAAATATGCAAAAAGCTATAAAATTGAGTTCTCCAAAAACAAACAGTTTAAAAGAATAATTAAATCCTTTGTTTCAGATTCCACAAACCTTGTAGCCAGATACAAATTTCCCAAGGGAACTATTTATTGGCGCATACAGGCCACACATGACAAAAACAAATCTAGCTGGAGTTCGCCCAGCTATTTTGTAATTCCATAATTTTTCAAATAAATTCTAAATGATATTTACCAAGATGACTTAGTAACACCTGGTAGTTGTCCCATATTAGCTAACTCTCGAACAGCAATACGTGAAAGACCAAATTTTCTAAGATGACCACGAGTTCTTCCAGTTAGGTAACAACGGTTTACTACACGGTGAATTGATGTATCTCTTGGGAGCTTTTGAAGTTTAGCAGTCGCTTCGTAACGTTCATCTTCGGAAAGTTTGTCGTTAATAATTTGTAACTTTAGCTCTTCTCTATATTTGTAGTAACGATTTGCTTTTTCACGACGTTGTTCATTTTTTGCAACCCTACTTTTCTTAGCCATACTCTATAACCCTTATACTTATGTTTCGGTATTTCTATTGTGTTCAAATTAAAGACACTAAAATACAATGATTTTGTAAAAACAAGATCTCTTTCTATCTTAAAATTTCAGGAAATTCAAGGACTTATTTAATGAAAAAAAGGACGATGCCTAAGCATCCTTGCTCTATCCGGTGTCCTCTCCGGACATCGCCCCCCCACACTTAAATGCTAAGGTTTCTCTTGGAACTCATCAAGAAGTATTTCATAAGAAGGTGAAAGATTTTGCATTTATTACAAACTGAGCAGTTTTCCTTAAATTGATAATTTCTCTCACCCCTCTAAAGTCCTGATGAACAGTAGAAAACCAAAGCAATTAACGCTATTAGAACTACGTACAGGTTTTGTTTACATAATATTAAAATGCTGTGTTGCGCTATTATTCAGTCCCTGATTTCACATTCTTGAGTTCTATTGTGTTTTCACTTAAACCACTTAAACCACTCAAGTCGCTGCAACCTCAGGAGAACTAATGAAGTTAGTATATATATCCACACTGTTAATCGCCCTAGGATCTTATGAATACACCCTTGCCTGGGGAAAAATAGGACATCGGATTATTGGCAACATCGCCCAGCGGCATCTAACACCTACAACAGCAAAGGCTGTTCAGAAAATTCTAGATCATAAATCTTTAGCCCAAGTGAGTAATTGGCCCGATGAGATACGCTCTGACGTAGAACTCTCCAAAGAGTATTCCACTTGGCATTATGTTAATATACCCAAGGGATCAACTTACAATGCCAGTAAGAAGAACCCAAAGGGTGATATACTAACAGCCTTAAAACACTTTGAAAAAATTCTTAAAAACAAAAAATCATCCAAAAAGGAGCTTACAAAAGCCATTAGTTTCTATGTGCACCTTATGGGCGACCTACACCAACCCTTACATGCTGGTTATGCAAAAGACCGTGGTGGGAACTCGGTGAAAGTAAAGTGGTTCCATAACCATACCAATCTACATAGTGTATGGGACCGAGAGATTATAGAACTTCAAAAACTAAGTTATACGGAATATGCAACTGAGCTCAATAACAGCATTGGCTCTAAAAAGAATAGAATAATGATGGGGCAACCCTTAGATTGGATGCGTGAATCACGAAAATACGTAGACAAAACATACGATCTACCAAAAGGAAAATACTGGGAATACGCATATAGCTACAAACATAAAAGCTTCATGGATCAACGCTTGTTAAAAGCGGGGCTTAGACTGGCTAAAAAATTAAATCTAATCTTCAAAAACCAATAACAATTGATAAATCTTAACTCACTCACATAAAAGAGAATGAATCCGCTTATAGGCGAGCTACTCATCAAAATAATGGCTGTAAATATTTTTATTGAACCAGAGATTATAGAGAAACCAATTTTAAAATTCATCGATGAAATAGGCATTGAAAAGCTCGGCAAGCTAGATGATAACAACGGGTTCTCAGTTTATGTTAAAGGTTACTTAGGTTCTGTTACAGAGTATGAATACCTTGGTGCTAGTGACCCAAATCTTACAGAACAAGAGGCCTGGCTAAAGTATGAGATAACAAAAGATGGTGACGAGTTTAAAATTTCTTTAAGTCTTAAGGCGCTGAATACAGTTGAAAGTGATACCGAATATGAAGTTCGTTTTGGTGAATATATTAAAGATAAAACTCAACTCATGTTTGTGAAAGAGTCTTTGATTCCAGCCGGATTGGACGTTACCCACCAGTTCAAACATACTGATAAATTGATTACTACAATTAAATTTGGTGGTGATCTATTCAGAGTGAATAAATATGACAAACTAAATGCAGCAGAAATGACAAACGGAGCCCCTTCAGGTGAAGTTAGAACAGGTTTTATCTTCAATTTTCGTCTGGGCATTGAGGAGTCTTACCTTTACGGAAAAAACAATGAGGCCTTCATTGGGCTGGATGCTGAATTTGGTTTTGCAGAGGCTTCTGCAAGGTTAAATCAAGAGGCTATTGACAACCTCACCGTGGATACAGACTACGACAACAATGGTCGACACACAGTGGACATGAGTGAAAAACGATTAGAGTTCTACACTGGTTGGAGAAAAACAAATCCTAATAAAAATCAGTATACAGTTATTTTTCGTAGTCAACTCACCGATGCTGTCACAGATTTTGATGTTTGGGGTGGAGAGAGTTATAAGACAATTACTGATAACAAAGGTGATTATTCTGTAAGTTTTACTTACGGATTTTAATCCGTCATAATATGACGATAATTTAATAGCTTATATAATACTGAAAATTAAGGATCAATTTATGAAAAAAATAACAATAGCATTAATAATTGCAATGAGTTTTAACTTGTTCGCTAAAAACACCTATTTAGTTTTAGTAAAAGACAAGCAATCTATTGAAACAGCGTATTCATTAAAAATTTGCGAAATTGAATTTGAACGCGTTTCACGTGTAAAAATGGCTAAACCTGCTAATTGTCAGTCCATTGAAGATGCACCTGATTTTTACCCAGAAATGTTAAAGCAAAATATTAATTCTGCAAAAAATATCTATCTAAAAAAGCACGCCGAAGACATCGATAAATCTAATTCTAAAGAGGACGGCAGAACAAATCTTGCCCGAAAAGTAGCTATGGGAACAACTGCACTTGGTTACATTTCAAACCCTGGCTTCTACTTTATAACCGTTATAGGCTTATTAACAGGAAGCTATTCCTATCGTGAAAGCAAACTTACTGGAGGAGGAAGCTCCGTCCTAGCAACCCTTTTGGAAACTCAAGACGCCAGCGGTATCACAAATCCAGTATTATTAGATGGAATAAAAAACCGAGATTTAATCTTGGCAAAAATAAATAACAAAGATCCTGAAGTTGCTGAAAGAACTATGCTGCTCGGTGGAAGCTTAACCAAAAAGTCTTGTGATTTCTACCGAAGATACAAAAGCCTCAGCCACTGTCGGAAATTCTCTGTAGGGGAATTTATACAAGAATATTCTACTTTACTGTCCGCAGGCCCTGAAGAACTTTATAAAAAGATGACTTGGAAATTACAAAGACATTAGTGTTTCCGTTATATATTTTTACTCAAAAAAAGTTGCCGTTTGCTGTTGGAGTTTTTGTCTTTATAAATCTTAAAGCTGTGTATCTTGATAGCCACAATGCGGCATATCAGGAGCATAGGGATTATGAACTTTTTCTTTTTTACTACTATTCTGTACCCAGCTCTTCTTTAGCATTGGGCAATAGTATGAGTTATAATCACTTCCTAAGTCATAAGTCTTAACTATATATATAAGTGCCATAGACACTAAATGGTAATTCTCATTATTTTCTTGTCGATCATTTGATTCTTTTATTTCTAACAATTTCCCTTTAGAAAATTTTAAAAGTTTTAAAACTTCCTTATCTTGAATATTTTCGATTGCAATTTTTAAATCTGTGGCAGCTTTTTGCACCGCCTTGCCACTGTAGCTAAAAAAGGCCTCATGTAGTTTTTCATTAGCTAAAAGCGTTTTCATAACACTGTTTTTAGATCCAAAAGCTAGTTCTTTTCTAGGCTTAATGGAATTTTTACGGTTTGTTTTGTTCATTTCCATCTTACTATGATCCATTTTACGGTGATCAACCTCGGTTTTGTGTATATTACTAGGGCTTTCTGCTATAGCTAAATTACTGGAAATAATTAATATGACCATTAAGGAATAAAATCTATTATTCAAAATTATTTTAGATAAGTGAATTAGTTTATTCATAAGTTCTTCCTTCTGATAAATGTTTATGTTCAAAATAACTAAATATTACTGGTACAATAAATAACGTTATCAACTCCACTAACATTCCACCTAAAACAGGAATTGCCATGGGTTTCATAACCTCACTCCCAGTTGTGGTCGCCCACATTATGGGAACAAGAGCTACAATTGTTGTCACTGTGGTCATTACAAGAGGCCGTATACGTCGAGTCCCCGCATCTATAATACATGCTTTAAGCTCTAACCAATTTTTAGGGGCTCGTTTCTTAATTACTTCTTGTAAATAAGTCATCATCACCACTCCATCATCTACAGCAATTCCGAATAAGGCAATAAAACCCACCCAAACAGCAACTGAGGT
>Ga0066610_10002437_pt1 | contig 10078 bp, 11 predicted proteins | sample SaaInlV_DNA_165m_FD_60375 | JGI IMG/M metagenome (GOLD analysis project Ga0066610, IMG submission 60375) | Marine microbial communities from expanding oxygen minimum zones in the Saanich Inlet - SI075_LV_DNA_165m | ecosystem: Environmental > Aquatic > Marine > Unclassified | place: British... | reverse complement strand
GTTTTCTTTATTACCGATCGCGACGGCCAACCCGTAACCGATGCGGTTCAACATACCTGCATCAGTGAGATGATTCGCACTGCTTTACCTGCATCAAACCCACCCCCCTCGGCGGGGCTAAACCGGAACCAACACTCATGAAAGATATGCAAACTGCGATTGAATCTGCCTTCGAACAGCGCAACGACCTATCGCAGGTCGTTAATTCGGAACTCCACGACGCTGTCAATGAGGCAATTATTCAACTGGATTCAGGAATGTTGCGTGTAGCCGAACCGATCGACGATCAGTGGGTTGTCTGCGAATGGTTAAAAAAGGCCGTCCTGCTGTCTTTTGTATTGCACAGCAACGAGGTTATCGAAGGGGGGGATACTCGTTATTTTGATAAGGTGCCAGGAAAATTTGATCACTTTACTGGCGAAGATTTCGAGGCTGGTGGCTACCGGGTTGTCCCACCAGCCATGGTTCGGCGCGGGGCCTACCTCGGTCGTGGCGTGGTGTTGATGCCAAGTTATGTCAACATTGGCGCCTACGTTGACGATGGCACTATGGTCGATACCTGGGCAACCGTAGGGTCTTGTGCCCAAATCGGTAAAAACGTTCACCTGTCGGGGGGTGTTGGTATTGGTGGCGTACTGGAGCCCCTGCAGGCCTCCCCAACGATCATTGAGGACAACTGCTTCATTGGCGCACGCAGCGAAGTCGTCGAAGGTGTTGTTGTTGAGCGAGGCTCGGTAATTTCCATGGGTGTGTACCTCGGCCAGAGCACCCGCATCCTTGATCGCGCAACTGGGAAAATCAGTTATGGCCGAATCCCTGCCGGCTCGGTCGTGGTATCGGGTTCGCTGCCGGCGGCTGATGGATCTCATTCGCTGTATTGCGCGGTAATCGTAAAGCAGGTAGACGAAAAAACCCGCGCTAAGGTCGGCATTAACGAGTTGTTGCGAGATCTCTAGATTCCGCGGGGCTATGGCCCTTTGGGTTTTGCAATCGGCAAAATACGGTAGCTTGAAGCTCAGCTCTCGTTCAGTTGCTCGAACAACTGGGCTGCCGAATTGATTTTAATAACATTCAACCCCTCAGGGCTTTCTTTAATTCGGTTTCCCTGTGGAATAAATGCTCTTGAAAATCCAAGTTTCGCGGCTTCACGCAATCGGTCCTCGCCGCGCGTCACAGGGCGAACTTCGCCTGAAAGGCCCAGCTCGCCAAAAAACGCCGTCTGCCGTCCAAGCACTTTGTCTATTAAGCTGGAGATTACGGCCGCACTGATCGCCAGATCCGCCGCAGTTTCAGTGATTCTGACGCCGCCCGCAACGTTAACGAATATATCCTGATCAAACAAGGAAAGTCCTGCGTGCCGATGCAATATTGCGAGCAGCATCCCTAGACGGTTGGCGTCAAATCCAACACACAGCCGTCGTGGGTTCCCAAGCGTGCTCGGATCAACCAGTGCCTGAACCTCCACCAGAAGCGGGCGAGTCCCTTCCTGACTCACCAGTACGGCGCTTCCTGGTGCGTCAATCTCACCGCGAGACAGAAACATCGCCGACGGGTTGTTCACCGGCTTCAGCCCCGCCTGGGTCATTGCGAACACACCGATCTCATTGACTGCTCCAAAACGATTCTTAAAAGCGCGAACCAGGCGGTAGCGACTTGCTGTGTCCCCCTCGAAATACAATACCGTATCTACCAGATGCTCAAGGACTTTCGGACCCGCAAGGGCTCCCTCCTTGGTCACATGACCGATCAATAAAACAGCGCTGCCTCTGGTTTTAGCAAACTCGATTAAGCGATCGGCACATTCCCTAATTTGCCCAACACTCCCAGGCGCCGATTCGAGCTCATCGCTAGCAAGAGTCTGGATAGAATCTATGACCAAGAAACGGGTGGCGCCCGAAACGGCCGCATCAAGCACCGCGCCAAGGCGGTTTGTCGACAGAGCCTGAATCTGGGAATCCTCAAGTCCCAAACGTCGACTACGCAACGCCAATTGCTCCAAAGATTCTTCCCCACTGGCGTACAAGGTAGGTTGATCCTGGGATAAACCCGCGAGCGTTTGTAACGCAAGCGTGCTCTTGCCGATCCCCGGCTCTCCACCAAGTAGTATCACGGACCCTGGAACGATGCCTCCGCCCAGTACTCGATCAAGCTCTCCTAACCCGGTGAGGTGGCGAGTGCTCGCCTGGGCACCCACCTGAGCCAAAGACTGGGGGGCGGTCGCGGGATTTTTCCCGCGTCTCGAGCGAGTCGTCACGACGGCCTGCTCTGCCAACGTGTTCCATTGCATGCAGCCGGCGCACTGTCCGGTCCATTTGCCGAAACCCTGTCCGCAACTGGCACAGATATAACGGGTTAAGGTTTCAGATCGTGGCATCAGGTCACGTCATTACTCGGTTTGGCGCATGTCTTGGCGGCTAGCAAAGTAGTCACTCGAGCAGCATGGCCACCAAAGGGTCGGGGTAAAAGTGTCACAGGAGAATAGGCGCTAGCCGGTGTATCGGCACACATCCGGGCCCACCGCTCGGTCAATACCCAGAATTCTCAAAGGCCGGCGTATAGTTTTCGAATCGAGTGTATTCGCCCAAAAAAGTAAGGCGCACCGTTCCTATTGGCCCGTTGCGTTGCTTGGCTACGATGATCTCAGCCGTGCCTTTCTCAGGACTGTCTTCGTTATATACCTCGTCTCTATAAATAAACAAAATCACGTCTGCATCTTGCTCGATCGCACCGGATTCTCGAAGATCAGACATGATGGGGCGCTTGTTGGGACGCTGTTCAAGCCCCCGGTTAAGCTGGGACAGAACCACTACCGGGACCCGAGCCTCTCTTGCAATGATCTTTAATGCCCGGGTGATATTCGCCACCTCAACCGCACGGTTCTCGGTGCTCTGGCCAGTCTGCATTAACTGAAGATAATCAACAACCACCACGCCCAACTGCCCATGCTCACGAATCAACCGGCGAAGCCGCGTGCGCAAGTCCATAGGCGTCAGTGCGGGAGTATCGTCAATAAAAATTGGCGACTCATCAAGTAAGCCAACCGCAGAGGTCAAACGAGGCCAGTCCTCTTGGCTGAGTTGACCAGTTCTGACTCGGTGGGCATTAATTCGCCCCAGTGAGGCTAACATCCGCATCGCCAGCTGCTGTCCGGGCATCTCCATACTGAAGACTGCGACGGGAAGCTTACTTCCAACGGCAGCATTTTCTGCAATATTCATCGCCAGGCTGGTCTTTCCCATCGATGGGCGGCCAGCCACCACAACGAGGTCTGCAGGCTGAAATCCGGAGGTCAGGTTATCCAGGTCTTTGAACCCACTTGCTACACCGGTGATCGGCTGTTTGGACTCATAAAGCTCTTCAATCCGATCTACCGCCTGAGTCAACAGGCCTTGAATTGGCTGAAATGCTCCCGACTGGCGTCGGTCAGAATCAGATATATCAAAAACCAGTTTTTCCGCGAAGTCGATCAGTGAAGCTGTGTCGACTCCATCTGGGTAATAGGCCTTTTCTGTGATCTCAGCCGCTGCATTGATCAACGATCGTAGTACAGATCGCTCTTTAACGATCCGGGCATAGGCAGTGACATTGGCCGTTCCTGGTGTACGGTTCGCCAGTTCACCCAAGTATGCCAGGCCTCCTGCCTTCTCAAGAGTCCCGTTATTCTTTAGCCATTCAGACGCCGTAACGATATCGACGGCTTCACCGCTCTCGTTCAAAGAACGGATCGCCGTAAAGATCTCCCGGTGGGATCGCGTGTAAAAATCCTCGGTTGCGACCGCCTCGGCCACCTCGTCCCAACGCCGGGCATCGACCAGCAGGCCGCCGAGAACCGACTGCTCGGCCTCGAGCGCCTGAGGCGGGATGCGTGCCTCCAAACTCGTGGGTTTTTTACTAAGTTCGGACTGAGGCATAAACTGTGTTGCCGTTTGTCATAGGTGACGATTATGTCTACAGAACAACTATTGTAGACAACGGCTCCGGGCTTTAATAGCCACCAAGGGCTATGAGCGTAAAAAGAGAGGTCAGCGGTTCGGCTGAGCGAATTGACAACCTCTTGTTTTTACTCTGGAGTGCTACCCTCGAGGTCTACGTCCGATACCTTAATCTCTGATTCAGGCGAAGCCTCCGCTTCGACCAAGACTATCAGGTTACTCTGGATTTCTGGGTGGAGGATTACCGAAACCTGATGCTCTCCCGTGGTCTTGATCGGGCCCTCGGGCATATCAATTTCTGAACGCTGAATCGCAATGTCTGTCGCCTGAAGCAATTCGGCGATGTCGGTCGAACTGACCGAGCCAAAAAGCCTCCCTTCCTCACTGGCAAGCCGAGACACGGTAATCTTTTCCGGCAGTAATGCAGCTTTGGCCTGGGCCGCTTCAAGGCGTACCGAATCCATTTTTGCCAATTCCCGGCGCCGCGTTTCTACTTTTTCACGAGCTTCTCCGGTGGCAGGAACTGCCTTTCCTTGGGGGATCAGGTAATTTCGCCCATACCCCGACTTCACGTTTACCAAATCGCCCAGATCGCCCAGATTCTGGATTTTTTCAAGCAGTATTAATTCCATCTGCCTGCCCCTCAGTGCTGATCTGTATACGGCAATAGTGCTAAAAACCGAGCGCGCTTGATTGCCGTTGCTAGTTGCCGCTGATAACGGGCCTTGGTGCCGGTATTACGGCTGGGCATAATCTTGCCGGTCTCAGTGATAAACCCTTTAAGAGTCTCGAGGTCCTTGTAGTCGACCTCTTTAATCCCTAGCGCGGTAAACCGGCAGTACTTGCGTCTTTTATTAAACCTGTTCATCACACTTGGTCCTCTTTAGGCTCATCAATAACAGGCGGGTCGTCAGGCTGATCAATAACAGGTGGGTCATCCGCCAGAGTCTTGGGGGTTTGGGTGGAATCGGCCTCGACTCGCACGAGGTCCGGGCCGTCAGCCTCTGCGGGCTCTACCTGTGCTACTGGCTCAACTGGACTGCTCTGGGTTTTCGGGGCGACCTCAGCAGGCTTTTGTTCACTGTCAACTGCGCCTGCTCCAGCCTCAACTACCAGTGCCGAGGCCTCAGTAACAGCCTCTTTTCGACGGATCACAAGGTTACGGATGACGGCATCGCTGAACTTGAACATATTCGCCATTTCATCCATCGTTGGCTGATCTATTTCAACGTTCATCAAAACATAGTGAGCCTTATGCACTTTACCGATGGTATAAGCAAGTGGACGCCGGCCCCAGTCCTCACAACGATGAATCTGGCCACCGTTGCCTTCGATGAGGCCGCGATATTTTTCGACCATCGCGGGCACCTGCTCGCTCTGATCTGGATGCACAAGGAACACGACTTCGTAGTGTCGCATGAGTATTCTCCCTTCGAGTTGGAGCCTCCCAATATTTCGCGGTGAGGCAAGGAGCGCGCTTTTTTAGCGCTTAAGGCGCGCAATTCTAGCCGCCAAAGGGTTATCAGGCAAGCCGGATTAGACTCGGATCCGGGCCGAACGACCTAATTTACCCGATTCTTGATCAATTCATCTACCACCGCTGGCTCTGCCAGAGTGGATGTATCACCAAGATTTTCCAGCTCATTCGCGGCTATTTTGCGCAGGATACGGCGCATGATCTTTCCCGATCGGGTTTTAGGTAGGCCCGGCGCCCATTGGATGATATCCGGGCTTGCAATAGGGCCGATCTCCTTGCGTACCTGGGCTATGAGCCCCCGGCGAAGCTCCTCGCTCGGCGTCACACCGGCCATAGGAGTGACGTACGCGTAAATCCCTTGTCCCTTGATTTCATGGGGGTATCCGACAACCGCAGCTTCTGCGACCTGCTCATGCGAAACCAGGGCACTTTCTACCTCGGCGGTTCCCATGCGGTGCCCGGATACGTTGATCACGTCGTCCACGCGACCGGTAATCCAATAATAACCGTCGTCATCGCGGCGGGCCCCATCACCTGTAGTGTAATAACCTGGGTACGCTGAAAAGTAAGTCTGAATAAACCGCTCGTGATCCCCGTAGATTGTACGCATCTGTCCAGGCCAGGAGCCCGTGATCACCAGGTTGCCCTCGGCCGCGCCTTCGAGAACCTGGCCGTCGGCGTTCAACAAGGCAGGTTCGATTCCGAAAAATGGTCGTGTGGCCGATCCCGGTTTAAGGTCGGTCGCCCCTGGCAACGGGGTAATCAAAATTCCACCGGTTTCTGTCTGCCACCAGGTATCCACAACTGGGCAACGCCCATCGCCGACGGTATTGAAATACCACTCCCATGCCTCTGGATTAATCGGCTCTCCTACCGTTCCCAACAGCTTGAGACTGGTGCGGCTGGTCGAATCGACCGGTTGGTTACCTTGCCCCATCAATGCCCGGATGGCAGTGGGCGCGGTGTAGAAGATGTTCACCTGATGTTTATCTACCACTTGCCAGAAACGCGAGGCATCCGGGTAGGTAGGCACCCCCTCGAACATCAAGGTTATCGCTCCGTTGGTCAGGGGGCCATAGACAATATAGCTGTGCCCAGTGATCCAGCCGACGTCAGCGGTACACCAGTAGACATCGCCATCGTGATAGTCAAACACATAGCGATGGGTCATCGCGGTGTACAGTTGGTATCCGCCGCAGGTATGTAGAACTCCTTTTGGCTTCCCGGTCGAGCCGGATGTATACAATATGAAAAGTGGATCCTCGGCACCCATTGGCTCCGGATCACAATCAGGCGATGCAACTGCCATAGCTTCGTCATACCAGACATCACGGGTGGCACTGGCAGGCACATCTTTGCCGGTCCGCCGCACCACAATAGTCGTGTGGACATCCGGACATCCGGCGAGTGCTGTCTCCACATTAGCCTTTAAGGGTACCGCCTTGCCGCCGCGTGGCCCTTCGTCCGCAGTAATTACCACCCGGCAGTCAGAATCCAGGATTCGATCCCGTAGCGCATCCGGCGAGAATCCGCCAAAAACGACTGAGTGAATTGCGCCAATACGTGCGCAGGCCAACATCGCCACCGCGGCTTCTGGAATCATAGGCATGTAAATGGACACACAATCGCCCTTGCTGACACCCCGATCCTTAAGAACATTCGCAAATCGGCAAACCTGGTCATGCAGCTGCCGGTAAGTCAACTTCTTATCGTCGGTCGGATCGTCACCTTCCCAGATTATTGCCACCTGGTCGGATCGGGTTTCGAGGTGCCGATCAATACAGTTATAGGAAACGTTTAGGGTCGCCCCTTCGAACCACCGGATGTCCCCGGTGTGGTAGTCCCAATTGCTTACCGTATGCCAGGGGCTAAACCAACTGACAAATTTCTCAGCTTGATCCGCCCAAAAACTATCCGGGTCCGCGATTGATTGCTGGTACATATGTCGATACTGCTCTTCATTGATATGGGCATCTTGCGCAAAGTTTGAATTAACTTTGTGAATAATACTGTCACTCATCTGACGCTCCTTTGCTTTGATCAATTGACATTCATTCTCTCCCTTCTTCGGGTATTTTAAGCCAATGGATGCTTAAGTTAAAAAGTAGAGCCAAAGGCCTGCGGGGCTCTTCTATCAGGATATTTCAGCCAGATTCATTGTCGCCAGGCGAATCCACTGAATTCCAGACGCTGCTTGCGCCCAATAGATCAACCCATTTGCGATGGGCAACCAACTCTTCATTCGAGGCGGGAATTATCGCGAAATTCCGCCCGGCGTTACTGCCAGACCTGCCCGGTCGCCGATCCATCCCGATCTGACCCGAAACCCCCTCTAGCTGCAGATCGGTTTGTCCACCGGTCATCGCCAAGTAAACATCCGCCAGAATTTCAGCATCAAGTAGTGCCCCATGAAGGGTTCGACCGGAGTTATCTACGCCATAACGGCGACATAAAGCATCTAAGCTGTTGCGCTGCCCCGGGTGAAGCTCCCGGGCCAACTTCAGAGTGTCTGTTACCGTACAGAAGTCCTCAAGCCTGCGGGGGTCCCCCGCCAACTCGAGCTCATTATTAAGAAAACCCAGGTCAAACGGGGCATTATGAATAACCAACTCTGCGCCCGTCACAAACTCGACAAACGATTCCAGGATATCTTTGAACAATGGTTTATCGGCGAGAAAAGATTCTGTGATCCCGTGGACTTCGAGAGCGCCAGCATCGATGCTGCGCTCAGGGTTAAGGTAAGAATGAAATTGCTCATCACTGTGCTTTCGATCCGAAATAGCTACGCCGCCCACTTCGATCACCCGATGGCCGGCCGTTGCATCAAGTCCTGTCGTCTCAGTATCCAAAACAACCAATCGTGTAGTCAATTTCTCTCCCCGTCCTTTAAATAATCATCTATTGCCAGATTCGCCAGAGCATCGGCCCGTTCGTTTTGTGGGTGTCCACTATGACCCCGGACCCAGTGCCAACTGACTGACCGAGCCTGCCTTGCATTGTCTAATGCCTCCCATAAGTCCTGATTTTTGACCGCTTTGCGCGAGGCGGTACGCCAGCCATTTCGCTTCCACTTAGTCATCCAGTCGGTAATGCCGTTACGAACATACTGTGAGTCTGTATAGACCGCGACCGGTTGGCTAGCCCCTACTGCTTCAAGACCTTCTATCGCCGCTTTAAGTTCCATACGGTTGTTGGTTGTAGCCGGTTCAGCCCCTAAAAGCTCTGTTTGCGAGGATTCGCCAATAATGAGTACGCCCCAGCCCCCTATTCCCGGGTTCCCGCGACAGGCGCCGTCGGTATAAATGCGAACTTCTCCTTCGTCTGCGGTTTCCGTTTTCACAATCTGGGCCCTCTTATCTTAGTTTGGCGAGGAATTGTAGGTGCCATCGCATCGATGCCGAACGGCCGATGCCTCGCCATTCTTATCTTGGTACCGGTAAGTCCCAGTCGCTTTTTACGGGCGACGAGCAAGTAGATCCCACCGAGAAGCGGCCACCAGCGATCGCCCGCCTTTTCGAGAAAGTCGGTTTTGCGAAGCAGGCCCGTCGCGCTAACGGGAGGCTGATAGAACATCATCTTACCGCCTAGTATTTCCAAACCCAGCAGGCGCATCCAGTCTTGGACCCTTGCAGGAGACAGGAAATCGCCGCTCCAGGGCGAGGGCCTCGGGCGAGCAGTTACAGCCCGCCTCAGACCCCACAGACTCCATCGATTAAAACCACAAACGACGAGAATCCCCTCTGCCGCCAGAATCGAGCCCACCTCGCGCAGGACCCTATGCGGTTCATTCGAAAAATCCAGCGTGTGAGGGAGGATAAGTAAATCGATAGAGCGCGCACTAAATGGAAGTGCCTCGCTTGCAGTGGTGACTACGTGCTGAGGATTCGACGCGCGGACGCTGGGAGAATAAATGGCGAGCCCAAGGTCCACCTTTGAAAGAAAATCTTCTGGACCAGGCCCCAGTTGCAGCCCTGTCGGATAATAGGTGCGCGGTATTAATTCAGAACTTTTTTCAACGGCAGACCGTGAAACAGTCTTTCCCAGAGGTCCATCAAACCAGGCCTTGAGCCCGGTGTGGCTGGCTAAGGCCTTGGCACCGACCTCACCTGATCCCGTCCAGTTTTTACGTGGCAGCATTAACGTGCACAGTCCAAGGCACACAGGAGATGCGCAATTCCAGGGAACCTCGCCCGCCGGCCCCGCAGGTACGCAGGCGGGCCGGGCAACTTCCCAGATTGTCAAACATTCTCACTACCTGCCGCCCCGTCGAATTCAGCCAGGGCAAGGATCAGGTCGTCCCAGGCCTTCGCTTTGGCTTGTGGTGAACGTAAAAGATATGCCGGGTGATACGTAACCACCAATGGGATGTCATAGGCAGGATACCGGTGGACCCGCCCTCGAAGTTGGCCTATGGTCTGATCAGTCCGAAGTAGCGCCTGAGCGGCAAAGCGCCCCATTGCGAGAATAATTTTAGGTTGAATAAACGTTACTTGTTGATGCAGGAATGACACACACGTGCTCACCTATTCGCCAAACGGATCCCGGTTATCAGGCGGTCGACACTTAAGAACGTTGGCAACAAAAACCTCATCGCGCGCGAGATCTACACTGAATAACATTCGATTCAGTAATTGACCAGCGCGCCCTACAAAGGGCAGCCCCTGCCGGT
>Ga0066610_10002436_pt1 | contig 10079 bp, 8 predicted proteins | sample SaaInlV_DNA_165m_FD_60375 | JGI IMG/M metagenome (GOLD analysis project Ga0066610, IMG submission 60375) | Marine microbial communities from expanding oxygen minimum zones in the Saanich Inlet - SI075_LV_DNA_165m | ecosystem: Environmental > Aquatic > Marine > Unclassified | place: British... | reverse complement strand
ATTAGAGCGGAATGCCCTGTTAACATTTTTGGATATTATGCAAAGCAAAATCCAATGAATTTGAGAAAATGAAAAGAATTTTATGCGCTACTTCGCATAATTACTTTCTTCGCATAACAAATTTTATGCAAAGCTTAGCATAAAAGTTGAATCAGCGGCATTTCTTTTGGCTCCCTCGCCTGAATAGACAACATTTCTTTTGCCTCCATATTCAGAACAAAAAAACTTCGAATTCAACCAGTTATAGGGATTTTTAGGGGTTTTTCTGGAAATATGTTAGAATACGGGTATATGTGGATGATTCTTCGCAGGGGAAGAGGCAATGGGGATCATAAAATATTATTTCATACTATTCTTGGGACTTTTCATATTTGCAGTCACTGAACCTTCCTACGCCCTATCCAAGCCCCCTAATCCAAGAACAATTTACCAACATTTTGGGAATGCTCCTGCATATGGCAGCTCTGATCTGGGCTTCTTATGGTTTTCGGTCTTTGATATTGCCCTTTGGAGTGAAGAAGAAAACTGGTCTTATGACAGCAAATTTGCCCTCAGGATTAAATACAATATGTCCTTCACAGCCGACGAGATTGCTGACACCTCCATTGATGAGATCAAGAACTATTACAAAATGTCCCGGACCGAGGAAAGACAGTACAGGAAAATATTGAAAGCCGCCTATCATAATGTCACCGAAGGAGACTCCCTAACAGCCGTCTATACCCCCAACAATTCTATAAGGTTCTATCATAACGACAGGCTTACAAAAACATGCACCGACATGGAATTTGCTCGTAAGTATGTGGATATCTGGCTCCATCCCCAGGCCCGCTATACCTCCCTACGAGAGGATCTTTTAGGAGAAGAGTAAGATTGAACTGTTTTTGGCTATGCAACAACTTTTTATATCGCTTCAGAAACTATTTCCATAGTATCAAGGTCAGCGTTAAATTTACATTCGAACCTTTACACCAATTTGGTAATAATACGCATAGATTAGGACACAAAATGCCAAATATTTATTTTTTCTAACTGAAATCCCTCCTTTTAACCTTGTAAATTCTCCATGCAATGTGATAATAACAAGGTTATGATTAAGCGACACTTATTTGATAATTTAAAAGGCGCATTGCAAAGACAGCCTGCAGTTGTTCTTGTAGGGCCAAGACAAGTTGGTAAAACAACATTGGCATTGGAAGTTTGCAAAGGCCTCAGCTCAATATATGTAGATCTTGAGTCTTTCGAAGATCTCCAAAAGTTGGATGATCCTCTTCTGTTTCTCAATGCTAATAAGGATAACCTTGTTATTTTGGATGAAATACAAAGAACACCTGAACTTTTCATGACATTAAGAGGGATCATTGACGCAGGAAGAAGAGAAGGAAAAAAATATGGACACTTTCTTCTTCTTGGCTCCGCTTCACTAGATCTTATTAAACAATCTTCAGAATCGTTGGCAGGTAGAATCTCTCAACTTGAGTTAACGCCTTTCACTGCACTAGAGATATCTGGTACCAATGATCAATTATGGTTGCGTGGAGGATTTCCAGAAAGCTTTTTAGCAAGAAATGATTCAGAAAGTTATAAATGGCGGTTGGATTTTATAAGTACATATTTAGAAAGAGATATTCCACAATTAGGCCCCCGTATACCAGCAGAAACTTTGAGGCGACTTTGGACAATGCTAGCACATGTGCAAGGCACAACCTTAAATGTTTCAACTATTGGAACTAGTTTAGGAATAAGCGGCCAAACAGTAACACGCTACATAGATCTGCTTGTTGATTTACTTCTTTTAAAGAGGCTGCAGCCGTATCATGGAAATATGAAAAAGCGATTAGTCAGATCTCCCAAAATATATATTCGAGATAGTGGTCTAGTCCATGCCTTGCTGGGCATAAGTAGTATGAACGAACTTCTCGGTCACCCAATTTCAGGGGCAAGCTGGGAAGGGTATGTTATCGAAAATATTATAAACTGTGCCCCAGAATCCACGACGCCCTATTTTTATAAAACATCCGCCGGCGCAGAAATTGACCTTATTTTAGTGCTTCCCAATGGAGATGTCTGGACAATAGAAGTTAAAAAATCAACATCACCAAAAGTAACCAAAGGCTTCTATTTTGCCAACGAAGACATTAAACCGACACAAAAATTTGTGATTTACAGCGGAAAGGAACAATACCCAATCCAAGAGGGCATAGAAGTAATAAGTCTTGAACTGTTTTTAAAGAAATTAAGCTCCTTAGAGCAATAGCTTTACATAAATAGAAAAACCGTTATGCAACGTTGGTTTTTGATCTTAGGAATCTTGTTCATCTTCAGCAGTTTTGATTATTTCCCTGTAGAATGCGGGACCTTCTTTAGGTGTAATATGGAGAAAATCCACACGATCGGACCCATTTCCGGTCTGTGTTGGTGAAGCCGTTTCAGGAATAATTGTGCTTCTTTTTTCTCCATCATATTCCCATATGTGGATTTCATGATCTTGAAATTTGCCCTTGAGAGCTGCCTCACTATCATATCCCTTAGAAGTCTTTTCAAACTGCTCACCACCATTTTCATGTGCTAGCAAAGCTGAACGACCACGTGCAACTTGAAATTCTAAGGCTCGTTCTGGCTCTAATTTGAAAGAAGTATCACCGGAACTAAAGGTACTGAAGTAAGGTATATCTAATAACCTTCTTTTGAATACCGAACCATCAAAATAATGAACATAATGCTTGTCTGTGCGATTTTTCTTTGCCCGTAAATAATCCACAACTAAAGATTGCGCATCCATTGTGGGGTGCCCGTATTTCGGAACATGCCCTGAACTTACTAAAACCACACTTGGATTAACCTCACTTAACGATATTTCAGATGTGGTCCCATAGCTATCATTGCCATAGTCCAAAGAAACGCCACCGTGGTGACTTAAAACCATAATGCTACTTTTTAACTCCCCCTCTTTCCACAGCTCCTTCATATGATCCCAACTCGCAGCGTTTACATCTCCTGTCAATAGGACTGAGTCTGCTCCATGAGACACTCTTACAACAATGCTGTTCATATTGTCAGACGGATTAAGCACAATGGCACGGTCTCCCCTGAAAGCGTGCCCAGCATTCATTGAAAGAACAGAGACAGCGGGTTCGACGTCCTCTCCTACCAACAATGAGTCTTCAATTATTTGAACGGCTTTTGGTTTGGAGTCCCCACCCATATAGGGTGGCGCAATTATGTCTGGGTTATGTCTATCATTTGGGCTAGCATCATTAGGCACATGGTCGTCCTTATAGCCCGTAAAGAGAACTTTTTTCTGATGTTCCATTTCCTTGAGCCAAGTTTCAAACTTTGACTCTCGTGTTGCGGGGTTCATATACGAATCTCGAAATCCACCCAAAACAATGTGATTTATCTTATCCTTTAACTCTGACTTATCATGAAATATCCTGTTAAGTAGCTTATAATGGTCCGAATCGGCATGTGAAACAACAACCGTAATGTCATCAACCCCATCCAGCTTATCATGAATTCTTTTCACAATTGCCCTTGTCACTTCATCCGTACCTAAGTCTATATCTCCCTTCCCTACACTTCCAAAAGAGCTTTTACTTCCATCGCTCCCACTTCTATCCTTCTTACCTTCGCGGGAGTCGCTCTCTTCTTCAGCAACCTCCTTAACTTTCTTTTCTGACGAGATTTTCAAGATGTATGAGCGACCAGTTTCAAGTATGCCTTTTTCTTCAAAATATTTTTCCGATGCTGATGAAGTCCTTCTCTCGCTAGAACCAGCGTCGTATATCAGTGCTCTATCATGATGACGAATAATATTACAATTTCCTTGGCCAACATCCATAATTGTCACGTCAACCGGGGCTCCAAGGGCACCATCAGTTACAAGGAACACGAAAATCAACAATAAAGAAATAAATTTATATTTAAAAATATTCAAAAAAAACACCTCACCTTATCTTTTCTTTTACAAGAAGACCTATATTATCTCTTGTAAAAATGGACTGTTCTTCTGTCCCCTTTTCAATTCGAGTCGTTTTTCCCTTTACCAAAAAGGTCATCCGCCAGTAAAAATTCCGCCACTCAAAATCTTCTTCCCCTGAATTAATAACTTTACGATCAAAGGTTGCATTATAATAGTAATAGGCCAAGTGCCAGCCGTTCGTTTCTCCGGTTTTAGCAGCCTTTACAAAGCTTGCAATGGCTCCAAGAAATTCCTCCTTTTTCCAACGAGCCGCCCCTTTGTTCTGTGGAGCTAATTTCTCTCCCAAAAACTCTCCTGCATGCCCATCGCCATTCTCAAGACTTATTCTCAAGTCTTGCTCTGATTTTTGCCTCCAAAGTTTCTTTTGCGCCTTTCTATAATCCGACTGTTCTAAAAACGCAAATGGGCGCGATAATGTCGCTGCAACACCACTTTCCGGCATGTGAGTCGATAAATTCCCCAGTACACAGCCTCTTTTCTTACATAGTAGCATAAAAAGCGATCGATCTGCATCTTCATCATTCATCATCCCCTTTAAAAAGGTCCACATGGCCAGTGAATTCCCATATACAGCGGCGGAAAGAGTGCTATCCACATTATCCATTTTCATATTTATGCTTCCTGCAACCAAAAGTGTTTCCAGGTGCATGCGCTCCAATAAGACGGGATTCCACCAAAACAGGTTGAAAAGAACCTGTTCTACATATTCTTTATCGGAAAATCTGTTAGCTACGATGTGCTCTAAGTCAGCAAACAATGTATCATTTCTAAAAACAGCCCTTGCCAACAGATTCCCTTTACAGGCCATCTCAAAAGTTTGATTGGGCCACACAAGACGATCTTCGGTCCCTGGCATCTTAAGAGGCTGCAATTGGGCGTACAGTGCTTCCCATATATTCGGTTCTGCTTGTAATTCTAAAAGCTCTGCGCGGGCTTGCCTAATAGCCTTCACCCGCTCAACACCCGATTTTAACACCTGCTCAGCCCCTGACTCCAGCGACCCAAATCCCATTGTAGAAAGCTTGCTTTGCAATTGTGTTGTCAAACGAAAAGCTTCTGATTCAAGGATTGCAGTGTCGTTAATAGGGTTCATCGTAGGAAAAGCATACACGCTGGTGGGTGCAACTCCCCAAAATATTAAAAGTAAAAAAATTCTAAATAATCTAGTCATATCAAATACAAAAATCTATTAGTGAATATCGGGTCAATTCTACGCCTCACGTTAAACGTTAAAAAACGTTTATCACTTGAGGATTGGCCCTTTTTCCATTGAGGGGCGGACCCTTTTCCTCGAGCACCCCAGCAAGGGCCCTTACATACAAGTCGTCAAAGGTCTCAAGCGACATCGGATTAGAAGGGTAGAACTTGCCGTTTACATAGCCAAAAATATAATCGTGAGTCACTTTATGGCCATTATGGCGCTCAAATCCCTCATAGTGCTTACGTTCAATAAAGCGACCAATCGCTCCTAGTGCCGATGCTTCTCTATGCTCAACAAGCATTCGCACCTCCTGCTCAAGGGAAAGAATAGCCCTTTTTTTCGCAGACTTTGGATACAGACGACGCAACTTTTCCAACTGAGAGCATTGCGTTCCAAATTCAACTCTGGCTTTTGCAAGGTAAAAATCATCTGCTGCCCAACCTGAATTCACAAGTTCGCTCAATCTATTCCACACAGCACCCATGTTAATTTCAAGAGCATCCAGCTTATTGTCAATTGTGGCTTGCTTGCGCCCTTGGTTGGCAAGGGCGTCTTCCTCAGCAGGATCAGACACTATATAGGCAATCTCGCTCACACCAAAATCAACTTTTTTAGAGCGAGTTCCTGAACGCACATCCTTTAAACCGTCATCCAGACCATTACTAGAATCAACATTAGGAATCGCTTGGGCCACACCTACACAATTCACCATGGCAAACGCAGAAAAAATAACAAGAAATGCTCTAAACTTTGGGCATTTGACCATTACACTACCCTCGTATTATATTTGTACATTACTACTTTTATACAAAATTTCAAGTTATTTTTGATCGTCTTCATCCACCAATGCTGCTGCTTTCTTCCTATCCCTTTCTTTGTCACCGACTTTTGGTTTTTTTGCGCCACCACTTCCTTCACTAGTTGTTAATAGTGGTGTATTTATCTTATCCTCATCATCACTGGGCACTTTATCCGGATCTTCATCTTCTTCAGAGGCGTCGGAACCATCTTCTTCAACTTCAACGATCCCTGAGAAGTCTTCCCGATCTTCATCTTCTTCGGCGTCTAGCAACCCGAGAGCTTTAGCTACTTCAAATACCGCCTCGTCCGATAAAAACCTCATACTGTACAATAAGCCCTCGATTTGACTGATCATCGCGTCCCTATGGGCTTTGGCTCTTGCTTCACAATAGCCACAGCTGCAATGCTTTGAGGCCATATGCGCCCCTGAAAGTATAGCATCCAGTGCTATCTTTGCTCCTCTCTGCAAACGGCTCGCGTGACCGCTACCCGCCGTATAAATCAATGGGAGCGACATACCTATTGCTCCAAAACTTTGCCAATTTACACCCAAATCATAAACCGTCTCAAATCCTAATCCTTGCAATCCCTTTACAAAAACTGGCAATGCCATAAAGCGACCTTGGCCACTGGATAGAATATCGATTACTACCCTTAATATCCGCGCTTCTGCCTTTTGTTTTGCTGTCTTTGCGTGCCCATTGCGGCCTTCATTTAGATACTCTTCATAGCGTTCTATTTCTCTTGCTCCAGCATTACTGCGAATGATTGTTGAAAATGTCGAGGTGCCAGTCGCCAAAAATGCACTTACAGCGTTTGCAAAATTCAGGGCGAACAACTCACTGTCATTATCACCTCCTTCACTCCCTCCTATCAACGCAAATAGCGGATCAAAAACTTCATGGAATACATAATAGGCCACAAACCACGTTATGGGGAATGCCCAAAGATTTAAGGAGCCTACTATTCCCGCCCTGGCATAACCCGTCGCTTTAGAAATGTCCTCCAAATATTCATCATCTGTCATGCTCTGCTGATGCTCAAACAGAATTTGGTCGAAGCTTTCTATGTTCACATCTTCTTCACTGCTGCCTTCCCCTTTGTCTTCTTCATCCAACTCACCACCACTATCCGATTCAGTAGAATGAACACTTCCTTCCTTTTCTTCATCTGCCTCTTCTGCCATAGAAGGATAGTTTTCTTCTCTCATTTCAAGGCCTAAACGCAGGAGAGTTTCATAACCCTTGTCTATCTTTTCCATAGCATCCCTGCCATGGGTGCAAGAACCTTTGCTCTTTTTCCAAATAATTTCTAGTAACTCGGGGCTAACGCGACGAAGTTCCAACATTCTGCGTACTAGTCTTTTATGAACTTTTTTCCGTAGTTGCTTTCTCCTATGAAGTTCTTCGAGAGTTGCTCCGAAACGATTTCTCATGACTTCGGATCTGTCAATAAAGAAGAGCTTTTTCAACAGCCCTGAGTAATCCCACTTGGAAAGCCCTAGTGACCACGCTCGCACAACATCACTCGCTGAAGCTCTACCCTCTGCCCAGTTGGTCAACCACATGTTACCAGCAAAGAATATAATCACTGGATTAACACCTTCATTCGTTTTAACCAAAATGATTGGCTCAATAAGTGCTGTAAAGGCTGCCGCAGAATGAGCTACAGCCGTCCCGACCACCTCAATCCACGGCAAGGGGTGCTTCCACCTCTGCATTTTTAGGTTATATTTAGATTTTGGAACTAAAGAGGTTAAATGCTCCGAAGTAGCTCCCATATGGGGAACTGTCACTAAGAGAACAATCTCAGAAAATGTGGCTAATTGAAGTGGAAAATTTCTACTTGCAAATGGATCATGAAAAAGAAATTTTGACATAACCCTATTGAACATCGTTCCATAGCCAACAGAAATTAACCCAGGAAAAAGCCCCCACGGTCCCAACCCCAAGATTCTTCTCGTAATAGTTAACGCCAGCGACTCATTTCCAGGAGTTGTGTCATATATATACCCTAAAACATTGTTCGGAGGACGGGCATGATCACTAAGCTGCTCAGACTCATCAATAATTGTATTTCGTCCTATTGAAACACTAGAAGGGCGAGGCGGTAAAATTGAAAGTTCTCTTTCAGGCTGTACATCTTCTTCATTTGCAAAAGCCTCTTGACTTAAGAAACAAAAGTGCACTGAAAAAATAAGAAAAACTACAATTAAAAAATTGCCATATATAGTCTTCAAGAATTAAATTACCTTAAAATATTAAAATACAAACAATTATACTGGTCTATTGACTGCAATGACCACCACTAATACAACCACTAGCACTATCCACAAACAGGAACACATGGCCGAGATCGGCTTTTTCTTTCAACGCCTTCTCTGACATGGGCTCCGTCATATTCCGATAAATCCTAGGCGTTCCATCCTTCTCTTTCAGAAACGCTATGGGAAAGTCCCCTGTTTTCTGGGTGCGATCTCCATTCGACCCTAAAACCACTTCTGCAACTATGGGAGCACCTGTCTTTTTCTCATGGACAAATAAAATGCTGTTGGGGGGATCTGCATTGAAAGAATTCCCTCCGGTCATCTCAACCTTCTTATACCCATTGCGGGATTCAGATGACGATTCTCCTCCAACAACTTCCAAGGCTGTGATGCTATAGTGACCCAGCTTTAACTCGTTTATGATGCTCGAGGGCGCTACGCCTGTTTCTTTCATGAGCTGCTCTCGTGCCGCGGCACTAATATCGTTGCCAAACTTTAGGTCTTTCCCCATCACTAAATAATTGTCTCCCCCTTTAGACCCCCCGAGAGCGAAGAAAGCCTTACCTCCTTTATAAGTATTTGCTCCTTTTACAAGACTTTTCAAAAAGCCTTTGTTCATTTTTGAGGGATAAATTTCAATATCTAGGCTCAATCTTCCATTTTTCTCAGTGGCCTTGGTTGAGACAAAAGTCAGGTATTCCCATGACTCAGTTGCCTGGGGCAACAAGACAATGGTGTATTTTGGATTGGCACTTAAGTACGCGGCTAATTTCCCTTCAGACATAAATCTCGCACTTCTGAAAGGACGATCAGCAAAATCTAGTTCCTTGGCGTCTAAGGAAACTTCTAAGCTCCCACGATAAGTGCCATCATCCGTTTTTTTAATATCTTTTAAAGTGTAGGACTTTCCCAAAAATGTGTCGTACATTCCAGTATACAATTCAGATTTTTTAGGAGACTCTAATGCAGGTGTATCCTCTTTGGCAAAAGTGGCCTTATTCCATGACACGAAAGATAACACAAAGAAGAAAACTGTAAAAATATTTAATGTCTTATTTTTCATTTTTTGTCTCCATTTTATTTCAACAACAATAAACTCTAAGTATTCTAACATATTTTAAGAGTTTTAGCCAAAATTGTATTACACTAACCATCATGAAGATTATAAAATAAAGTAAAGTTTTCAGAAATACAACAACTTTATGCAATCCTCCAATTTATACATAAATATTATATAACTCTCTGAGTTAGGAGATCTGTTAAAAAATAAGTGGAAATTCTAGCATTTTACTTCATCAGAGAATTCATCATTCACGGCAGAATCATAATCTGCCCCAAAATGCGAAGAGTAGAGGATATCAAATTTCTCCCCCTAGGCCGCTTTCTTATAAGCGATCTCAGATTGGATCGTCTCTTTTCTCCGACTCTTAACCTTATAAACGGCTATAAACCCAGCAATACTAGAAAACATCAGATATATGGCTGGGCCCATTTGGATTCCTTGATTCACCAATGAAGATACTATAAGAGGAGCCGTCCCTCCTAATACAGCAACCCCTAGTGAATAGCTGAATGCAGATCCGCTATAGCGTTCCTCAGGTGGAAAAAGCTCTGGGAGTACTGCGGAACAAGTAGCACGGCAAAAAATGCATAGAGTAGGATTTATTATAAGACCTCCTGAAATGTCTTCCCTCTCAACCTAAATAATGCCCTCATGCTTCTACAACTCTTTGAAAACAAAGATAAATATGAATCATCCTCTGACAACTGCTTGATTCATCACATTTATCTAAAATTTATCTAAAATTTTTCTAAAATTATAAATTTTA
>Ga0066610_10002427_pt1 | contig 10107 bp, 6 predicted proteins | sample SaaInlV_DNA_165m_FD_60375 | JGI IMG/M metagenome (GOLD analysis project Ga0066610, IMG submission 60375) | Marine microbial communities from expanding oxygen minimum zones in the Saanich Inlet - SI075_LV_DNA_165m | ecosystem: Environmental > Aquatic > Marine > Unclassified | place: British... | reverse complement strand
CCATCTCCAACTCCAAAACTAATTTTAGCTGATGGGTATTTCTTTTTTAAGGCCACTACCGAAGGTGCTGCTGACACCAAATCACCCACACCACCGATTAGTCCAATAAAAATTGACCTCGGGTTGTGGCAAAGATGGGGAATTCCGAGCCATTTTTTTAGAGCTACAGGTATCATTGTTTGAAGTCTAGCCCCTTATATTAATGAAGATGCGGTCAAAACAACCTTGGAAATGGCTCTTGTTTGGGGCATTTTATACTCATTTATTATTAACACATCGAAACAGAAATATTAGCTAAGACGTTTATTGGAAAGAAGATAGTTTTGGATATAATCGGTGGTAGCATCTTCTAATGAAGTGATCGGCTTAGAGTATCCTGCATTTTGAATCTTATCTATTTTTGCACAGGTCCGGTACTGAAACTGGTCACGTATGGCATCTGGCATATCGATATACTCGACATCCACCTCTCTATCCATTGCTTTAAACACTGCATCTGTAAGCTCATTCCATGTTCGAGCCACTCCTGTCCCAGCATTAAATATTCCACCAACCTCAGAGTTGTCTAGAAAAAAAAGTGTCATCTCGACTGCATCTTTGACATATAAGAAGTCACGTTCCTGATCACCATCAGCATATTTGGGATTATAAGATTTAAACAAACGAATCTTTCCACTATCTAAAACCTGCAAATATCCTCTGCGTACCATACTTTGCATTTCTTTCTTATGATATTCGCTAGGGCCAAATACATTGAAATACTTTAAGCCAACAATACGGTTCAGTACTCCCTGCTCTTTAGCCCACATATCAAATTTCTGTTTGCTATGTCCGTATAAATTAAGAGGACTCAAAGTTGCAAGGTCCACCTCATCAGAAAAACCCTCTACACCACTACCATAGGTGGCAGCACTAGAAGCATAGATAAATCGAATGTCTTGATTAATAGCGTAAGTTGCTAGCAGCTTAGTATATTCATAGTTATTCTTCGTTAGAAAAGACTCATCCGTTTCAATAGTTGAAGAGCATCCCCCCAAATGAATAATTGCATCTACAGGCCATGGTACATTTGAGTTTATAATATAATTCAAAAAAATATCTTTATTCTCTAATGCATGGTAATCGAGCGATGCAATGTTCTTTGCCTTTTCTGGATGATCCACCCCGTCTACTAAAATGACATCGGTTATACCTCGTTTGTTCAAACCCCAAACAACTGCACTTCCTATACACCCCGCCCCGCCTGTAACAACAATCATAACTTTTTCCACCAGTTTAACATTTATCTCAAACACACAAATAAGCAGTGTTCACAAAAACCTTAACCTTGAAACTTTTTCAAATTATCTTTTGCAATTTATTTAATAATAATCATTATTTGGTTTGCTAATCTAGGTTTAAACTTGTCTCAAAAAGACCAACCAACTGCCGACAACTTTCATGCCAATCAAGCTCACATATTTTTTTCTGACCATTTCGAGAAATTAATTCTAATAATTTTCTATCGTCCATCAATCGAATAATATTCTCACTCAAGCCATTAATATCGCGAGACAGTGAGATCAATGCAGTTTTCCCATTAATCGCGTAATCGAGGCAACCACCAGTATCAGAGGTTACCAATGCACAGCAGCATGCCATTGCTTCCATTGAAGGCAAGCCAAGCCCTTCATACCAGCTCGGGCATAAAAAAATATCACATGATTCGTAGATTTTTCTCAACCTTTCGCGTGTGGGGCGATAATGGTATTCGAACTCAAACCCAGCTTTATCAAACAACAAACGTGGGTCTTCTAATTTTTCTCCAAACACAACTAACTCAACCTTTTTCCCCTGTTGCAAAATTTGTTTTACTGCTTCAACACCTTCAGCGTATCCCTTCCAATCATAATCGTGGTGTAACATAGCAATCCGAGGTATTGAGTTCCATTTTTTTTGTTCACAAAAAAAGACTTCACGGTCAACCGGAATAACTAATACATCAGCTTCTTTGCCGTGCTTCTCATTTAAAATATTTTTAAGCCAAGTTGAGCATGTAATCATTTCACATGAAAGATCATACGTTTTTACCGCTCTATTTTTATGACGAGTCCACAAGCTTTCATAATGTAAAACAAAATAGAAAAACTTGCCTTTTTCAATAGGAAGCTGTGACGCAAATTCAGCGTTTTGCCAAGCACTTGCCACTAATATATCTGAATCGGGAAGGTAACCTCCTCTCGATTCTGGGAATATCTCGATAGCAATATTATTGTCCATCCACTCAACAACTTCTGGAAGAAGGCTTTGCAAACCATGCTTTCGCATTGCCCACTTATCACGCAATTGATACCATTTTGGCCTCTTACGTGGGACAAAAACTCTTACTTCATGGCCCATTTGATTTAGACGGTTGGCATATTCCAATAGTGCCTTAACACCCCCGCTAAGCCGAATGTGTGGTAAAAGAAAATTGATGTTCATTTTTTGGGCAATAATGTTGCTTTCGGATAATAATTCGGCAACTGTTTAAAGCATTATTTCAATAAAAACAAAACGCCTCTACAGTTTTTTTATATGACAAAAGAATTTTTAATTGTAATGGTAGAAAGAGATTTACCTGTCATTAAATAAAGGTATAATTTCTCACAATAAAGCACTTCAAAAGTTATTTATACCATCAATTTTTACCTTTGTGAGGCAATTAAAATCGCAAATACCTTGTTAATTTAATTTTAATTAGCTCTTATGATAAATCCAACCTCAAAAAATTATATTGCTGCCGTAGTATCCTTTGAGGGTTCTACAGACAAGCTTCGCTCCTGCCTAGATGCCCTTAGAAATTGGACTCCAAAGATTATAGTAGTCATTAGAGATAATGAGGACTCTGCAAAGAATATCATCGATGAATTTAACATGTCTGTTTGCATTCATTCTGCTACTACGACTTCTTCCAGGTGGAAATATGGTTTGACTCAGGTCAATGCTCCGTGGGTCTTACTCGTACGCTCTAATGAAATTATTACCGGGCAGTTGAGGAAGTCAATCGTAGAAAAAATTAAAAATAATGGAGACACCCCATGTCAATACCAACTGAAGCCGACCATTATTTTTCTTAAAAAACGATTAAAATACTCACTCGATTGGCATGATTCCCAACCCTCGTACCTGACCTACCTTCCTAAAAATGTAGCCACGACTCAGTATTTAAAAAAAATTGAGGTGGCTTTTGAAGGAGAACTGATCAGATATAATGAGGATACCATTTCTGATTGCGCAAACACGGTTATAAAAAAAGCAACTGAAAGAGCTGATTGTTTAGCCGAAGTATTAACTAACTCTAATCCTTACCTTCTATTTATTGCTGGTCTGACCTCCTCCATAAAAATATTTATCCAAGCATACTTTTTAAAGAAAGGATTTAAGGAGGGTTTTGAAGGAATAGCTTTTTCCATATGTGATGCTCATGCAGAACTCCTAGGATATCTGCGTTACTACGAGTTATATATTAGAGAGAAAAAAACCCTGCGAGATGACTTATCTGTTCTTAAGAAAATTCTTGTAATAAAACTACGTGACATTGGCGACAACATCTTGTGCACACCTCTCATTAATAATTTAAAACACCACCTACCGGAAACTTCCATTTCTATTTTGACGTGGTCTTACTCTAAAGCCGTATTTGAAAATAGTCCTCACATTGATCAGTTATTTGACATTGAAAAAAATAATCCCTTTAAAAATAATAAAAAAATTCTTAGTCAACTTAATTCTTCTAATTTTGATCTAGTCATAAGCACCCACAGTGGGAAAGCTGCCTCAAACTTGTTATTAAAAATAAACACTGAATACCGCATCAACAATTACTATCGAGGTCGAAATAAATCTTACAACTTAATCACTCCAGAGTCTGACTATTATCGTTCCTCTATTGAGAGAGACCTAGATTGCCTTAGAAGTCTAGGGCTTGAATCGTTTGATAAAAAAACACAACTTTTCCTAAACAACAGTGAAGTTCTTGCAGCCAAAAATAATTTAATTGCTAAAGGGGTCAACCCTAATAAAAAAAAGGTCATTATTCACCCCACAGCAGCAGTACCAATTCGCGAGTGGCCTCTTACAAGATTTAATCAATTAATACAAAAATTAAACAATAATAAAAATATACAACCCATCGTAATATGTACCGAATCTGAATATTTACGAATTAAAACTTTGCTTGACGACATACCTGATCTAATAATTTTTCATCAAATAACGGCTCGTCAAATGATAGCAATTATTCATGAATGTGATCTGGTGATAGACAATGACTCATCTCCCAGCCACATAGCAACTGCACTTGGTATTCCAACAATTGTTTTATTTAGTCAAGCCATTCGAGAAATTTTTCGCCCTTATAACCTAGTTAATGATCGCCATTTTGTTTTCTATAAAGACGTCGATTGTAGAGAGTGTGGATTAACCCAATGTCCTGACCGCATATGCCTGGATTTTTATCCGAATGAAGTCTTTTCTCAGGCGCTAAAAATGCTTTCTTTAAAAAACTGCCCCGATAGTAAATAACCAGCGTTAAATAACGTTATCCAGAAACCCTTAAACAAGTTAAACGATATAATTGACTTTAAAGACTCATTTTGAACCCCCATTAGTTATAATTAAACAGACTATAGGGATTTCTCCGTGCAGAGAAAATTTTACTCTATATTGCTTTCCACATTGACCTTAATCTTATTTCATTGATAATAATGTGTCTCGGGTTGCAGTAGTTTTGTTTCAGACCTAGATTTAGCTATCTTTAAATAACTGTTAAATACATCCAAGTGCCCTTGTGTCGCAGCAGAGGGACGTGAGAATATTTTTTTAGAAGGTATTCAAGTTATGTTTGATTTACGCCAGAGGATCAATCGCATCATTATCAAACTTAGCTATCGACTTGGGATTTCCCGCTTATGGTCGATGCCGAAAAAACTTGCGATAGACCCAACTAATCATTGTGACCTGAAATGCCCTCTTTGTCCTACTGGGCTAGGTGATAAAACAGTAAGCCGAGGCCTTATGAAACTGGATCAGTTTAAACCGGTTATCGATCACCTAGGAAAATGGCTTCAGTCTGTCGATATGTACAGCTGGGGAGAGCCATCACTTAATAAATCTCTTGTTGAGATGATGCGATATAGTGCCACTCAGCATAACATCCGAACCATTACTAGCCTGCATTTAAACAATTTAACAGATGACCAGGTAGAAGGTTTTGTTACTTCCGGACTCGATAAATTAATCGTTTCGGTCGATGGGGCAACCCAAGAAGTTTATGAACAATACAGAGTTGAAGGTAGTATAGAAAAAGTATTTGATAATATGAAAAGGCTTGTAAATGCAAGGACTAAACATAATTCTAAACTAAAAATAGTCTGGAATTTTCTAGTTATGAAGCAAAATGAACACCAGATTAATTTAGCCAAAGATCGTGCCAAGGAAATAGGTGTTGAAATTACTTTCAGCGTCATGCGCACTAACCTTAAAGACGATATTCTTGATAAGGTTGAAAATAATATCGAAAAGGATGCAAAGTGGATCCCAGACAACCCAGACTACAACCCATACGATCTAGAGAAAAAGGAACGTAAAAATTCTATTAAGTTCTGTAAACGTCCATGGACAGAAACATTTGTAAACTGGAATGGTGACGTCTTCCCATGTGGGTGTGTGGTGACAGAAAGCAAATATTCTATGGGTAATGTGTTTGAAACAAGTTTTGAAGATGTCTGGAATGGGGAAAAGTATATTGCCGCACGAAAGGAACTATTAGATCAACATAATAATTTAGAAACTATTTGCCACGTCTGCAAGGAAAACGGTTACTACACACCTTGAAAAGACTAATTTCTAATTGATAAAAAACAATCTTATTGAGTACTCGAATTACGTATGTATAATCAAGAGTCATCCCAGCCCTAAAGACTTATCAATAGCTTCAAGTATATCATCCACTTCAATTAATTTCTTGCATTCTGCGTCACCTTCATAACACTCTGGTTTGCGCGTATGATCATAACAGGGGCTACATTCAATATTTTTATAAATCACCTGATCTCGTTGCCCCAATGGTTTCCATACATCTGGATCAACAACTCCAAAAAGAGCAATTACTGGCGTACCCATTACAGAAGCTAAGTGCATATAACCTCCATTATGGCATACAACAAAACTTGCTCCTTGAGTAATAGCGCCCAACTCCTGCAACCCTGTTTGTAAAAATATCACTTGACTGTTACGTACTAATTTAGCGACACGTTCGACGTGCGTCTTTTCACCTGGCCCGCAGGTGAGGATCACCTTTGTTCCATACTTTTTAGGGATAATTTCGGCTAAGCGAGAAAACTTTTCATATTGCCACTGGTCGTAAATCTTTTTAGTTCCCGGATGAATCACACAATACTTATCTTCATCTTTAATTCCATTTTGAGAAAGTAAGGCTTTTGCTCTAATCTTTGCAAAGCTTGAAATGTGAATCGCAGGGGATATGTTGTCGAAAGGAACCCCCATTTTTTTTATTAGTGCAACCTGATAATCAATAGGGAATTTAGGCTTAAGATCAGAGAAGTCAATTTTAGAATTATATAGAAAGGAGCGTTTTGCAGGTTTATTACCAATTCTTATTGGGGCACGAGTCAGATAACACATTACTGCACCACGAGTCCCCTCATGCATATCAATTGCAACATCATACTTTGCTAGCATTAACCGACTATAAAACTTAATTTGCTCCCAGACTGGTCCTTTTTCAAAACACAATACCTCGTCAACATCAGGATGATGGGAAACCAAGTCATAGGATGGTCGTTCGACCAAAACAGTTAGATGGGCTTCGGAAAAATATTTTTTAATGGGCGAGTATACTGCAGTATTATATACTACGTCACCAATCGAACGTAGTTTGATCAAAAGAATCTTTGCTTTTGGAGGAATGTTTGTCATTTATTGAATATTTTAAACTTGGAAATTGTCACAATAAATTAAAATTTGAACATTTTTAATCTCATAGTTACCCTTATGTACTTTAGTCAAAAAAATCACTCTACCTGAATGACCATAACTTTTAATATCTAACTCAACTTGACAGTATTCGCTTAAATAGTTTCTACTTAGAGTTTAAAAAAAAGGACTCAGCTATGCTAGCGGTTATAACGGGAAAACAGGAAGACTAATTACAAAACTCTCGATGAGAAGATACGAAAAAAATTATTTTCAAGTCTTATCCTTCAAACGACATTTATTGTGTTTTAAAAACGATCAAATAATTTCACAACCATCAATCCGAATGAAACGACATTTTATTAAAATTATTTATCTTTCTTTGGAGTACGATTATTAATTGACCTTTTTGCCAGCAGCTTGCTCTATAAGTCCCCTCAAGCCAGACTCCAAGTTACGAATATCATACTTCTGCCTGCATCTTGCTCGAGCTGCATCTCCTTTAACCCTAGCTTCATCAGAGTGACTCAAAACATATTGGATAGCATTCGCTAATTGAGATGGGTTACTTGGATCAACTAGATAACCGCAATCACCTAAAACCTCAGGAATATCTGATACTCTTGTTGCAATAATTGGCTTCGCCATAGCCATCGCATCAAACAACCTAGCTGGTATTTGTCCTACAGAATCTGAAGTTCTGCGTTGTGGAATGCATATTATATCAGCAACTGACAAATATTCTGAAAGTTTATTGAAAGGTATTTTTGGGATAATCGTAACACGATTTTTCACCGATTCGTCAATTCCTTTTAAAAACTCCTGTTTATTTTCTACCCCAATAATCACCAAATTTAAATCCGAGTTATCAACTTTTTTAAATGCTTGCAATAGGTCATCGATTCCCTTATGTGGCCTTGGAGTCCCAAGAAACATTAGTATTTTTTTACCCACAAAACCCATTTTTTCTTTCACATCACCCGCATTAAACTTGAGAGGATTTAAAACATCAGTATCGCGACAATGAGGCAACAACGTACCGCCATATTTTTTTTGCAAAAAACGATTACTAACTGATACAGCGTCAGCATGACCAACCAGGCGCTCTATTCTCCAAACGTATGGCAAGCCATTTGGATTTGAAAAATTTAAAAAACGGCCAACCTTTCCCCAAAAACCTGAATGATAAAAAAAACCAAGCTCCCAATCATCAATGTCAAGAAGTAGTGGCTTACCGCTAAATATTTTTTTTTGCAAACCAATACCAAAGCTAGTAGGCATAAGTTTTGATGCTAAAATCACATCTCCATCAATCACATCCATAATATTTTTTTTTATTCTATGAAACCCAGGATACCTTTCCCATACGAATTTTTTTATAGGAATATCTATCTGTGCCATTGGAGCCCATATCTTTTCCCTCTTTGAGGGTCCTATAATCTCAACATCATAAATCTTTGAAAGGGCTATCGCTAATAATCCTGCTCGGCCAAAAGCGTTACTTGAAAGATCAAAACAAAGAATAGAAATTTTCACAAATACCCACTTTTTAAGTTAAAAATTTTAATTACTAGTTACTGGAACATCTCACAAAAAGAAATATTAAGCTGGTAATTTGGTAGACGCAGAAAAATAAGCAATAGTAATATTCACATAATTGATGAACTATAATCCACTACTTGAGATTTTGCACTTTAAAATCAGTTCGAGTGTATAATGGAAAACTTATGCCCTACTAACAAACAATAGATAAAGTTTACTCTGAGTATATAATTTTCTCTCTCCTGCTATGCAGCCACAAACTCCATCTAATAACTTTAGTATCAAAGAATGCCTACAACTAGGAATATTTACTCTTTTCTGTTTTATTGCATTTACCTACAACCTTAGTGAAGTTCCTCCGTACCATGCTGATGAAAATTTTTATGTGACTACCTCTCGCAATATGGTGGAATCGGGGGATTATATAACACCGGTATATCATGATAAAAAACGATTCGCTAAACCAATTTTGTTTTACTGGTTAGTAGCAACTTCCTACAAAACGTTCGGTATTAATCTATATTCGGCTAGATTGGTATCTGCAATTTTTGGCACTCTTTGCGTACCCCTTGTTTATATAATTGCTCGTCGAATATTTGATAAACAAACAGCAATAATTAGTGCTGTTCTATTGCCTGGTTGCTACCTTCATTCGCAACTATCCCGGTGGGCTATAACCGACATGACACTAAATTTCTTCATTCTTTCTGCAATTTATTTTTTTATTTCTGGATTATATAACACATCAAGTAAGGGCACCCCCTACTACCTTGCATACATTTGTATGGGTATTGGATTTATGATCAAAGGTCCACTCGCCATAATTATCCCAACATTTGTTATTGGCGTATTTATTTTAACTGCGTATGACTGGAAAAAGTTTTACCAACTCCGTCTGGGCTATGGGATTGTTATTCTCACAGCAATTATTTTTCCCTGGTTTTATAAAATGTTAGCCCTTCATGGCGATGAATTTAAAAACCATATTCTTGGAGCAGAATTACGTGATCGTGCCATTCACAACACTCCTTTCAGCTTTTATTATTTCTGGGTAACTATTCGTTACAACCTGCCTTGGTCTTTATTTTTCATATCAGCTCTCATAGTAAAGTTTAAAATTACTTCAACATCCCTCGAAAAAAAAATTTTCAAAAGAGATGTTTTTTTATCATTCACTAAAAAACTAAAGACTTTATATCTAGAAATGTCCCCGAAAGACAACCAAGCTTTTCTGCTAACTATTCTTTGGGTAATAGTACCTTTAATACTATTCACATTATTTCGTATCGAACATAGTCGGTATATGCTTGTTGCTACACCCGCTATTGCAATGATAGTTGCACATTTTTTATCACAACTTCTCATATCTCCAGATAAGTTCCATCATAAATCATTCAAAATTCCATTTTATCTAACAATAATTTTTTACATTTTTATTTTAGGATTGATTGGGATTGGAACCTTTATTCTTCACCCGATTTACTCTGCTCCTTTTGGACTAATTACTTTATATATATTAGTCCTTGCCGGACTAATATTATTGCTTCTACTTTACAAATGCAGGAAATATTTTCCCATGATAGTTACTATGTCTATTATACAAATCAC
>Ga0066610_10002425_pt1 | contig 10113 bp, 12 predicted proteins | sample SaaInlV_DNA_165m_FD_60375 | JGI IMG/M metagenome (GOLD analysis project Ga0066610, IMG submission 60375) | Marine microbial communities from expanding oxygen minimum zones in the Saanich Inlet - SI075_LV_DNA_165m | ecosystem: Environmental > Aquatic > Marine > Unclassified | place: British... | reverse complement strand
CAGTCAGATGCTGAAAAACTTCAGCTCGCACACCTTGATGTCATCAGTGTCGCCACACAGTCTGGCGAGCAGCTTAACAACGTCATCGTGCGCATTCACCCTACGTATGCAACAGAGTTTCATTTAACAAAAGATGAGGCAGCTGAATATTGGTTACAAACTGGCGATCACGTCACTCTTCTATGAAAAGACTAGCAATCATATTTGCACTACTCTTGTTGCCAAGCGTGACACACGCTGCAGCAGATCTTCAAATTCTCAATGAAGACATTTATTTATCTGAAGAGATATTGGTGGCAGGGGACACGGTCCGTATTTATGGAACCGTGACGAATGTTGGGACGGAAGACGTCTCTGGGTATGTGACGTTTTATCAGGGGTCCGTGTTGCTGGGAGATTCGCAAGTTATTTCCTTGCTAGCTGAAGGACGACCAGAAGAGATTTATGTCGATTTTGTAGTACCGTCCAGTAATTTTAATCTCCAAGCAACGATTCGCGGGACAAGTCCTGAGGATTTACATCTGGCAAATAACGTTGCAATCACGCAATACTTTGAACCGATTCTTGATGATGATCGCGATGGGATTAGCAATGATGTAGATAATTGCCCTAGTGTAAGCAACTCAGATCAAACAAATCACGACGGGGATAGTCAGGGAGATTCGTGTGATGACGACGATGATAACGATGGGTTGTCAGATAGTGTCGAGAACGAACTTGGGACAAGCACAAGTTCGGCAGACACAGATGGTGACGGTGTAAACGATGCTGATGATGCATACCCAAATGATCCAACACGTACGGAGATTGAGCCTGAACCAGAGTTAGTCATCGAGCCAGAGCCGGAGGTAATCGTCGAGCCGATTGAGCAGATTGTTGACGAAGTAGTTGTCGAAGAGGCGACTCCGGAACCATCTATTATTGATACGTTCTTTACAGAGTTGGCAGAAGTGGTAAGTACCGGATCTGAGTCAGGTGTTGAGGATGAAGAAGAAATTGCGGAAGAGCCTGTTGGGGATGTGGTGGTGGTCAATTCGTTTTTCTCACCAAACGCAGTGTTCCGTTTTGATCGCAACCGTTGGAACACGTATACCTTTGAAGTTTTAAATCCTGCGTCAGCAGGAATTCAGTACCAGTGGAGCTTTGGTGACGGTGTTACCTCATCCAAAAATTCTGTTGAACATGCGTATTCCGAAACGGGTAAGTTTGAAGTCTCTCTTCTTTCAACAAATAGCCAGGGCGAAACTGTCGAAGAATCAGTGGTCGTTTACGTACCATTTTTCTCGTTGGGGAACAGGCTTGTGCTTATGAGTGTTGCAACGTTGATGTTGCTTATGTTGATTGGTATTGGGTTTATTGTTTCAATCACCATGCAGCAGAAACAACATTCAAAAATTTCCCAGGCGCTTGATGGGGAGGGAGATGCTGCAAAACCAGCAGTTCGACGATCTCGAAAAATAAGAGTACAAGACGAAGGAGATGATTAGACTGTTTATAAAAGAATCAAAGACGATTGTCGGCGCCGCAACGATTGTGGGCGTCCTTTCGTTTGTGAGTCGTATTGTTGGGTTGGTCCGCGATAGGATTCTTGCTGGAACGTTTGGGGCTGGAGATGCGCTCGATGTGTACTATGCGGCATTTAAAGTGCCGGATTTTTTGTTTAGTCTGATTGTGGTAGGTGCACTGTCTGCAAGCTTTATCCCGATTTTTATCAAATATAACGAGGGGGGAATTAGTCAAAAGAAAGCCTGGCAGTTTACAAACAACATTCTTCACGTGCTTGGGTTTGCGATGATTATCACTGCTCTATTTATATTTATCTTTGCAAATCCACTTGCTTCAGTAATCGCACCAGGGTTCATCGCTTCAAAACAAGCATCAGTTGCACTGTTCATGCGAGTAATGATTATCGCACAAGTCTTGCTTACTGCTTCAATGGTATTCGGTTCTGTGCTTCAGAGTTTGCGACGATTCTTCCTGTATTCTCTAGCTCCAATCTTCTATAACATCGGAATCATTATCGGAGCATTAGTATTTGTTGATTGGATGGGGCCAATTGGTTTGGCGTGGGGGGTCGTATTCGGTGCATTCTTGCATCTAGTTGTTCAAGTGGTTGGCGCACGAAAATTGGGATACAGCTATTCGTTTAGATTTTCACTTAAAGATCGAGACACAAAAGAGTTACTCAGGTTAACCGGTCCGCGCTTGTTGGGGATTGCCACGTCACAGATTTTGTTCCTTGTTCTGGCGGTCTTAGCCTCAACGCTTGTCGTTGGATCTCTCACGGTATTTCAGTTTGCCTACAACATTCAGTTCTTTGCTGTTGGAGTGATTGGTGTGTCGTACGCCATTGCTGTATTCCCATCCTTATCTCGCTTTGCAAAAGATGATGACATGCAACGCTTCGTTTCAACGTTGTCCTCAACGATTCGACAGATGCTCTACTTGTTGTTGCCAATGAGCGTTCTGTTTTTGGTAATGCGTGCACAGATCGTTCGTGTGGTTGTGGGAGCTGGTGAGTTCGATTGGAGTGCAACAATTGCAACAGCAGATACGCTCGCATTTTTTGCAATTACATTTATTCCTCAGGCACTAGTGTTCGTTCTTGCTCGAGGTTACTTTGCTCTTCACGACACAATCACACCTCTAATGGCAGCACTTGTTGGTGCATTAGTTGGGATTATCAGTGCATTCTTGTTTATCGAAAATTTTGGCGTTATTGGTTTGGGAATGGCTTACTCTTTGGCAAGCTTGGTAAATGCGCTGTTGCTATGGATTCCTCTTAGGCAACGACTTGGCACATTGGATGAATCAAGAATCACGCAGTCGCTTATGAAGATGCTTGCAGCAACTTTTGTCTGTGCGGTCATAATGCAGTTTTTAAAACCTGTTGTCGTTTCTGTGCTAAAGCTTGATACTTTTGTTGGGGTGTTTTTGCAAGGATTTATTGCTGGAGGGATCGGAATTGCTGCATACATAGTCGTCCTTCATTTACTCAAGAGTCGTGAGCAAGTACTATTTCTATCAGCAATCAAGAGGCGTTTGTTGAAGAAGGCAGCTCCAGGAGAAACGCTTTCTACAGGTGCAGGGCAGAACTAGACGTAATCAAGTCATTTTCATAGAATAATCCCGTTATGACTATCCACGAAATTCGAGACAAATACCTAGCGTTCTTTGAATCAAAAGGACACAGCATCGTAGCTTCGTCGTCATTGATTCCAACAAACGATCCAACAACCCTATTTACAGGCTCTGGAATGCAACCAATGGTCCCATTCTTGCTTGGTGAACCTCATCCAGAAGGAAAGCGCATAACTGACTCACAAAAGTGCTTTAGAGCGCAGGATATCGAAGAGGTGGGGGATAATAGGCACACGACTTTTTTTGAAATGTTAGGAAACTGGTCTCTGGGTGATTATTTCAAAAAAGAACAAATCCCGTGGATTTTTGAATTCTTAACAAAAGAGATTGGTCTGGATCCAAAGAATTTATATATAACCGTCTTTCGAGGAAATCATGAATTGGGTATTGATCGAGATGTGGAGTCCGTCGAGCTTTGGAAGAGTGTTTATAAGAGTGTGGGGATTGATGCAAAGGATCTCGATTTTTCAGAGCGTGATGGAATGCAGGATGGAAGAATTTTTTATTACGATGAGACAAAGAATTGGTGGTCCCGACATGGTTTGCCTGCAAATATGCCAGTGGGTGAGCCGGGAGGTCCAGATAGCGAAATGTTTTGGGATTTTGGGAAAGAACTAGGGTTACATGAGAGATCTGTATTTAAGAATAATCCATGTCACGTTAACTGTGATTGCGGTCGGTTCTTGGAGATTGCGAATAACGTTTTCATGGAGTACATCAAGACAGAAGATGGATTCAAACCACTCCCTAACAAGAATGTAGATTTCGGCGGTGGATTATCTAGAATCGCTGCGGCAGCTCAGAATGATCCTGATCTCTTTAACCTCCCTTCGTTTAAGGGGGTGAAAGAACGAGTGCAAGCATCATCGAATGGTACATATGGTGAAAGCGAAGAATTAACCGCTTCATTTCGTGTAATCATGGATCACTTATGCGCTGCTACTTTCTTGATTGCTGATGGTGTTGTTCCTTCAAATAAAGATCAAGGATATTTTACGCGCAGACTGATTCGTCGAGCGATTCGTTTTGGGCGAAGATTAAACATGGAACAGGGGTTCTCATCTGAGATCGCATCTGTTGTGATCGATGAATTTAAAAGCGCATACCCTAGTTTGGAAGAAAGTCGAGATCAGATAATCAACGAGCTTTCACAGGAGGAGGAAAAGTTTAGTAAGACTCTTCAAAAAGGAGAACGTGAGTTTGAAAAAATGTTTTCGAACAGTGGGGCCATCACTGGAAATGATGCATTCATTCTCTACTCAACATATGGTTTTCCACTCGAGCTCACAGAAGAGATGGCAAAGGAGAAGGGGCAGGATGTCGATCGAGAAGTGTTCACAAAGGAGTTTGAGCAACATCAAGAGTTATCACGTGCTGGATCCTCCCAAAAATTTACAGGTGGACTAGCTGATCATTCAGAAGAGACGGTGCGGCTACACACAACTACTCACATGCTTCACCAGGCCCTCAAAACGGTATTAGGTGATCATGTGGTGCAACGTGGTTCAAATATCACACCAAAGCGTCTAAGGTTCGATTTCACACACAAAGAAAAGATGACAGACGAAGAGAGGGGTGAGGTTGAAAAGATTATAAATGAACAAATTCAACTCGGCCTTTCAGTTCATTATGAGATTTTGTCACTAGAAGAAGCAAAATCACGTGGAGCAATTGGGTTGTTTGAAGATAAATATTCGGAACTTGGTGGTGAGATAAAGGTATATTTCATTGGCGACGAAGTTGCAGGAATATACTTTAGTAAAGAGGTCTGTGGAGGGCCTCATGTGGAAAACACAGCATCACTTGGTGTATTCAAATTAAAAAAAGAGACATCAGTTGCTGCGGGCATAAGAAGAATCAAAGCAGTTCTTGAGTAAAAAGTCGCTAATTTAAGTTCAAAAAACGACATTAATATTATCCACTTCTAACGCCTTGACACTGAGGGGGTGCATCAGTACAATAGCGGCGCCTCAGAACAGCTCAGTAATATTGCTTTTTTGGCTAACTGATGCTAGAATTTCGTCGGTTATGAGTAATAGTTCAAAAGATTTTATTGAAATGCGCGGGACAGTTGAAGAACTTCTTCCTTCCGCAAAGTTCAAGATCACACTCGAAAACGGTCAAACGATCATAGGACATCTATCGGGGAAAATGCGAAAGTTTCGCATCCGAATCTTGCCTGGCGATGACGTCAAGCTAGAGATTAGTCCTTATGACATCACTAAAGGCCGTGTCGTCTATCGTTATTGATAAAGGCGTCATCGACAATAAATCGGTGGCGTTTGTGAATTTATGAAAGTTAGAGCATCAGCAAAAAAAATCTGTCGCGACTGCAAAGTGATCCGCCGCAAAGGTCGTGTTCACGTTATTTGCAAAACCCCTAAGCATAAGCAACGTCAAGGTTAGTATATGGCACGAATTGCAGGAGTAAATATTCCAACAAAGAAGCGCGTAGTTATCGCGCTAACCTACATCCATGGTGTGGGACTTTCTCGATCTAAAAAGACGCTTGCAGAAGCAGGTATCGACGAGAGCACACGTGTGCAGGATCTCGCTGATGGCCAAGTCAATAAGATTCGTGAATTTTTAGAGAAAAACTATCGTCTCGAAGGTGATCTTCGTCGCGACAAGCTCTCAAACATTAAGCGACTACGCGAAATCAATGCCTACCGTGGCTTGCGTCATGCAAAGCACCTACCGGTGCGTGGGCAGCGAACTAAAACGAACTCTCGAACAGTTCGTGGAAACGTCCGAAGAACTACAGGAAGCGGACGACGAGCTTTGACCAAGACATAGTAAATTATTTATGGCTGCAAAGACAAAATCACGATCTAAAAAGAAAAAGGCAGTACGACAGGTGTCTCAAGGGTGCGCTTATATTCAAGCAACCTATAACAACACCATCGTTACTCTTACAGATCTCAATGGAAACACACTTGGATGGTCAAGCGCAGGAAACTGTGGCTTCAAAGGACCAAAGAAGTCTACTCCATATGCTGCAAGCATTATTGTGCGAACAGCGGCTGAGAGCGTAAAAGAAACTGGCCTTAAAGAGTTGAACGTATTCGTCAAAGGTGTTGGTTCAGGGCGTGACTCCGCAGTTCGCGCACTAAACGCGAATGGATTCCATGTTCTATCACTAAAGGACACCACACCACTTCCACATAATGGATGTCGTCCACGTAAGCCTCGTCGCATTTAACCTATGGCAAAGAATCGAACGCCAATTGTAAAACTATCACGTCGACTCGGTATTGCTATCGGAAAAGAGCATTACGTACGTCGTCGTCCATACCCACCGGGAATTCACGGGCCGAAGTACGCTCGTCGACGCCCGCGTCTTTCTGCGTATGCTGAACAGCTTCTTGAGAAGCAGAAGGCGAAAGCAATTTATGGGATAATGGAGAAACAGTTCCGTAATTACTTTGACAAAGCTTCACGACATCCTGACAACACGTCAGAGGTGCTCGTACGACAGCTTGAATTACGTCTTGACAATGTTGTTTATCGACTCGGATTCGCAAAGACACGTCGTCAATCACGTCAGATGGTCGGACACCGCTTCTTCCTTGTAAACGACAAGCCAGTCGACATCCCTTCTTACAAAATGACAATCGGAGATGTTATCAGCTTCCGTGAGTCAAAGAAGAGTACAGGATTGGTCAAACAGATTGCAGAAACCATGAAACTCAACCCGATGCCGAAGTGGGTTTCACGTGATGAAAAAGTTTTAACTGGAAAGGTTACATCCATCCCAGAGGGTGACGATCTAGACCAGCCATTTGATCCAACATTCATCGTGGAGTTCTACTCTCGATAATTATCAAAACGAGTACGTATGGAGAACATTCTTCTTCCATCATCAATCCGATTTGAGGAGTCCGAGCGCCCTAACGAGGGTATCTTGGTTGTTGAGCCGTGTTTCCATGGATATGGAACAACGCTTGGTAACGCGCTTCGTCGCGTCCTCCTTTCATCGTTGCCTGGAGCTGCGGTTACCGCAGTAAAAATTCAGGGGGTGAGCCATGAGTTCCAAGCAATTGAAAACGTTAAAGAAGATGCACTTGAGATCATTTTGAACCTCAAGTCGCTCAGAATGAAAGTGTTTTCAGATGAGCCCGTAATCCTCAAGATTTCATCTACTGGAATCAAAAAGGTTACAGCAGCAGACATTGAGCCCAATGCTGATGTCGAAATCGTAAATCCTGAACTCTTGATTGCAAACGTCACAAGCGACAGTGCAACATTTGAGATGGAGATTACTGTTAGAAAGGGTCGCGGTTACAGTGCTACTGAAGAGCGAACAAATGAGGTTCATGATCTTGGAACGATCGGAATCGACGCTCTATTCTCACCAATCCGAAATGTCGGGTACCGTGTAGAAGATACGCGTGTTGGTGAGATCACTAACTACGACAAGCTAATCATGACCATTGAAACAGATGGTACGGTTACGCCTGAAGCGGCGGTAAACGAGTCTGCAAAGATCCTTATTGACTATTTCAAACTTATGTTGCAAAGTCCGGCTGATACAGCTGAATTAGGCAATGAAGTATCTGAAGAAATACAACCAACTGTTGAATAACGTATGCGTCACCGAAAAAAGGGAAAAATCCTAGGTCGTCCAAAAGCTTCTCGTGAAGCCTTGCTTCGCAATCTCGCAGCGAGTATTGTTTTGCATGAAAAAGTGCAGACAACCGTAGCGAAAGCTAAGGCAGTCAAGCCTTTTGTTGAGCGTGCTATTACCACTGGTAAGACACCAACTCTTGCATCACGACGTAAGTTGATGAAGTTTTTTTACACAGCACATGCTGTTGAAAAGATTCTTGATGTACTTGGACCACGTTATGCAAATAGACCTGGGGGATACACACGTATTGTAAAAATCGGCCCTCGAAAGAATGACGGTGCTGATATGGTTCAAATCGAACTTGTTTAATATGAAATCCATTCAACGCGACATTCATACTATTGATGCAACTGGAAAAGCGCCTGGTCGTATTGCTACAGAAGCTGTTCATCTTTTGATCGGAAAGCACAAGCCTACATTTACTCCAAATATTGATGGAGGTGACAATGTTCAGGTTTTGAACGCTTCAAAGATGGTGATCACCGGTAAAAAGATTGAGCAGTCTACTTATTACCGTCACTCTGGTTATGCTGGAGGACTTAAGGAGACTCCGCTTAAGAAGGTGTGGGAAACTGATCCGGCTGACATTGTCCGCCGCGCAGTCTCACGAATGTTGCCTAAAAATAAACAACGTACTGAACGCATGAAGCGTTTAGCTGTTAGTAACTAGATATGGCAGATACAACATCAAGATATATTGAATCTGTTGGGCGTCGAAAGAGTGCTACAGCTCGTGTGCGTTTGCATCAGGGTGGTACCGGAAAAATCACTGTCAACGATCGTGATTTCCAGGTACATATTCCTGTGTCAATTCTGCAACAGGCACTTGTTGCACCACTAGTACTTACTGGAACTCGCGAAATGTTCGACATTACAGTAAGTGTAAAGGGTGGTGGTATTCACGGACAAGCTGACGCTATCCGTCTGGGTATTGCCCGAGGTCTCGTAGATTTCAACCCTGAATTTCGAGCAACTTTGAAAACAGGCCGTTTCCTAACACGAGATGCTCGTGTTAAAGAACGAAAGAAACCTGGTCTCCGTGGAGCGCGTCGTGCACCACAGTGGTCAAAACGATAAAATTAAAAAACCAGAGCTTAGGCTCTGGTTTTTTGATTGCAAGATAATGGTTGACAAGCTGGTAAATTTTTGCTTAAATCGCCATGCAAGGAGGTAGAAATGGATCCGTTCATTCATAACCCAGCTGGAGTTCTGTGGGAAATCGAAGATTCCGACTCGACCCAGTTTCCAAGCAACCCAGCGATTCCGGATGCCGAAGTTGTATTGAGAGCTGATTGGGGGCCAGAGGGAAATCCCGCTCCGATTGCGTTCTGTGTAGAACTGACCTTCGAGGGATTCAAGAAAGTCAAAAGCAAGCCCGGAGTGAGTGTTGGTGTGATTTCACTTGTCATGAACCCGAAGGATGCGGTATTCGCACTAGGTCTCAAGCAGAAGCCAAATTTCGAAGGAGCGAAGTCTCCTCGGGATCGATTCAAAACCGTTGCAACCTGGATGGCACAGCGCCCCATGTTTGCTGGTGCTCGTGTCACTATGGCTGCTGCTCACTGTGGTGAGCATGGCATCAAGTATTTTGAAGAGTACGATTCTGGCTTCCGTGGATTTCCTCGTCTCATGGAGATAAGGCAGCGTGAAATCTCGCGAGCTGAAGCTCGGCTAAATCCTCTGGATCGTATGCTGAGAAGACTCAGCAGTGCTTCAATGACGGACTTGAAACCGCTTCTTCCGCTTACAGGTGAAGATCCTTGGGACAACGACAAGACCAGAGAAAGCTTCGGCAAGCTGTTTCAGGGCGTTGGCATGGATGCAGGAGATGGTCGGCTCGGAATGGCAAGTCTTATGAGAAAACTTCAGCGCGACACTCGTGTGGATGCTGCTGTCCGTCGCTTTGGGCAGTCAGGTCCTCAAACGATCTGTGCTCCAGGCGCCGAAAGTTCTGGTCCTGTTGGTTCAGGATCAACCTCAACCATGTTGTATGATCCATCTATCTTCAGGGGATAGGTAAACAAACAAACTCTCTACGCAAACGGCGCTTAAAAACCGCCGTTTTCATTTACCCAAAAAACAGATATAATACTCTTACTGTGAGTAGCATTCTTGCCAAAAATACTTTATATCTCACCATCGCCGCGGTTGGGCAAAAGATCATTGCTTTTGCCTATTTTTTGTTTCTTGCGAGAATCATGGGCCCAGATCAAACAGGTACTTACTTTTTGGCTACCTCAATCGCTGTGATCTACACAGTTATCGCAGACTTTGGAATAACTCCAGTAGTCATTCGAGAGATAGCGAAAAATCCTGAACAGGCAGTCACACATGTTCGTACA
>Ga0066610_10002419_pt1 | contig 10131 bp, 9 predicted proteins | sample SaaInlV_DNA_165m_FD_60375 | JGI IMG/M metagenome (GOLD analysis project Ga0066610, IMG submission 60375) | Marine microbial communities from expanding oxygen minimum zones in the Saanich Inlet - SI075_LV_DNA_165m | ecosystem: Environmental > Aquatic > Marine > Unclassified | place: British... | reverse complement strand
TGGCTTTTTATCTTTCCTTATTAAACCCCAATAACAGGAGGACCTGGTATTTTTGTCTGGTTTGTCGCTTCTTAAAGACAACAAAAATTAACTCACTCACCTAATTTTGCAATTTGCTCGAGCAATAGAAATTTGCGGCTTCGTTTCGATAATTTATTTGAGAAGATTTTAATATGAGCAGCCCATTTCTTTTAAGAACTAATTTAGATTCCCCAGCAAAGCGCATAAAAGCTCTGCGTGGTTTGACGGGTCTTAAAAGAGAACAATTCGCCCAGCGTCATAATATAAGTCTGCATACCTTAAGGTCCTGGGAACTTGGTCTCACAAATATTTCTGAAAAATCTCTTCAGAAACTTTTAGCAGCCTTTTTTGACGAAGGCATTTTTTGTGATCAAAGCTGGATCCTTTCGGGAGAAGGAACCTCACCACTAGGTTCGACGCCAGATACGCCCTCCACAAAATCAACTAATGAAAATAGGGAAGATCCAATCGTTCGAGAAGTGACTTGCTTTTTAGGGTCAAACCCAAATCATGTAACGACCGCTATAAAGAACTCTCAAGCCTCCCCACTTTTTGAGATAGGCGATATTGTTGGAGGCTGCAAAATAAACGCAGAACAGATGAAGCATTACTATGGAAAATTTTGCATTCTTCGAACGAAGGAGTTCCCAGAAAACTTGATAGTGCAACTATTTTACCCCTCCGACCAACAAGATTTTTTCTATCTCCTGTCAAATTACCCCCAAAACGTAAATAGATTTGATGAATTCATTGATAAGCAACAGATTATTGAGTGTGCACCCATTATCTGGCACCGAAAAAAATTTCCAGCGTAAGCAATCGTTTCCCCTGTTATGCAATCCCAAATCTAAGAATTTCTTATCTAAATAGGTAAAAGCTTTTGCCTTGTTCAACAAAACCATATGTGTTACGCAAAACAAATAGAAACAGACTGTCCATTTTTATTACCAATTGATAAATATGAATAATACTAGTAATAATATCAGGAGGCCTTGCTAAATGATTGATTTTCTTATCATTATTTCTTATTTTATTGTGACAATTTTAATTGGCCTTTATTTTGGGCGAAATGTGAGATCAATTCGCGACTTTGCAATTGCAGATAGGCGCTATTCCATCCCCATTTTGGTTGCAACAATTACCGCTACTATGCTCGATAGTGGTTCAACAATTGGACTGACAGAAAAAGTTTTCAGCGTTGGCATCGTCTTTATTCTAATTTTTCTAGGAGAACCCATAACGAAACTCCTTATGGCACAATATATTGCTCCACGAATGGTCAAGTTTGCCGATATGATCTCCGTGGGAGATATGATGGACAGTTTTTACGGGAAACCAGGACGCATCGTTACGGGGGTGGCTGGAACACTTCTTTGCATAGGCTATGTGGGTGCTCAAATAAGTGCCATGGGATATTTTTGCCAATACTTCCTGGAAATTTCATACTTTTGGGGAGTGGTTTTAGGAGCCGCTGTGGCAATTTTTTATTCAGCTTACGGAGGAATAAGAGCTGTCACAGCGACAGATGTATTGCAATTTGCAGCTATAATCATTGCGATTCCTATGATTTGCAATATCGGTCTTAACATTGTAGGAGGATATGAGTCGCTTCTGACAATGATTCCAGATGATAGTTTGAATTTTTTTCCCCAAGACGAAAACCCTTTTAAATATATTTTCTTATTCCTTATTTTTTGCATCCCTTTTCTTAACCCAGCGGTAATACAACGATTACTAATGGCAAAGGATACGAAGCAAATTGTCCAATCATTAAGAATAGCCGCTCTCATAGATATTCCTTTCTATTTAACTATCGGCAGCTTGGGACTGATTGTTCTAGCGCTCCAGCCAGGACAAGAAGCAAACTTATCCCTTCCATACCTTATACATGCCTTCTTACCTGTAGGAATTAAAGGACTTGCCATTGTCGGCATTATATCCATTATGATGTCAACGGCCGACTCGTATTTAAATGCAGCAAGTATTGCGGTCGTTCACGATATTATAAGTCCTCTTAACCAGAAATCTCTTCCAGATAAAACTGAGTTGCTTATGGCACGTACCACTACTGTTGCCATTGGAGTCGCTTCTATTTTAACTGCTTTTAGTTTTACAAGTGTCGTTGAGCTTGTGTTGGTTTTTTTAAACTGTTGGGCACCTGTTGTTGTGGTCCCACTGTTGGCTGGTATTTTTGATTTTAAAGCAAACGCTCGATCCTTTTTATGCAGTGTTGCTGCAGGTCTTGGAATGTATTGTCTATGGCTAACCTTTTCCCTTGAAGAAGTTCTTGGCTTTGGTAGTCTCGTCCCAGCCATGCTCGCAAATGCGTTTGTCTTTTTTGTCGTTCATTATTCCCAGCAAGGTTCCGCTATAAAAATGCTGACAACAAAAACAGAAAGTTCCAATGAGAAAAAAGCTAAAACTGCAGCATAATTTTGGAATTTTCTCCAATTTACGCAGAGATGTATTTATGCCCCCTAAGCTCCCCATAATTTTCAATAATCCTTCGCTATAAACGAGAAATATTGGCATGCAAAAACAATCTTTTCAATTTATGCGCAATGCTTTGAAGCGCTTGGATTTTACATATGGCTTCTCTGCAAATCGAGTCCATTCCTATGGTGCTCAATATATCGCCTTTGGTATTTTCTCTGTCGCAAACTATATTCTCCCCTATTTTATGTGGTCCTATACAGAACATGACGACTATGTGAGTCTTTCATTGAGATTCGTAGCCGGATTGTTAAGTTTTTTCTTGATCATGAATGACTATTGGCCAAAAAGTTTTCGTAAACTTCTCCCCTTATACTGGCACATCACCCTTTTGTTCTGTCTGCCCTTTATGACCACCTACATGCTTTTAAGCACTCATGCATCAATTTACTGGCTTTTGAACATGAGTCTTGCTTTGTTTTTGCTCGCCCTCCTTGTGGACTGGTTGAGCTTCACGATTATCTTACCCTTGGGAGTATTGTTGGGCTATGGGCTCTATTGGATTATGGGCGGAACGAGCACTATCGAATTAAGAAGCGAAGCCTTTTTTCTATCAGTCTATATGTCAATATTTGCCATTCTTATCGCCATCATTTTCTCACGCAATCGAGAGAGGGCCGAACGAGATAAAATCCTGGCCATTAAGGCACTGAGTGCCACCATTGCCCATGAAATCCGCACGCCACTCTCAGCAATCACATTTGGGGCAAAAGGAATGAAAAAACATTTACCCAAAATCATTGAAGGATACGAATTGGCCCTGGATAACAATCTTCCTGTTAGAGACATTGAAAAGATGAACTATGATGCCTTAAAAGATATGCCTGAAAGCCTTTCAATCGTCAGTAGAAACGCTAACACCATTATCGATATGCTCCTCATGAAGCTAAAAGAACATCCTGTCGAGGAAAATTTAAAGGTATGCTCAGTAGGCCAGTGCGTTCAAGACTTGCTTGAAAATTATCCTATGTTTTCAAGTGATAAAAAACTCATCCACTGGAATAAAGAGAATGATTTTCAGTTTATGGGAAATCAGGTTCTTATGAGACATGTTCTTTTCAATTTATTGAAAAATGCAATTTACTTCGTTAAATCTGCTGGAAGGGGAAGAATATCAATTTGGTTTGAACAAAGCGATATCCAAAATAAGCTGCATTTTCGTGACACTGGTAAAGGCATTTCAACATCCGACCTCCCGAATATCTTTGATCGATTCTATACCACCACAAAGCATGGGACTGGAATCGGACTCGCTTTTTGTAAATTGACTATTCAGGGCTTCGGGGGAGATATTGTTTGCCACTCGATTGAAGGTAAATACACTGAATTTGTGATGAAATTCCCAAAAATTCACCCTCAAAAGAATGTAATTTCTAAATAACGACGAAAATGCTTTATTACCCATTTTTTTGTAGTATGATGTTCATCCAGTAGGGGTAGTATTAGTAGATCGTAAATTAGGGGTAGTTTCATGACTGTCATCCCAAGTTGTATGTTTCCAACTACGGTCGTCTTTGTTGATGACGATCCAGGTTTTCTGAGACATATCGCCGCCGAGCTTTCGTCTCGCGTCACTTCATATAAGTTTTGTACGAATCCAATCGCGGCTTTAGATTTCTTAAACAAAGAATATAAACCTGATCCGTTCACGAACAGATGTATGGATCGTCCAGAAGAAGAGAGATTTGAACATCATTCCATGAATGTAAATATTAGATTGCTTCATCAAGAAATCTATAATCCAAAACGATTCGATCAAATTTCAACTGTTGTCATTGACCATGATATGCCTGGCATGAATGGTCTCGAATTATGTGAAAAAATAACAGATCCAAATATTCAAAAGATTCTTCTCACAGGCGTTGCAAACGAAAGTGTGGTCATCGACGCCTTTAACAAGCAAATCATTCAAGGTTTCATTCGCAAACAAGACAATCAAGTTTTCGATTTGGTCTCACAAGCAATTTCAGAAGCACAGCGCACTTATTTTAATACACTATCAAAACCAATTTTAGAGATTCTTGTGAATAACCCGAATATCCCTCCGACTGCCCTCAATGAACCTGGATTTAACGATATATTTCAGAAGATCCTCGAGGAAAATAAGACAGTAGAGTATTATCTTTTTGAAAGCTCGGGCTGCTTTTTATTTTTGGACAAACATGGGAATGATTCTGCTCTGTTCACCTATCCAGAAGATTTGCTTAATATCCACTGTGAGATTGCAGAATCTCACCTTGATGAACATCCTGAAAACAAAAAAGAAGTCCTGTCTTTCATTGGAGACATCCAAAAAAGGAAAAAGATATTTTGCTACCACAAACGTGATAATATTATGTGGCCAAAGATCACAGAATGGAAATCATACCTTCACCCTGCAACAAAATTCTCTGGAAATTCAAACTACTTCTACGCATATGAGCCGAAATTATTAGATATCGATAGAGGGGGGCTTCTGTCTTTTAGCACCTATCAAGATGGTCAATCGCTCGAAGTTGCGTAGGTAAGTGTACACAAGCTGTTGACGTTCTTTCTATGTTTAGGGTATTTGTTCAGACGTACACAGCTTTGTGACAAATGTAAGCCTTGAGCGGACGAGGGTATTTTATGCTTCAAAAGTGTTATCAGTGGACAATTGAAAAAGCCGCGCATCCTCATGCTACATGGTATTTGTTTGTAATATCATTTACCGAAAGTTTTGCCTCTCCCATTCCTCCTGATCCCTTAATGATCCCTATGATTCTTGCCCAAAGGCATAGAGCTTGGGTTCTAGCTTTTGTATGCACCGCATCCTCTGTCATAGGGGGGCTTATTGGCTATGCCATTGGATACTCGCTTTTTGAGACCCTGGGCGAACCTATCCTCCAAACTTATGGTCTTATGGATAGTTTTACTTCCCTTAAAAATACTTTTAATAAATGGGGTTTTTGGATCATTCTCTTGAAGGGCTTAACACCGATACCATATAAAGTCGTGACGATCACCAGTGGTCTGACGAATATGGATCTTGTAACATTTTTTGTGGCTAGCTTACTTTCGAGAGGGCTACGCTTTTATACAGAAGCCATACTCTTATGGAAATGGGGAGACCCCATGAAGGCTTATATCGAGAAAAATCTGCCTCTTGTTACTTTAGCTGGACTCTCCCTTCTCATTGGAGGGTTTGCGCTTCTTAAATTTGTAGTCTAAAATAGCTATAATAAAAAAGGCTAAGCTATATGTTTCGTACGATTGTTGCTCCCTTAAAATGCCCATACTTTGTTTTGGTAGCACTATTTATGACTTCCGTCGCCGCCCTAATGACGGCTTTTTACGCGGAATATATAGGGGGGCTTAAGCCCTGTATATTATGCATTTACGAACGGTACCCCTATGGCCTGGTAGCTGGCATAAGCTTGATTGGACTTTTCCACAAGCGCTATTTATCTATTTATATCTTGTTTTGTGCACTCAGTTACCTAGTAAATGTTGGCATTTCAGTTTATCACGTGGGTGTCGAACATCACATTTTTTCCCTAAGTGCTGCTTGTGGAGGATTTCCCTCAGGAAATGCAGAAACCCTTGAGGAACTTCGAGCCCAGATTATGGCTACACCTGTTGTTCGCTGTGATATTGTGCCTTGGAGACTATTTGGTTTCTCCATGGCCGAATACAACTTGGTAGGATGTTTCGCCTTCTCGTCTTTTTCTTTTATTTACAGTTGGTTACTTTACAAGGGGAAGATTAAAAATGTCTGATAATCCTCCTTCAAAAAACATTCGACGGATGATCCGGGTTAATCAAGCAGGAGAATATGGTGCTAAACGAATTTATGAAGGCCAGCTTTCCGTGCTAAAAAACACTCCTACAGCGCCAATTATACAACATATGGCGGACCAGGAAGAAGAACATTTAAGACTCTTTAGTGACATGATGATAAAGCGCCAAGTCCGCCCCACAATCCTATCTCCTTTTTGGCATGTAGGAGGCTTTCTTTTGGGAGCTATTTCTGCACGAATCAGTACTGAAGCAGCTATGGCATGCACAGTGGCTGTAGAAGAAACCATTGACAATCATTATCAGAATCAACTTAAAGAGTTGAAACATGCCCCAAATGAAAAAGTCCTCCAAAAAGCAATCAGCAAGTGCCATGAAGAAGAACTGGAACACAGAGATACAGGCCTAGAACACAAAGCAGAATCCATGTTTGGTTATCGCCCCTTTACAGCTGGCGTTAAATGCATCACGAAACTTGCTATCAAACTTTCCGAACGAATTTGAAGACAGCGAAATGATCTTACTTGCACAACTAGAAAAGAAGCTATCTACCTACATACACAAGCCCATTGCATTTATGTCAGCTGCCTTCATTCTGTTTGTCTTCGAGGTCTCTTTTTTTACTTCAACAACTTCTTTCAATTTGGACATTCATAGTCATGGCTTTCAAGATGCGGATGTTGGAATTATTTCTCTCCTATACACTACAGGATACCTGCTAGCCTGTATTTATTTCCCAAGACTAATTGATCGCTTCTCATCCGTAACTCTTATGCGCATTGCAGTGGGAATACTCATATTCTTTTATCTCATCATCGACTATCTGGAAACAGCTTGGCTGGTTTTTCCCATTAGAACCATCTGGGGAAGCCTTACGGGATTCCTGTTTACATGTACAATTGTTATCTTATCAGAGCTTATTAAGCCAAAATACAAATCTACAATTATTGCGATTTTAACCTCTTTCGTTGCCCTAGGAAGCGCTTTAGGAGCCTTCTTAGTTGACTTGACTGGAGTTATCAGTCTGGCACCTCATCTCGTAGCTGCCATGTGTCTATTTCTTGCACTTCCTTTTTTCAAAAATTTATATCCCATCGTCAGTAAAGCCTCTTCAGTAAAATCAAAAAATCCCTTTACAACTATTTTGATTTTACCTGTTATTTTATTTATTTCCTTGGGATTAGGTGTCGGAAAAGGGACTCTTACGAGCTTCCTTTCTATATACGGCCTTGTTGCTTTTTCTCTATCGGTCAAAGAGGCCGCACTTCTCTTATCTTTTTCAAGCATGGGTGGTGTTTTTCTGCCACCACTCTTTGGGGTTTTAGGTGATAAAATGGGGCATTTAAAAATAATCATTTTTCTAAGTATCTTAGCCGTAATATGCCTCGGCAGTTTGTTGATTCCTACAGGAATAGGCCATCTATACTGGAGCGTTTTCTTTATACTGGGTGGTATTCTCCCTGGCATCTATTCCCTGTCACTTGCCATTATCACGACAACCCAATCTAGAGAAATCATCCCTGACGCTGTTGCAGGGTTTAGCTTTATAGGAAAGATTGGTGCTCTATCAGGTGTGGCTGTAACCGGTATCATAATGACTGAATACGGTAATATTGCCTTTCTCTATTCCCTTCTTGTCGGATCTCTCTTAATTGCAATTTCTGCCACCTATGCCCATGCTAGGAAAAAATTCTAATCTTCCCCATTTATGGTTCCTTCAAGCCCCTCTAGCTCATTATTTAACTTCTGAAAGCCCGATCTAAAATTACCAAGCTGTGTCATAGCATCTCCTTGAAACCACCGCTTCTGCTCCTGCAGCCCGTGTTTAATCTTATCCAGTTTTTCTAGCCCCTTCCGAGCTTCCTGCATCATGAAAACATCCTCACCGTCCTCTTCTGAGTTACTTTCTTCTCCAACACCATTTTGCATATCGGTCCAGGCTACTCCCAATTTCTCTTTTAGTTGTGAAAACTTTTGCCCACCTGTTTCTAAGAGATGGCCTCCGAGTTCTTCTTCATCTGACAGATCCCCTGGATTCAACACTTCCTTAAGTTCTGATAATTGCTTCAGAGCTAATGACTTTGCCTTTCTAACAGGGTCGTACTTACGATAGAATTTTTGAATTTTTACTGCTGCCTTCGTTTGGGCATAATTTCGACGTGCTAAAAATCCTCTCACTTTTGTTTGAATTGTAACCGCAGATTTGCGAATTATTTTATACCCCTTTCGCTTCACATAGCCTCGGAACCGACTTTGAATTTTTATAGCAGATGCAGTTAGAATTTTAATGTCTTCTCCTTTTAAAAAGTTTAGAAATTCCTTCTTAGCTTTCTTCCCTAATTTTTTTCCATATTCTTTAACTTTCTCCGCTCCTTGAGCAAGCAAGGAATCCTTTTTCTTTGCTTTTTTGGCAAAAGAACGCCAGTGTTTCCAAGATCTATGGACCCCCAAAAGATTATGACTGACGCTCGCAAAATTTGACACAGGTGTCCGCAAACCGCTTTTCCTATCTCGAACTGTTTTTAGGCCTGAATCTCCCTTAATAATGTAAGCCATTAACACTCGGTGCTTTTGATTCACAGGGTTAAAGGGATGCTCCCAACTTCCATCCGCATAGCGATAGTGATCCTCAGAATCCTCACTAAAATGGAGCAATTTATCAGGAGATTGTACTTCTGCAGGTCCAGACGGTTTCTGCTCTAGAGTCACAATATCCACGTCTCTTACGATGGGACGTGTCATTAACTCTTCTGTTTCACTTAGCTCTCGCGGCCTATTCTCAGCCTGAAGAGGAATTGTAAGCCTGACGCCTACAAAGTATGTCTTCTTCCGGACGTTGTCATATTGAGCTTGCCCTTCAACAGCTGCCCACTTGTTAATATCATAAGTTATTCGACTACGAACACCTCGAATTGTCGGAACTGCTTTTCCAGAAAAGTAATACCCCCCACCATAGATTCGGAGCCCTTTAAGTACCTGATATCCTACTTCCACATCTCCGCCCCCAAGAGGCGTATCAAAGGATTGACCTCCGCTCATTTGAATAAATTCATTACGTCCAGCAAATCGGCTGACTCCAGTTGGAACAGCCTCATTTCCCAAAATTAGTTTTCGAGATGATATGGGAATGTAGACATTCGCACGCCCTTCCCAAGTTGTGCTGAGGGCTTCAGTCCCTAAAGTCAATTGGTTAAAGGTATTTCCATATGGAGAGTTTCTGTGATCAAAAAAGCCATACCCTCCTAAAACCCATCCATTGTATAGCTGACGATAACCTAGGCCAAAGTTTCCCTCAGCAGCATGGTCTGTATCACCCATGAATCTAAAGTCAGCAAAAAGCATGGAGCTCTCATTCTGTCCTATGGGCATAAAAACGCCTACTTGTCCGATATTCCGTTGGGTTCCAGCCTTTAAATCTAAAAACGAATATGGCTGCCATTTTGGATCTCTTAAAAAGGCATAGCTGTCCTTATCTTCGGATGAATGCCCTAAAGAAGCTCCCAGCAAAAGAATGCAACTTGCAAAAGAAGGGGCGCATGCCCAGGCCCAAAGACCGTCCCTGTGATACATTTTTTTAATTTAATTGTACAGGATACAGCTATCTTATACTAGACGTCGTAACTCTTTGAAGAATAGAGATATATGAATCAAGAGGTGATAGAGGTCAGTATCTGCTTCATTTTTTTATTTATAGCATCAAAATCAGCCTTTAAAAATTCCTCTGCTGTTTGAGTATATACACTAGGCTGCAAATCATTGGGGCAATGCTTGATCATATCCCATGCTAAATCTTGAGTGATTTCCATATGAAACTGAAAGCCATACACATTTTCCTTATAACGAAAAGCCTGATGGGGGCAT
>Ga0066610_10002418_pt1 | contig 10133 bp, 8 predicted proteins | sample SaaInlV_DNA_165m_FD_60375 | JGI IMG/M metagenome (GOLD analysis project Ga0066610, IMG submission 60375) | Marine microbial communities from expanding oxygen minimum zones in the Saanich Inlet - SI075_LV_DNA_165m | ecosystem: Environmental > Aquatic > Marine > Unclassified | place: British... | reverse complement strand
CCGCTGTTATTGCAGGTGCAGCGGCTGGAATTGGTTTGAAGGTTGGTGCAGGTGCTGGACGTAAGGCTGGTGCTGCGGCGCGTGGAGCAGTAAAAGGAGCTGGTAGTTTCTTGGGAGTAAATGATTTAGTGTCAAAGGCAAAGCAGGCGGGATACTCACGTATTGCGGATGCAACATCTGGAAACAGGCTTCTACGACCACTCACTTCAAAAGCGCGCGCTGAGGCCGCTGGTCAAAAGTCTCAAAGAGCTGCTGACGTCACTAAGAGAGCTGATAAATTTAAAGATTACGAACAGAAAGATGTTGTTGCAGACTTAACGTCTCGCATTAAAGATCCTTCAATTGGCGCAGGTGGTAAAAAAGATACATTGGCTTTGATGAGTAAGTTGATTAAGGATCCAAAGGCCATGCGCGCGTTTCGTGATCAAAAAGACAGAGGGGGCAATAATATTGGTAATGATCTCATGCAAAAGATGTTTAGAGATCAGGGTGCGAATTTTGGTGAGACGTTTAAGGGAGACAAGAAGATGCAAAAGAGTTTCCTTGATGCGAAGAAACAAAACGTTGACCTTCTTGATCGTACAGATAAGGCAGATACGCTTAAGAAGATGGATTGGAAGGATTTGCAAAACATGGATACACGCGCGGTTGGCGACTCCAGTGTTCGTGATCGTTTAGGTAGTATGAAGTCTGGTATTAAGAGGAGGGGTAAAGATAAGGATGGTAATAAGTTGACTGGTGTCATGACTGCGGCAGAGGCATTGCAGCAAGGGCATGGTGGTGAGCGATTAACTGATGCATGGAAGGCGCAAGAGAGCGCAGGTGAAGTTAAGAGGGATACGAATGCGAAGATTGTTCGAGAAAAGACTGGAGACGAGATGAAGGCGCGCATGGATGATGCACTTACCGACAGAGCGGAATCAAACGAGTTGGTGAATACACTTAGCTCTGAGTATCAGAATCCAAACACAAGTCCTGAGCAGCGGTTTAATATTGCTTCAGGGATGGAGAAAATCGAGGTTGATATTGAAGCAAAGTTAAAGACAGCAAGGTGGGCTTCAGATGGGCAGCCAGATGCACGTGTTGGTCAGTATGAAGGTTTGCTTGCAGCTCTTAAGGATGGGCGAAAAGCTGGGCAAGATGATGTTGTTCGTGGGGGTGGATCTCCACATGGGCAGGTTCCTGACTTAGCTGTTTTGGCGGGTGCAACAGCGGGGTTCAGTGGTGAGCAGTTTGCAAATGACAATTTCTCAGCAGCAACTCCAGATGAGCGTTTGACTCAAGCCTCAGCGCAGATTGCCGAGCAGGTCCAAAACCTTGAGAAGCGAATTGGAGACATGAGCGCTGGGACGGCATCGGGGGATACTTCGGCGCTTCAGGCTCAGTATGATGGATTGCGTCAGTCGATTGAGGACAATACGCGCGCACAACTTTCAGACAAAACAGATCAATTGGCTGAGATTGAGGTGAAATTGAATGCTGACGATGTTTCTGACAGTGATGCGACAGCTCTCAATCAGCAAAAGACAGAAATTAACGTTGAGATTAATCAGCAGATTCAAAATGATGTGAGCGCAAGTTCTCAACTAGATGATATTCAATCTCAACTTGCAAGTGCGGGTAGTGGAGATGAAAAGATTGCTGAAGAAATCGGCAAGCTCAATAAAGCGTTGAAAGAAACTCAATTAGCTCACGCAGCCGTTGGTAAATTTCAAGCTGGTAAATAAGCATTGATCATTGTGGCAGAAGAGATCGCAACAACTGCGCAAGTGAGTACAAATCTGCCTGAAGAGGTGAGACATGAGCTTTTTAGTGTGCAGACAAACCGTCTGTACCGCGCTGTTGGAGCAAAGCATGATGTTGATAGTGCAAAGATTGGTGAGCTTGGTTCGCTCACGTTTCAGTTGTTGCAACATCGATTTCCTGCAAGCGAGTACATTGCGCAGATTGCTAAAGCGCTGGAGGTCACAGAGGAGCAAGCGCGAGCGATTGCACTTGATGTCGTTGTAGACGTGCTGATTCGATTCGACAAGGATTTACCGCACATCGATTTTAAACAGCTTGTACGCGGTTGGAATACTCAGATGGATGGAGTTGCTTTGCAGACAGCGGATGAGTTTACGCATGCGTACGTTGCTTCAATCCCTGGGGATGTTACTGAGCGGCAGAAGCAGCGACTTGAGGTGGTGCTAGATGATGTTGCAGAGCACAAGGTTGAGCACGATGCAGCAAAGGCTAGGTTGATGCGCTCTGAGAAGGTGGGTGGACTCGGGTTGGATGCAGGGCTTGCTGGGGCGGTATTGGATCGTTTTGAAAAAGAAATCGGTGAGAAAGTTTTTGAAGAAAAGGTAGAGCTTGCAGAAGAGCTTGATTTGAAAAAGAAAAAGGTTGTGCAGCCATCAGTGCCGCACAAGCCTCGTATTGATGCGTTTACAGATGAGGACGCAAAAGAGATTGAGCGTGTAAAAGCAGAGAAAGCTGCTGCATTGGCACATGAGCCAATTAAGTCGGTTGAGGATGTTGTAAAGCTTATTTGTAGTGGAAAGATGTTTTCGTTTGAGAATCCTGTTTTGATTGAGCGTTGTCAGAAGATTATTGATTCCCGTGTGCGCGGTGTGCGCGATGCTAGGGCGATGCGTTCTCAGATGGAGCGTGCTGTGGCAAAAGGGGGGATGGGTATTAGTGGAAGACAGCTGGCAGAGATGGTCCAGGCTGTTGAGGCGGCTGTTCGTGAGTATGAGGCGCATGGTGAGGGGATGATGATGAAGGGGCGTGCAGCGCACAAGCAGATGCGTGCGGCCAAACTTGAGCATCGTGCAGGGCGCGAGCAACGCGAGCAAACAGATTTGGATGCGCGCTTTGAGAAGATGACAGGTAAGAAGGTGGTTGCAGATGCAAGTGTGCCTGGTGCTATCGAGAGCTCGGATCAGGATTTAACTGTCGATGTCGGAGCGATTCGATCTGCTGCAAAGGGGGCGCAGGCAGCAAAGCCTCGTGTAAAAAAGTCGATCAAAAAACCAGGGCGTATTCAAGACATCAAAGTTGGGAAACGCTTAGTTGGTCCAACTCAAGAGCTGGCACGTTTAACAATTACAGACTTTCGCCGGCTCTCTAAAGACCCAATGCAGGCGGGGACTAAGATTCAAGACAAGATTGATTTGTTAGAAAACCGGGGGTACGAGATGAAGGTAAAAGGGATTCAAGCTTGGCGAGAGTCGCCATTGAATCGGATGTACATCACACTTACTGAGCGAGCTGTGCTTGGTGGAGTCACGATTCAAGAGGCTCTTGAGGAGTCACAGCAAGCAGAAGGAGAGTCGTTGACCGATGAAGAGTTGCAGGTGGTTATGAAACTCAATGCCGCACTAAGGTTTTGATAACAAGTGTTTATGCCGGAACAGTTTGTCGTTCCACAATTTATTGATGCAGAGGATAAGATTTTTGGGCCTGTAACGGCACGCCAATTCATTATTATGATTTCGGTGGGCTTAACAGAGTTTTTGTTATTTAAACTCTTCTCTTTTCTCGTGTTTCTGGCTTTAGGGATTCCTTTTTTGATTGTCGGGGGAGGGATTGCGTTTCTTCGTGTGAATGGGCAGCCGTTTCATTATTTTATGCTCAATGGCGTTCAAACACTCAGAAAGCCACGTCTTCGCGTGTGGAACAAAGTGTATACAGATTCAGTGCTCAAAAGCTACATGAAGTCTGAGCCACCTCCACCGTCTACGGCATTTCATCGCAAAAAGTTTACAAGCGGTTCGAGACTTCAAGAAATTTCATTAGTTGTAAATACAGGCGGAGTCTACGTCCCTGAAGATTAATCGTATGCAATCCAAAAAACTTGCAAAATCAAAACCGGGACCATCAACAGTAAAATATCTAGACATTGCGGAGATTCGTGATGACATGGTGCTCCTTAAAGATGGAACGGTTCGTGCTGTGCTGCTCGTGTCTAGTATTAACTTTGCTTTAAAGTCTGTTGACGAGCAGGAAGCGACGATTCAGTCTTACATGACTTTCTTAAACTCACTGGAACATCCAATTCAGATTGTGATTCAATCACGAAGGATGAATATTGATGGGTACATGGAGCGTTTGGCTGCACAGCAAAAAAAGACAACAAATGATTTATTGCGCGCGCAGATCTCAGACTATCGAAATTTTGTTCTCGAGCTTGTGGAGTTGGGGCAGATTATGCAAAAGATGTTTTACCTCGTGCTTCCATATGACCCGCTTACAAACAAACAGAAAAAGTTTTTTACGCGCATGAGTGAGGCTGTGTCTCCGGCGGCTGCAGCAAAGTTGAATCGCAAGCAGCTTGCTGATCGTATTGAGCAACTTTCACGTCGTACAGAAATTACCATGGGGCAATTAAACAGCATGGGGCTGTCATCTGTGCGTTTAGATACACAGGGTTTGATTGAGATGTATTACAATGTTTACAATCCAGATCTACACGAGACTGAAAAGCTACACAACATCAACGATGTTCGTTTTGAAGAGGAGCCAAATTTGATTTCCAAATAGTTGAGTCCTATGCCTATTGAACTTGGAGACATTAAAAAAACATTGCCCGCTCCACCGAGTGCGCCCAAAAAAATCAAGCCTGAACAAGTAAAACTTGCTGAGGAAAAGTTGGTGCTTGAGGAGGAGCGTATTTATCGCAAGGGAGTCGTCACGGTGAAAGATGTTATTTCACCAGCGGCGTTTGAGGTTAATCCAACCTTTTTGCGTGTTTCAGGAAAGTACGCACGAACGATCTTTGTGATTACGTATCCGCGTCACATCGGTGTTGGTTGGGCGTCTCCGCTCATCAACATGAACAAGACGTTCGATGTTGCCATGTTTTTTTATCCGATCAAGGCAAACATTATTTTGAAACAGCTGCAGAAGAAAGTGGGTATTTTTGAAGCGCAGATTTTTGCCGATGCTGAAAAGGGTGCGCCGCGTGATCCGATTGCAGAAACTGCTTTGAGAGATATTGAAGGGTTGCGAGATGCGCTAACGCAGGGGATTGAGCATTTCTTTCAATTCGCTTTTTACGTAACTATTTACGGGGATACACCCGAAGAGCTTGAAAAGTTTACACAAGAGGTTGAGTCGTTGTTTGGTTCAAAACTGATTTATACCAAAGCTGGATATTATCAGGCAGAGCAGGGCTTTAACTCTACTGTCCCACTTGGGAATGATGAGTTGATGATTACGTATAACATGAACACTTCGCCGATTGCGGCATCGTTTCCGTTTATCAGCTCTGACCTAAGTTCTGACAACGGGATTCTTTACGGAATCAACCGACACAACAACTCACTCGTCTTGTTCGATCGATTTAGTTTGCAAAATGCGAACTCAGTTGTATTTGCAACTTCTGGTGCTGGAAAGTCGTACGCGATCAAGTTGGAGATTTTGCGCTCGCTTATGATGGGTGTGGATGTGATTGTGATTGACCCTGAGTATGAGTATAAGGATTTGTCGGATGCTGTTGGTGGAACGTTTGTAAACGTTTCATTAGCGTCGGACGCAAAGGTGAACCCGTTTGATCTGCCTCGTGGTGTGGGTGAGGGGACAAAGGTTGAGGATATCATTCGATCAGCCGTCATTACACTTAAGGGGTTGTTGCGCATTATGATTGGTCAGCCAATTGGTGCGAGCAGCAAGGTTGGGTTTACTCCGATTGAGGATTCATTACTTGATCGCGCATTGATTGAGACGTACGCCAAAAAGGACATCACACCCGACCTAACATCGCTTGATGATATTGATCCGCCAGTCCTTACAGATTTTCAGGATGTACTTGAGGGAATGGAAGGGGCAGGAGAGCTTGTTGCTCGGCTGAAAAAATACACAGACGGAACGTTTTCTGGGTTGTTGAACAATGCAACAAACGTTGAGATGAACAATCAGTTGGTGGTGTTTTCTGTGCGTGACTTAGAGGATGAGCTGCGTCCGGTGGCGATTTATAGCATCATCAACTATATCTGGAATGTGACACGATCAGTCAAAAAGAAACGCATTTTGGTTGTGGATGAGGCGTGGTGGTTGATGCAAAACGAAGACTCAGCCAAGTTTATTTTTGCGCTTGTAAAACGCGCGCGAAAATACTTTATGGGTGTGACAACAATTACTCAGGATGTAAATGACTTCTTGCGCTCACCATATGGTCAGGCGATTGTGACGAACTCAGCACTTCAGTTGCTCTTGAAGCAGTCTCCGTCTGCGGTAGACTTGATTCAAAAAACATTCAACCTAACAGATGGTGAAAAGTATTTGTTGCTTGAGTCTGGAGTAGGGGAAGGAATTTTCTTTGCAGGGCAAAAGCATGCAGCCATTAAGATTGTTGCGTCCTATGTTGAGGACAAAATTGTGACAACAAACCCTGAGCAGTTGCTCGAGATGGAAAAAATAAAAGCAGAGTTTGATAAAAAAGTAGAAGAAACAAATATTGAGTCGGCAGCGCAGTCTATGGGGCAACCAGAAGAACAACCTGCTGAACAGCCGGCAGAGCAACCAGTTGCCGAGCAAGGTGAGCAACCCGCCCAGACTCCAGAAGTCGATGAGGTGGAGGTGAAAGCGCAACAAGATGCTGCTGCAGCGTTGCTTAATGCTGAGAGTGAAGGGCAGGCAGAGGCAGATAAAATTCGTGATTCATTATCCGTATGATGGAAGATAGAAGAAAAAAACGTCTCGTGATTGGTTTGCTGATTTTCATCCTCTTGTTGTTGATCGCATGGGTGATGTACGTGCTACTTAATCGTCCCGCAGAGGTTGTGCCTAACTTGGATGAACCTCGCATCGAGCTTCCTGTTGAAGATGATGAGTTGAGCATTTCAGAGATTGAGAATGAGCGCGAGCAAAAAGAGCGTGCTGAATCGTCAGATGTGATTGCGTTATCAAAAACGTTTGTTGAGCGCTACGGCAGTTATTCAAACGAAGCGCACTTTGCGAACATGATAGACGTACTTCCGTTGATGACAGATCGTTTTCGCGCAGAGACAGGGGTGTTTATTAAGACAGCTGTGGTCCCAGAAGGGTATTACGGGGTGAGTACGTCTGTGGTGATTGTAGATGTTGTTGAGGAAGGAGTGCTTACTGCTGAGGTGCTTGTCACAACACAACGTGAGGAGTCGATTGATTCTCCGCGCAACACCACTGTAAAGTTTCAGGAAATCAGTTTGACGATGATAAAAGAAAGTGGCTCATGGTACATCGACTCGGCAAATTGGCAGTAGAGTCTTTGTTTCCTCGCTTCTGCGTTTCGTGCGGACGTGAGGGAGGTCTTTGGTGCGGGGGATGTAGCTCGGTGTTTGCCCCATCGATGCTGCCTCAGCGTTGCCCATTTTGTGCAAAGAAAGGCTCAAACCGAACCTGCATTGAGTGCAGATCAGAAGTTTATTTAGATGGTATTAGCGCCTATGTGCCCTACGGAAACCCCGTGGTGCGCCGGGCGTTTTCTGTTTGGAAATATCACGGTGACCGTGCAATCGAAAAAGTGATCCACGGATGGATGTCCGCAGCCAGTGTCCGCATGATCCCACCTATTGCTCCATTTTATGTTTGTCACGTGCCGTTGCACGAGGGGAAGTTGCGGTTAAGAGGATTTGATCAAGCTGCTGTTATCGCAGATTGGGCTGGGACGTTTTATGGATTGCCTGTGGAAGAGTTGCTTGTGCGAGTAAGACCAACACAGTCGCAAGCAAGAGTGGCGCGCAACAAGCGTGGTGTGGGGGAGTTTGATGGAGTGTTTGAGGTGATGCCTGGTGTGAAGGTGCCGGAGCATGTTTTGTTGTGTGACGATGTGTTTACAAGTGGGACGACAATGGATGCGGCTGCACGTGCACTAAAAGAGGCTGGGGCAAAACAGGTGTGGGGGTGGGTTGTGGCTAGGGGGTAGAGAGGGTTGACAAGCCGGTCTATTTTGACTAGTGTCGAGTTGCTCAAAGGAGGGCAATATGGTTTCGAGAAGACGCAATACTCCGGTTACTCCACTGACTGCTGATGTGTTTGGTGAAGGTGGTGATCGTGTGTTGGTGGGCACGGTGCAAATGTTTGCTCCTCAAAGTTGGGATGTTTCATGCTGCATTTTTGAGGAGGGCACCAACAGGGTGTTTGTTCATCCTGAACTTATTGTGTATCGATCCGGAGAATTGCAAGCTCGGTACAAGTTTGAGATCACGCTTGAAGATGGCATGGTCGTCTTGCGCAGAACGCAGCACAAGAGCAAGTCTGCACCAACTCTTCGCGCACCTGTTCTCAAGCCGATGTCTGTGACGTTGGAGCGTGTCTTGGAGATGGTTCGAGTGCTTGGTCTGCAAGGAAGCCAATGTGCTGGCGTGCTCAATCACACAGAACCGTCCCTGCCCTTGAGATTGCGGCAGGGGATTTTGGCCAACACACTAGCTGCTGGACCAAGGGTGCATTGCACTTCTTGTCACAGGGCTATGCTTGCCTCTGGTGTCAAGATGGGTCACATCCTCGATGGGCGTTTGATCCCCATTGGTGCATCTCTCAGCATCTTTTCTATGACCCCCTAGTCATCCACTCACGTAAGCGCCTGTTAATAAGGGCGTTTTTTGCTTATTGATCTTTCTGACCATTTGTCGTATTCTACCGCTTGTTACGGAGAGGTACCCAAGTGGCTGAAGGGGACGGATTGCTAATCCGTTAGGTCGGTAATAACCGGCGCGAGGGTTCGAATCCCTCTCTCTCCGCCAGCCGAACTCTCCGAGCTCATCTCGGTTTGTCCTCGACGTCAAAGCTCAGCTTTGACCAGTTGTTTCAAAATTTCAATTAAAACTTTCCAGATTGCGTCAGGTACGCCGGCCTGGAGTTTAAAAAAGACTGAGTCGACCCCGCTGGTCGTCGAAGGATTTTTTAAACGAAGGCCAAGTAGCTGATCAATCTGGGGCGTTTTAAGGAGGGGTGGCCGAGTGGTTGAAGGCGCTAGTCTTGAAAACTAGTAGGCGTTTACCCGTCTCGAGGGTTCGAATCCCTCTCCCTCCGCCACCGAGCTGAGCTCGGTTGGGGTACGCAAAGACAAAGCTGAGCTTTGTCCCAACCCAACCGTTGTATTCTTCAGCGAGGTAGTCGAGCTGAGCTCGACAGCAATCTCTGAAGTATCATCAAGAGATCATCTCGGTAAACAAAACAACCGCACATGCGGTTGTTTTGTTTTAATTAGGAAGAAACATCGAATTACACAAACCAGATCCTGTCGGGTTTTTTTGTTACATGATAAAATAAGATTACTATGGCAGAAGAGGAAATTATTCCAATTGAGGTTGGTCAGGCTGTTATTGAGTGGGAGGTGGATGAGTATCCGCATCATGCTCGGTCAAAAAACTGGTATGTCATTGGGGGTGTGCTTGGTGTGTTTTTGATTGTCTATGCTGTGGCAACGGCAAACTTTTTGTTTGCAGTCATCATCTTGATGATCGGGATTATTACACTGCTCTCAACATTTCTTCCGCCAGATAGAATTCCAGTTGTTATCACAACGACAGGTGTTGTTGTAAACGACATGTACTACGACTTTGAATCTATCAACAATTTTTCAATCGCCTACGATCCACCGTCCATCAAATACCTCTACTTCGAATTCCATTCCGCATGGCACCCACTGCTCTCAATTCCCTTAGAAGAAATTGACCCAAACCAAGTCCGAGATAACCTTCTTCCGTTCTGCACAGAGAACCTAGACCGCACCGAAGAAACCTTGACGGATGTGCTCCGTAGGATGTATAAACTCTGAAGCGAAAGTTATGTACCCATAGCTCAGCTGGATAGAGCGTTGGCTTGCGGAGCCAAAGGTCGCAGGTTCGAACCCTGCTGGGTACACCAGGCAACATCAGTTAAAACTGATGTTTTTTGTTTATCAGAGACCCCATAACCACTTCCTTAAAGATCTGCTAAGATGCACGTAATATGGCAATTCACTTAGGATCATCTGTTTCAGAACTTCCTGGGATCGGCACGTTGGCTGTTGGTGCCCTTAAGACGCTTGGGATTTCTAGTGTGCGCGACCTGTTGTGGTACGTGCCTTTTCGGTATGACGATTTCTCGGTTATTCGTGGGGCTGGTGAGGTGAAGGCTGGGGAGACCGTGACAGTGATTGGGGAGGTTCAGTCTATTACGAG
>Ga0066610_10002405_pt1 | contig 10180 bp, 6 predicted proteins | sample SaaInlV_DNA_165m_FD_60375 | JGI IMG/M metagenome (GOLD analysis project Ga0066610, IMG submission 60375) | Marine microbial communities from expanding oxygen minimum zones in the Saanich Inlet - SI075_LV_DNA_165m | ecosystem: Environmental > Aquatic > Marine > Unclassified | place: British... | reverse complement strand
GCTCCAATTCGAATATTATGATAGTAGGTTCCTGTCCCCATTGTTATAATCAATCCATCAATTTTAATGTAATTCACATCCACTAAGAAATTTTTAAGGTGAGCAACCCCAGTAGTAATGAAACCTTTGTGCCTTTGTGAGGTTCCAACTTCAGAAACTAAACTAGGTGCATACATTCTATAATAATTTGTAGCTGAAGTGGTCCATCCGCTAAGCGCTGCTTCAGACACAGTACCCACAGCATCTCCATATACCACCAAGTTCCACTGAGTATTATTTGTTACAAGATCCTGCTGAGCAGCTAATGTATCAAAATCCACAAGCCCTGCTGCAAAAGCTGTATTTTCTGTTAATGCAAAGGCTCCACCTAGTGTGGAATATGCCCGGAACACATCCCAATCCAGATCAGCAGCTGTTGTACCTGTTGGTGACCCACCAGCTGCATTAGCTACTGTATATACAGTTGATGATGTACGCCCATGAATAAAAGCAAGTGCATCCACTGTTCCACTATTATTGCTATCATATTGAATCACATCACCCACCCCTATATTGTCAGCGAGTGCTGAAGCAAAAGTGGCTGTAGTTCCAATAATACTTAAATTATTACCCGAACCGTTTTGTAATGTTGTAGTATTACCTGGTCCTAGCGATCTGTAAATCGGCTTTAGAGCTGATGCCGTCAATGTCACAGTGCTATCCTGAGGAGAGCCCGACACCCCTTCTACATCTGTTGTAGTTACACGAATATTTAAAATATCATTAGGATCATTTGGAGTAGTTAAACCTGTAACACTGCCGCCAAATGTTGAGGTTAATTGAGTGAGAGTTCCAACCAATGTTGCTGGAGTACATCCTGGTACGTCGGTGTGATTACAGTAATATAAACTAGCCACTGCATTTGTATTTAAATCACCAGTAAAACTAACTGTCACATCATAGCTGGTTTCAGCTTCGTTGCTCACAACCAAATTACTCATAGTAATGTCATTTGCCAACGTTGTAACACTCCAATTTAAAGAGGTAGTAGCTCCTACTGTGAGGGCGGCTTGTAGCAATGTAGACCCTGAGCTTGAAGAGGTTAACCTTAATTGAACATAGTAATTGTTATTCACTACACCGGAGCCAGCAGAGGTCCCCCAAGTTTGCACTTCAGTAGTGCATGAAGCATCTGAACACACTCTGTACTGTGGAGTTCCACCACCAGATACCGAAACATCTACTGCCGTATCAATTCCTGTGACCTGCACAATATTTGATGAAATTAAAGTGGCCGTTTGAACACTCGCCTGATCGGTAAATGCTATGGCTGCTGGTGTAAGGTCACCGGTGGTTACATTCCAAGTATCGTTAGTAGCTCCTACCGCGAGGGTGGCTTGACTAAGAGTAGATTCACTGGCCGAAGCCGTTAAACGAACTTGTACATAATGGTTATTACTCACAATACCAGTTCCTGCAGATGTTCCCCAAGTTTGTACTTCTGTAGTACATGAAGCATCTGAACACACACGATATTCTGGAGTACCTGCACCAGAAATACTAATATCAACAGCTGTTGCAAATCCTGTAACCTGTACAATATTTGATGTAATTAAAGTGGATGTGGCTTCACCCGTGTTATCGGTAAAGTTAAATGTGGAAGGTTCATTATCAAGCTTTGTTGTTACATTCCAAACATCACTGCCTCCACCCACGGTAAGAGTGGCCGCTTGGGCTGTGGCAAAGGCAACTGCTGATGTCATTCTTACTTGTACGTAATTATTGACGGCCACAATTCCTGTTTGTGACACTGAAGTCCACCCTTGAATTAGGGACAGACCACAACTGGTATCATCAGTACCGTTAGTACAAACACGAAACTCCGGAGATCCATCACCTGTAATTGAAATGTCTGCCACAGCATCTATACCTGTGATTTGTAATATATTGGAGTTAGTCAAACTGGATCTTAAAATATCAGTCTGGTCTGTAAAATTAAATGAAACAGGAATTATGTCTGCTAATGTTGTAACATCCCAATTAGAAGATGTTGTTCCGCCCACAGTAAGTGTAGCTTGTGCTAAGGTTGAATTTGATCCACTTGATGTTAAACGCACTTGTACATAATGATTGTTATTTACAATTCCAGTACCTGCTACAGATCCCCAAGTTTGCACCTCTGTAGTACATGAAGCATCCGAACATAATCTATAATCTCCACCAGTTACTGAAATATCTGATGCAGTATCTATTCCACTGATTTGAACAATATCAGATAGTGTTAAAGTCGAAAGTGTCACGCCTGTTTGATTTGCAAAGGCAAATGCCGTTGGGATTATATCACCCAAAGTTGTTACATCCCAAGAGTCCGACCCTGTACCCACATTTAAAGTAGCCTGTAGTAATGCTGAATTTGATGCTGAACTAGTTAACCTGATTTGCACATAATTATTATTATTCACAACTCCGGTGCCTGCAGTTGATCCCCAAGTTTGTACTTCAGTAGTGCAGGAAGCGTCGGAACACACACGATATTGTGGTGACCCTCCTCCACTCACTGAAACATCAACAGCCACATCCACACCAGTGATTTGTACTATGTCAGAGTTTCTTAAATTTGAAAGTGGTACACTAGTTTGATCTGTAAAATTAAATGCATCAGGTACAATATCATTTGGCGTTGTTGTGGTTACTGCCCAAATGTCATTAGTCCCACCTATAGTTAAGGTGGCATTTGAGGTTGCACCATTTGACGCCGAACTTGTCAGTCGTAACTGCACATAATTGTTACTAAGTACAACTGCTGTACCAGCTGATGCCCCCCAAGTTTGAACTTCACTTGCGCATACAGCATCCAAACACACACGGTATTCAGGACTGCCATCACCACTTACAGAAATATCAACAGCAGTACTTATCCCTGAAATTTGCAATATATTAGAGTTTAACAAACTGGATAAAGCTACATTGCTCTGATCTGTAAAAGAAAAGCTATTAGGTATAGTATCATCTGGTGTTGTTACATCCCAAATATTATTACCTCCACCTACAGATAGAGAGGCTTGATAAAGTGTAGATGCACTGGCAGCAGAGGTGAGTCTTACTTGCACATAATCGTTGTTATTCACTAAGCCCGTTCCGGCTGTGGTTCCCCAAGTCTGAACTTCTGTGCTACATGCAGCATCCGAACATACACGGTATTCTGCACCACCATCACCTAATATGGATACATCCACACTGGTATCAATTCCTTGAATTTGCACGATATTAGATAGTAATAATGTGGATACACTGACATTTGTTTGATCAACAAAAGTAAAAATATTTGGAACAATATCTGCTTCCACAGTGGGTAATGTGATCACAGTTTCTAAATGATTGGCACTTACTGCTGATTGAAACTGATCCGATTCAACAAAAACTTTAACTTTCAATTGGTCACCAGAGTGATCAAGTGAACCTAAGCCAATAACATTTAAAATAAAATTTGAGGTTACGCTAACCATGGTCCCCAAAAAGGAATCTGGTGTACAACCTGGGTTATCTGTTTGGTTACAATAATAAATTTTTAATACTTTATTTTTTGAAACATCTGAGCTTGTGGAATTTACTTTTAAGTTAAAGCCCGAAGAGCTAATTGAATCTATATCTAAAGAGAATTTATCTAAAATGTTTTCAGCAGAGCCCTTGGCGCTATCACCCTGAATAGAATTATCTATATTACACCCAGTAACGAGCATAGCCATAAAGATCATAAGATACGTACAGATTCTAACCATACATACATATCGGCTTTTACCTGCTAAACATGAGCATAATCATGATATTTTTTTAATTTCAATATTCCAAAAACCTAATAATATATCAAAATAAAACAAGATAATAAGAAGAGATTCTCAGTTGCATACAAATTAAAATATCATTATTTATTTATAAATCTTATGTTCACTCGCTTTTTGCGTGAAGCTGGTCATTGTAGACCTTATAACTCCTCTCCCAAAATAAATGGGCGAGGTAGATTGATTATGTACATTATTGATACTCAGCGGTTAACATCTTACAAATCCTAATATCGATTCAGAACTCTAAACGTTAATCTAATAATACAGCTTAGTACTCAAAAAGTACTTTACCACCAGCTCCGTTGGCTGCGGCATTACAAGCATTCTGATTTCCTGGTGCTAAGCCTCCGCGCCCGGATCCAGCAGATCCAACGGAATCGTATTCAGTGCGTCCTGTGCCGGTTTGAGTAATATCCCCCAAACATGCGCCGCCGCCACCGCCGCCACCAATATAAGCATTAAACTGTGTGCCCGGAGTGGTTGCAATTGTTTTTTCTGCATACCCACCGGCACCACCATCAGTTCCTGTTGTTCCATCTTCTCCGAATGGAGAAGCTCCACCACCTGGTTACAGTAATATAATTTTAATATTTTGTTTTTTGAGATATCAGCGCTAGTGGAGTTCACTTTTAAGCTGAAGCCCGTAGAATTAACAGATTCTACATTTAAGGAAAACTTATCTAAAATATTTTCAGTTGAGGCGAAGCCACTATCGCCTTGAATGGTATTATCAACATTACAGCCAGCAAGAAGCAAACTCATAGCAATAATAAAATACGTACAGATTTTTACCATACAAGCTTATCGGAAAAAGTCGTTAAAACATGAGTTTAATCAGCAATATTCACAATTTATAACATTATATAAAACTAATATACATTGAAATAGCACATTTTTTTTTAAAAAAATTCTCAATGTGAGATTATAGGCCGGCTTTAATGAGACTGAGCAGGCAACATTCTATTTATTTTTTTTCTTTTTTGCTTTTAAGTGAGCATCATGGGCTTTTTTATCAAGTAAGGCTATTTTTGCTTTTCCAGACTTGGAGCATTTCTTTAAATCTTTAAAATCCATTCCCTCTGACATACACTTTGTCATTTCACTCATCACAATAATTTTTTGCTGTAAATGTCCAACATAAACATTTTTAACTTTGTTAAAGCTGGCAAGCTTTTCGGGAGTACTAGCAAAAGCATTGAAATTAAGGAAAAAAGTAAAAACAGTTATTGCAGCTAGAAATTTCATAATAAGGCATCCTTTAAATGTGGTTAATATGTATATCAAGTCTTCTTTAACAGCCTTAATTTTGGATCATGGCCAATAATTTAAGACTAGTTTATCTATTTATGGTAATTGAACCACCCTTAGAGTACAAGAGTCGGCGAAGTTATTAGCACACCATGCCTCTTGAGTACTCATGCCTCCATGGAACTCAGTTATTTCTCAGTGAGTCACCAGTAAATAAAGAATTTCATAGTTTAATAACAACGAATTATGTAAAAAATTAGAATATCAACTTACATTACGTTTTCTTGATTTTTTAAAAAGACGTATAGCTCTTCTTAACACTCAATAGTTTTAAATATGCCTAATATTCAATCTATTAACAAAAAAATAATAAAGACCTCTTAGCAGGACGTTCGGAACATTCCTCTATTAAGATTACTTGAACAACAAATTATGTGGGTATAATCTATTCTTCCAATAAGAATTATTATATTTACGCTTGGCGAAGGAATTGGAACAAAGATGGGGTTTCCAAAAAAATCTTCTAAGACAATGAATCATTTTTTTCGTGGTGAAAAAAAATATTTCTATTTTAAGCAAATTTTCTTATCTGCCATTCCATTTACATTTTTAATACTATTTAGCTTCCCCTCTTTCTCTCAAATAGAAGCTCGTCAAATTTTTTCCAAAAAAATTGCTCAGTTAAACAAACAGTCTTGTTTGAGCGAAGACGATCAATTAAAAAAACAAATTCATTTGTCTTCTATGCTAGTTATGCATGGAGAAACGGTGGCAGCAAGAGGGAAATTAAAAAAATTAATTTCAGAGTGTAAAAGCAAAAAATGTAGATTAGGTATTCATCAGGTTTTGCAATAATTTTTTAATAATAAGTATTTAAGTTTTAAATAAATATAATAAACATAAAGTTTTCAAACAGACACAAGGAGTGCCAATGAGAAGTTTAAAAAAACAAACGCAAACAGTAGGAGCTATTGCTTTATGCTTAGTTCTAGGAGCTTGCGCAGCAAGTTCCATGAAAAAAAGTGGAAAAGATCAATCAAAAACAGAATCAAACTATGAAGGTGCCGCATCCACGGTAAAAGGTTCGGATGTGAAAGCCGTAATTACGCCTTCAGCTCCAAAACTAAGCACGGGAGAGTTTAAACAAGCACAAAATATTTATTTTCAAAGATGCGCTGGTTGTCACGGTGTTTTAAGAAAAGGAGCTACAGGTAAACCTCTAACTCCAGACATTATGAAAACTCGTGGATCCGCTTTTATAAAAACTTTTATTACCTATGGGTCGCCAGCTGGTATGCCTAATTGGGGAACTTCTGGAGATCTAACTGAAAAAGAAATCGACATTATGGTTAAGTATCTTCAACATGAACCACCTGTACCACCAGAATTTGGTCTCAAAGAAATGAATGCTAGCTGGAAAGTTGTGATTCCGGTTAATAAACGTCCAAAAAGAAAAATGAATAAATATAATATTCAAAATATTTTCTCTGTAACTCTTCGTGATGCCGGTCAAATTGCACTTATCGACGGTGGAACTAAGAAAATTATCAACGTAATAAAAACTGGTTATGCTGTTCATATTTCTAGACTTTCACATTCTGGTCGCTACCTTTATGTCATTGGTAGAGATGCTCGTTTAAACCTTATTGATTTATGGATGAAAACTCCAGAAACTGTTGCTGAAATAAAAATTGGTTTGGAAGCAAGATCTGTAGAAACATCAAAGTACAAAGGTTATGAAGACAAGTTTGCTGTTGCTGGATCATACTGGCCACCACAATTTGTGATTATGGATGGAGACACTCTTAAACCTAGAAAAATTGTTTCCACACGTGGTTTAACCGTAGGTACTCAAGAATATCATCCCGAGCCTAGAGTAGCTGCTATTGTGGCCTCTCATCAAAAACCTGAGTTTATCGTCAATGTAAAAGAAACAGGCAAAGTGTTAATGGTTGATTATTCTGATTTAAAGAATATGAAAATCACTTCCATTGATACAGCCCGTTTCTTACATGATGGTGGGTGGGACAGTACTCAACGTTACTTCTTAACTGCAGCCAATAAATCTAATAAAATTGCAGTTATTGATTCTAAAAAAGGAACTCTAGAAAAGCTTGTTGATGTGGGACAAATTCCTCATCCAGGTCGTGGAGCAAACTTTGTGTTAAAAGGTAAAGGGCCAGTTTGGGCAACAAGTCACCTGGGTGATGCGTCTATTTCAATCATTGGTACGGATCCAAGAAGACACAAAAAAAATGCATGGAAAGTAGTTAAGACTATTGATGGCCAAGGTGGTGGATCTTTGTTTATTAAAACACATCCAAAATCAAAAAATCTTTGGGTCGACTCTCCACTTAATCCTGATGCAGGAATTAGCCAATCTTTAGCTGTGTTTGACATTAGAAATCTTGATAAGGGATTTGAAGTGATCAAGATTGCTGAAATGGCAAACTTAGGTAAAGGGCCAAAGCGTGTTGTTCAACCAGAATACAATAAAGCCGGTGACGAGCTTTGGATTTCCGTATGGAACGGTAAAACTCAAGAATCTGCAATTGTAGTTCTTGACGATAAAACACGTAAATTAAAACATGTTATTAAGGACAAAAGATTAGTAACTCCAACTGGTAAATTTAACGTGTACAATACTCAACACGATGTTTACTAAGTAATTTCAGTCATAAGCACATAAAAAAAGGGAGCCCCAGGGTTCCCTTTTTTTTGGTCCCAGCAAAAGGTGCCAGCTCACTTATGGGACTCATCATGTCAATATTTACGATTCATCACTGGTTTAAACTGAGTTTTCTTTAACCCAAGCCTTATTGATTCAAATATTTTACTTTCTTCACATTGATTGAGCCAAGCGATTTTTGAATCAGCGGGCACTAAACAACTAATGCCAGTTGTTGGGCAGGAAAGTGGAAGACCCTCAGCTAATAGGCTTGAGTATTTGTAATCTTCAACTTTTTTACACAAATCTGCTTCAACAGGATTTCTGTAAATATATTTGTAAACATTAAAGTAGTTTTCTGGTTCCAAAATAATAGAAGCTCTGTATCGTCCTCCGAAAACATGGTTTATGCGTCCGGATAACTGATTTATTCTGCGACTTACGGATCTTTGGAACTCACACATCACTAAACCTAAGTTGTAGTTTTCATGCGTAGATATCATCATATGGTAATGATTATCCATTAATACAAATGAATGTAACAAAGCCTTATGCTTGGTAACCACTTGATTTAATTCCATAACAAAGACTTCCCAAGCAAGCGCACAAGGAATACCAAAGTATTCTTTGTTATTTGATCGAGCCATTACGTGATAAGGAAACAGATGAGTATAAATAAGTTTTTTTCTTGCCATGCTAATATGTCAGCAAAATTTAAGCCACAAAATAACACAGAGAGTCCCAAAGGTGAGCTGGCACCTTTTCTAGTGAATGTAGAACACTGAGGCGAAATATTTGGATTTGGATTTGTCGTAGAGTTTAAACGTGTTTTCTTCTTTAGAATATGAGCCTAATCTATTTCTTAGAGAGTGGCCCACTTCAAAGAAGAAGTTTCTTTGAAATTTATATCCAAAAGACTGGGACCACCTGTAATGCTCCTTTTGTTGTTTCTGTGCATTCCAACTTTGTGAATACTTCATGCGTGTTTTAAGAAATGAGTTTTTAGTTAGATCCACACTAAACTCAACTTTATGTTCTAAAATATATTGAGTGTTAGGGTTATTTTCCCTGTAAATTAATTGAGTAATTCCAGGCTCGTACAAGCCTTTATAACGTCCCTTTTTCCATTTAATGTAAGTTGTAAGACCTGGTCGTACGTAATATCCTAAGACTCTTTTAAAATCACTTGTGGGTAACCAAGCATCTATTCGTAGTCCCCACTTAGTTTCGGGGTTGATCTGAACTGGGTCTAGATAGACAAAAAGTAGGGAGTCATAAAAATTGGAGACACTTTTGTTTTCAAATTGAGTCTTACTTGAAAATATTGACGCTCCATAGACCTGCTTACCCAGTCTTACAATTGGAATGTAGTTAAACCTTTGGGAGTATTTTGCCGATTTTTCCGAAGGGCTAATATGTGTGGCCGTGTCTAGTTGTAGAATGCCATGAAAGCTATTCTTTTTGGGCCGAGTAATAATCTCTTTCACAGTTGGTGTAACAGAAGCCAACGTAAAAGTAGAATAAAGAAATAAAAATGATATTTTAATTAAGTGTCTCAAAGCCCCCACCTTACTAACCGCACAATAAACGCTTCTAAGATTTAGTGCCAGTCCTCTTTTTCGGATGCACTGCAGTGGTTGATATAGTGAAACACTTTGTCCGCAAACGAGTCAGTGTTTCGGGCGATGCTCATGTCTGTTTAGATGTTAATAGTTCTCTCAGAACACTATGAGAAATCACCAAAAAAAATGACTTGGCGTGAGAAGAAACAGGACCTGGCACCATTTTATGGCACCATTTTAATACTCGTGGGCGCCCAGATCCCAGGATGATGGGGCTCGGTTGCTACTGTCTATATCGTCGGAAAAATTGAGTAGAGTATCTAATGATAGGTCTAAGCCTTGATCAATTGCGTCTGTATCGCCCACCACAAGATGTAAGTCGTCAGAGCCTAAGGTGGTATTAGTGAAGCTTAGGGTTTTGGATTGAAAAGCTACGTTAGGTGATGTGGCATCAGCTGATAAATTATTTGCTGAGGCTCCGTCGTAGGTTCCTGTATAATCTACGTAACTACCAATAGTGGAGTTATAAGAAATATTATTTTTTAGTATATTGGTGGCATCATTGCTTTCATAGATTCCATTTTTACATCCATAAATTGTGTTATTATAAACATAAAAATTACCTAGTTTTGACCCATAGCCTGGGCCAAGGTATATCCCTCCGCTACCTGCTTCGTCGAATCCATATATAATATTATTATATATGGATACATTAGGTATATTAGCATTTAAAGCGGACACATAAATACCAATATTATTTCCACCCCCAGCTGTTTTTTTAATGATATTATGTGATATTTTTACTGTAACATTGTCTGTATATTCGTTAATTAATGCTGTTCTTCCACTGTTCTCTTCTGTCATATGAATCTGAATACCAA
>Ga0066610_10002389_pt1 | contig 10214 bp, 11 predicted proteins | sample SaaInlV_DNA_165m_FD_60375 | JGI IMG/M metagenome (GOLD analysis project Ga0066610, IMG submission 60375) | Marine microbial communities from expanding oxygen minimum zones in the Saanich Inlet - SI075_LV_DNA_165m | ecosystem: Environmental > Aquatic > Marine > Unclassified | place: British... | reverse complement strand
TCTAGACTGCAAAAAAACCAATGAATGTGTACCAAGAAAGTATAAAATTGAACCAGAATAAGAAGAAGGCTTCTTAGGATGTTCTATATAAGAAATTTTAAAAAGTTGTCAGAGGTTTTAGGGTGATAAATAATTATGGTAAGTAGTAGCCCACTCGTTAGCATAATAACAGTTGTGTACAATGGCGAGAGCTATATAGATAGCACTATAAATAGCGTTCTCAATCAGTCTTATTCCAATATAGAGTATATCGTAATAGATGGCGCCTCATCTGACGGGACTATGGAAATTGTAAATAAGTATAAAGATCGTATTTCTCATATAATTTCTGAACCAGATGATGGTTTATATGAGGCAATGAATAAAGGAATACAGATTGCTTCTGGAAGTCTCGTGGGTATAATTAATTCAGATGATTATTACAGTCTTGATACGATTGAAATGGTTGTTAAAAAATATTGTACATACGGTGATAAGTATATTTTTCACGGAAATTTAGCTTTGTTAAATAACGATAGAAAGGTAGATAAAGTATTAAAAACCAATGTCAGCTCTTTATTTTTTATGAGATCCGGATGTACAATTGCCCATCCGACTGTTTTTATACCCAGATCGATGTATAAAAAATATGGTCACTTTGATACGAAATATAGCATTGCTAGTGATTATGATTTATTGTTAAGATTTCTGAGGGAAGATTCCGTAAAAGACATGTATATTGATAAGTGTATGGTATATTTTGGCGATGGAGGCTTGAGTTCTGATATTATGAAAGCGTCTTATGAATCGCACTTAGTGAGATTAAATAATAATTTTATTTTTTTTGAATCTTACGCGTATTTTTTTAAGTCATTCATTTTTTATCAGTTGTTGCACATATTTAGATCTTAATAATGATTTTCTAATTTCTCTCTTTAATTAAGTAAAATGTATTTTTATTGGCAGTTATAAACTATCTCTCAAGAGTAAAAGACGATATAGAAAAATTAATGCAGTTAGTTGAAGGTCACTAATAAAAATACTTTAAGAATTTTCGTTGCCTTAATAATCGTTGGAAATTCAAGGAAAAAAAACACTAGATTTTTAAAAAAATGAGTAGAAATAAAAACACAATCAGTATTGTTATTCCATCTTCTCATAATTTTGACGATGTCAAAAGATATATTCATGCAGTACTAGGTCAGACACATACCCCACTAGAAATTATTATTGATTCATGTGGCGATGATAAAAAGCAACTGCAAGATATGTGTAAAAATAAGGGTTAGCGCTTTGAATCTTGAGAAGAAATATCGATGAAATCTAATGTTACAGCTTTAATATTATGTGGTGGAAAAGGCGAAAGACTTAGGCCTTTAACCGATTCTACTCCAAAGCCGTTGGTTTGTATTAATAATAGACCTATTTTGAGTTATCTATTGGATCATATTAAGAGCTTTAAAATATCAGATATTGTGGTAGCAACGGGTTATTTATCAGATAAGATAGAGGATTTTTTTAAAAACTCATATACTGAACTAAATGTAGAGATTGTGAATTCTGGTGATGCAGATATTTTGGAAAGAATTAATGCCTGCTTGCCTTGTATTGAGGGAGATTTTATTGTATTTTATGGCGATACATTGGCAAATATTGATTTGCAAGCACTGCAAGATTTTCATTATAAGCACAATAAAAAGATAACAATGACCTTATGGCCTCTTAAAAGTGATTTTGGACTAGTGGAACTTGATGTGAACAATACTGTTAAGAGTTTTCAAGAAAAGCCAACGCTTGATAAGTGGATTAATATTGGAGGGTTTTATTATCAACAAGAGGCTACTAAGCTATTGAGTAAACATTCTAATTACGCAAATTTTTTGAGTCATGCTGGCTCAATAAGTGAGATTAAAGGATATAAACATGATGGTATCCATATTACGGTAAACACATTGCACGAACTAGAGAAGGCAAAAGAAAACATTCATATGTTTGAATAATTTAAAGGTTAAAAAAATGATAGATAGGAATAATTATTGGTTTGGAAAAAATGTATTGATTACCGGTATTAATGGATTTATTGGTGGCAACTTAGCCAAGAGTTTGGTTGAGAGGGGCGCGACAGTTTATGGAATTATCAGAAATATAAAAAGTGACAGTATTCTTTTTTACGAGGGGCTTAATGAGAAAGTAGTGCTCATTAATGGAGATATTACAGATAAAGATTTTATAGCAAGAATTATATCTGAAGCAATGATACAGTCGGTATTTCATCTTGCTGCACAGGTGGAAATTGGGGTTGGGCTGACTAATCCTTATTTGACTTTTGAAACAAATATAAAAGGTACGTACTCAATTCTTGAGGGGGCTAGGCAATGCCCAGACCATGTGGAATCAATTATTATGGCATCAACAGACAAGTCTTATGGTAGCTACCCTAAAGAAAGCATGCCTTATAAGGAAGATTACCCCTTAATTCCAAAATACCCATACGACGTATCAAAGGCATGTGCAGATATGATTTCGCAAAGTTATGCAACCGATGTATTTAATTTGCCAGTAATTGTAACAAGATTTTGTAATATTTTCGGCCCAGGGCAACTTAACTTTTCAGCAATTTTTCCTGACTCGATAAGATCTTGTTTGGGGTATAGTAAGTTTATTCCTCGTGGAGATGGGAGTCAGATTAGAGATTATATTTTTATTGATGATGTTGTTGAACTGTACTTAACAATGAGTGAAAAACTTGCTCAAAATCCCGATAAGTTTCGTGGCCATGTATACAATGCAGGTACTAATGCTCCAAAATCAGTTCATGAAGTATTGAAAACTGTTTACAATCTTACTGGTAAACAAGGTGATTTTCACAAGATCGAAGAGCTTATGAAAACTAAAAAAACAGTTGGTGAGATAGACTGCCAATATATGGATTTTGAAAAGGTAAATGAACATTTTAATTGGGCGCCATCACACTCATTTGAGAGCGGGGTAAGAAAGACGATTAAGTGGTACAATGCTTATCTAAGTAAAAAGTATGCCTCTTGAAGTTACAGTTATAGTTCCTTATTACAATGAAGCCAAAAGTATTAAGGAGACATTAAGTCTTGTTGCAAAACAATCTACTCCTGCTAAGGAGGTAATTTTTGTGAACTCCTCATCAACCGACGATTCATTTTTAGTTGTTAATGATTGGATTAAAGAAAATCAGGCTAGATTTGTAACAAAGTTTGTAAATATTGACAAATCAACTAAAAATCCTGGGTCATCTAAAAATATCGGCATCAAGCTGTCCAAAACCAAATGGGTTGCATTTATGGATTGCGGGCAGAAATTTAAGTTGGATTGGATTAAAGATCAGATTGATTTTATAACCTCCCACAATGTAGATATTTCTTTTGGGGTTGTGTATCTAGAAGGCATTAATTGGGTTGACCGTTGTTCGATTGCACAAACCTATGGCTATAAACGTATTAGGTCTTGCGTTCCAGGCACATTGCTCAATAAGAAAGTCTTTGATACAACTGGCCTATTTTTAGAGGATAGAAGGTCGGGATATGACATGATATGGCAATCAGAAGTTAGAAAAAAAATAAAAAAATATGATGTAAATACTAAGTCAAAGATTAAATACAAAGGAATTAACTTTTCTAAAACTTTGTGGGGTCTTTACAAAAAATCTGTATTGTATTCTCGTACTGTATTAGGCCTTAAAGGGTATAACACCCCATATTATTATATTTTATTTTTAATACTTCTTATTTGGATATTTTTTTCTTTAACTAAATTATTAATACCTATACTTATAAGCTACATAGTTTTTCGAATTTATCTTCTGCCTATTTACAAATCTAAAGCCATAACCATCTATAAAGAGTATCCTGTTGCGTCAATTTTTGGACTTCCAGTAACCTCTGTTATTATTGATATAGGCAAGTTGACTGGGTATTTTTTTGGGATATATGACTACTTAATTAAAAAAATATTTAGATAGCCTATCTTTGATTAAGATCTTCCAAATAGTTGTATATTTTTTTACCCAAGTGTTTCGCACCAACATCTGTCACATGCATTGAGTCGTACATAAAAGGTCTTAAATTATTTGAAAATAGACTGCATTCGTTGTTTTTACAATAAAAGTTATACTCTGATATTGTCTTAATATTACTTTGATTGGCTATTTTATCAATTGCTTTATGAACCTTTGATGTCTTCTTTAATTTGTTGTCAAATAGGAATTGTTTAATATCAGAACTAAAAATATCTAATATATCTACATCTTTAGCAAGTTGTAATGACAACTTAGTTAAGTCAGTAAACTCTGCATTTTTAACAAGAATCAGTTTTTCTGTTGAGTTAGATAAAAATAATAATAAATGCTTGATTTCTTTAACAGTATCCATATTAAAGCTTTCTAACAGAAATATATAATCACTATTGGCAATCGCATCTGACTTAATAAGTTTTTTGATAGAGGGTTCGCAGTATTTAGAAGTCCTTCCACTCTCTTTAGTGAGATATTTATAACATAATGCATCTATATTAATACTTGCTATTTGATATTTTTTATTTATTAGACTGTGATTACTATCTATAGCCCTATTCCAATTGCCCACTTGTGAGTCTCCAAGTAGAAGTATTTTATTTTTTTGATGCTTGGTATCAATGAATCTTTCACTATACAAGGTGCTTTGCTTTCCAGCGATTAACCCTTCTTTTTTCATATCAATCACCATATTTATTCTTTCTTTAGGGATGGATGAAATCATAGTGTTGTAGTGGAGACTTCTACCGTAGTCACTTAAGCCAAATAGGCCCATTATTATTAGCAATACACCGCCAATGAAGGATAAAAAAAATATGTTTTTTCTAGAAAAGCAATTTTTATTCCTAAAAGGAGTTTCTATATATTTATACGTAAGCCAAGATAGGAAAAATATTACTGTCAACAGCATAAAAAAACTTGTAGGAGTAATCTGTTGTAAAGACGATATTCTATAAAATGCAAAAACTGGTTGATGCCAAAGATAAAGACTGTATGAAAGAAGACCTATGATCGTTATAGGCTTTGTTGAGAGTAGCTTGCCAATGCCTTTATTATTTGTCGAAAATACAATGACCAGTACAGTACCTATTACCGGTATAAGATTGTATAAAGAAGGAGAGTCGATATCAGAATCAAGAAGCATCATTGATAATATGATTGCCATAAATCCTGTGAAAGCCATTATTTGGTGGTAGGTTTTGTTGTTGGATATTGGAATTTTAAATGCAATTAACGACCCCACAAGCAACTCCCAGGCCCGTCCAAACGGCATATAGAAAGACGACCATCCAAATGAGTCTAGTCGTAATAATGTATGATTTAGAGGTAAAAAAGAAAGAGATATGTATTGATTAAAGTGAGCTATTAATAAACTTATGATGGTAATGCATGCTAAAATTAATATGATTTTTTGTCTATTAAATTTCAATAAGAATATGAGGAATATGGGGAATAATAGATAAAACTGCTCTTCAACAGATAAACTCCATACATGTATGAGAGGCTTAATATTTGTTGCTATTTCAAAGTAGCCACCTTCCAATGTAAATAAAATATTTGAAACAAATAGCGGAACAGAAATAACACTTTGCCAAAAATCCCACATCATGCCAGAAGACATGAGCATCCAAGAAAATGCAATACTTGAAAAAACCACCAAATAAAGTGCTGGAAGTATTCGTCGTGCCCTACGATCGTAAAACTTAATCAAGCTAAAGCTGCCTTTTTCCGATTCACCTAAGATAATACTAGTAATTAGGTAACCGCTAATAACAAAAAAAACATCAACACCAAAATATCCTGCACTGAAAATACCAATTTCAGCATGGAATAATATGACAGGAATGATTGCTAATGCCCTGATGCCATCGATTTCCGGCCTATATTTCATTAAGAAAATTTTTAATATAAATTTAAATCATTTTATCAGTCGGATTGATAACTAATTAACCTTATTTTGTTGGGGTGTTATATAATATTATTTTTTAGTTAATTGATTTTATGCATCAAGACTCTTTATTTGACTTTGATAAAATTAGCGTATTTATATTTGACTTTGATGGAGTTTTAACTAATAATATTGTTTTTGTAGATCAATGTGGCATAGAATCTGTTGCCTGCAGTAGAGCAGATGGCTTGGCGTTCGATGTATTGCGTAGATTAAAAAAACAATCTTATATTTTATCAACAGAAAAAAATCAGGCGGTCAAAGCTAGGGCAAATAAGTTAAAGGTTCCTGTCATTCAAGGGGTTAACAATAAAGTTAAAGCTTTAAAAGAATTAAAAAACAAAGAAGGTATAGACTTTAAGAATGCCTTATACATGGGCAATGATTTAAATGATTACCAGGCTATGCGGTTATGTGGAATATCAGTATGTCCTGCGGATAGCCATCCTAAGATCAAAGAAATCTCCGATATTGTACTTAAGACCAATGGCGGCAATGGAGTTGTTAGAGAGTTGCTAGAAGATGTTTTTGGTTTAGATTTTATTGAAATTTTATACAAGGAGTAGTTAATGAGTATTTTTATAATTGCAGAAATTGGTATTAATCATAATGGAGATATGTCGATTTGCAAAGAGTTAATTGATGTTGCAGTAGATTCTGGCTGTAATGCTGTTAAGTTTCAAAAAAGAGATATTAATGAAGTTTACACTCAAGAATTTTTAGATTCTCATAGAGAAAGTCCATGGGGGGTAACGCAAAGAGAGCAAAAAATAGGTTTAGAATTTAGTGCTGCCCAATATCAAGAAATTGAAGATTATTGCCAATCAAAAGGTATTGACTGGTTCGCTTCTGCTTGGGATATTAGTTCACAAAAATTCTTACGACAATTTAACTCCAAATATAATAAAGTTGCTTCAGCAATGATAGTGCATGCAGAGTTGTTAAAAGAAATTGCCAATGAAGGCAAGCATACATTTATTTCAACAGGTATGACAACGTATAGAGATATTGACAAAGCAGTAGAGATATTTAAGCAAGCTAATTGCCCATTTGAACTAATGCACACTGTTTCTACCTATCCAATGAAAGATGAGGACGCAAATCTCAATATGATCAACACGCTAAGAGAAAGATATCAATGTAATATAGGGTATAGCGGGCACGAGGTTGGATTGGCAGTTTCGTACGCAGCAGCAGCATTAAATATATCTTCATTAGAGAGGCATATAACATTAGATAGGGCGATGTACGGATCAGATCAGTCTGCATCTGTAGAGCAAGGTGCCATCAAGAATCTTATAGGTGCAGTTCGAAAAATTGAAAAAGCAATGGGAGATGGTGTTAAGCGCACTTATGAAGCTGAAGTGTCAATTGCAGAGAATCTTCGTCAACATCTATATTGGAAACAAGATTAATTTATATGAGTAATCAAGAAAAATTTGTAGGTTTCGTTACAGTGCGAACGAGCTCGACTAGATTGCCTAAAAAATGCTTATTGCCCTTTGGTGAGTCAACGGTTCTTAATCATATTATCCGTAGAGCAATTTCATATGATATCGAACCAATTGTATGTACAAGCACTTCAAAAGAGGATAATATTATTGAGGAGATTGCAAATAAAGAAGGGGTAAAAATTTATCGAGGGTCTTTGCATAATAAATTGCAAAGATGGCTTGATTGCGCCATGCATTTTAATATAAATGCATTTCACACTATTGATGCGGACGATCCTTTCTTTGATGGCAATGAAATGATAAGCAGCATGAAGATGTTACAGAAAAAAGGTTTTGATATGGTTAGCCCTACCGAGTCTTCATCTGCTGGTGGTGCGAGTGTTGGCTATTCTTTAACAACCGATATTGTTAAAAGGGCGTGCAAGGGTCTAGACAAAGATACTGATACAGAAATGATGTGGCATTACATGGAAAAAATACAAAATTTAAAGGTTAAGATACTGCCTGAAATAAGGAAAAATATTTCAAAGATGCGCCTAACCTTGGATTATGAGGAGGATTACTGGATGTTAGAGTCTGTGCGAAAAATGCTTGGAAATTTGACAAGCAGAGACAAAGTGGATCAATTATTTTCTTCTAATCCTGATTTATATAAAATTAATTGGTTTAGAAATGAAGAATGGAAAGTTGGGCAGCTTTCAAAAAAAATTAATAATTAAGGAGTGTAAAAATGGAAAATCCTGCTTGGAGATTTAAAGGAAATGAAAGAAAGTACTTGGAAGAAGTTTTATCTACAGGATTTAGGGCCGGATCTGACGGGGCCTTTACAGCTAGACTAGAAGGTTATTTTTCCAATGTTTATAAGACACGATTTAGTATTGCCTTTAACTCTGGCACATCTACATTGCATGCAGCATTATTAGCAATGGGGTGTGGCCCAGGAGATGAGGTTTTAACGCCAGCTTTAACACCATTAATGTGTGGATTAGCACCATATTACACAGGTGCAACGCCTGTATTTGTTGATTCATTGCCTGATACATTTTTAATGGATCCTGCTGATATCGAACGAAAAATAACCAATAAAACTAAAGTTATTTTTGTAACCCATATGTATGGTGGTGTGTGTGATATGAATTCAATTATGACTATTGCAAAGAAAAATAATCTAATGGTATTAGAGGATTGTGCGCAATGTCATATGGGGAAAACAGGTAGCGGTCAATTAGTTGGAACTATTGGTGATGCAGGTAGTTGGAGTTTTGAAAACTCAAAACAGCTTACTTGCGGTGATGGTGGAATTATTACTTGTAATGATGAAAAATTAGCAACCACCATTCGAAAGATTGGCGGACTTGGATTTAAGTCTTTGACAGCAGAGTCTGGAAAGGTTAGAACTGATAGAGATAAGCTACAAAATCCTAATTGGGATAGATTTGATGAGATAGGTTATAATTATAGATTGGGCCAAATGAATGCAGCAGTAGCGCTTGCACAAATGGAAAGGGCTGAGTATTTTATAGATTTGCGTAGAGCTATGGGGCTGGCATATACAGATGCATTGAAAAACTCAGAACTCCTGACACCTCAACGAGTTTTAGATGGTTATTATCATACGTATTACACTTTTTCGGCAAAATTTAATGGCGATAAGTTAGGAGTGAGTTGGGAAAATTTTCGAAGAAAATATATTGAGTTAGGTGGTGATGGGATTTATGGTGCATCAAAATTACAACATCAAGAGCCTGTATTTCGTGATAGAAATATTGGTTATGGGGAGACACCTGTAGCGGTTGATTTACAAAGAAATTTAATGAATTTCACAACAAATCAGGCAAATAAAGAAGAGAGGGACGCTCAAATTGAAGTCATGAAAAAAACACAGCGATATTTTGGTGATATTCTAACTTAAATACTGTGAGAAAGATACCACTACGAAAACTAATGCAAGGTCTTTATGATAGCCAAGATTATTTTGCACCAATCTCTCTAGATATAGGTACTGGCTACGAAGAGGAGTATCATAAAATAGTTATAGACCCAGACGGAAAAGAAAGGAATTTATTAAAAGAACGAGAGCAGTGGTTGCTTGGTGTTAAAGAGATTACAGATTATCTAGATACTTTAAACGCCAAAAAAATTCTTGATATTGGTTGTGGCTTAGGATGGCTACTTTCATATCTTAATGATGATTGGGATAAGCATGGGATAGAAATAAGTAAGTTTGCATCAGCTCACGCCAAGCAATTTGGCAATATTTATAATGGTGTATTGGAGGACTATTCAGATAATTCTAAGTTTGATATTATTGTTATGAATCATGTAATAGAGCACTTGGAAGACCCTATATGGGCATTAAATAAAATTAGGGGCATGTTAAGTGATAAAGGAATGTTTATAATGGGTACCCCTGATTTTGATTCTGCAGCAGCTAGAAGGTATGGAGATAGATTTAGATTGTTGAATGACCCAACTCATATTAGTCTTTTTTCATCAGACTCTATGCATCGTTGTTTGCGAGATAATGGCTTTAAAATTAAAAAAGTAGAATATCCGTACTTTGATACTCCTTGGTTTAACAAAGATGATTTGAATAAAATTTTAGATGACAAAGGTATTTCACCACCATTCTATGGATCAAATATGACATTTTTTTGTAAAAAACTATGATTAAATTTAATGGGTCATGACAACTTAAGCATGTTTAAAAACCTGTTAAAGTACCGTCATGAAAGTAAAAAACAAGTATGTAATTCGTTCACGTATTTCAGAGGCCAAATTTAGGCAAATA
>Ga0066610_10002374_pt1 | contig 10272 bp, 8 predicted proteins | sample SaaInlV_DNA_165m_FD_60375 | JGI IMG/M metagenome (GOLD analysis project Ga0066610, IMG submission 60375) | Marine microbial communities from expanding oxygen minimum zones in the Saanich Inlet - SI075_LV_DNA_165m | ecosystem: Environmental > Aquatic > Marine > Unclassified | place: British... | reverse complement strand
AGTTTTTGCCTTAACAAAGAATAATTCTGATTTAAAACGATATTATTTCGTTGTAACCGTGAAAACTCAAGTTGTTTAGGCGGTAATAAATCTAACTTTTTTACAAATATTTTATGAAGTTTTTCGGATTCATTTTTCCGGAGTTTTAAACCCATAATTTCAGAATCAAGCGTAATTAAATTGGTTACAATATTTTGTCTTGCTTGCAAAGGATCTTGTACAATAATGCCTTGTTTTGTTAATTCGTGGACCTTGGTATTGAGTTGAGATTTTAATGCATTCATTTTAGATTTCAGCTCTATAACCGCACCATGGTTTTCACCGTACTGTGCAATATTTTGTATCAAACCTGCTTCCAATTGACTGATCTCATTTCGCAATGAGATGACTTGAATATTTATATTATTCATCAATTGATCAGCCAAGGTTTTTTCATCTTGGGTTAATTTTGACTTTAATAGATTATATTTTTCTTGTTTAATATTTATTTCAGATGAAGCATTATATAATTCACTTTCTATAGTACTAATTTGAGATATAATGGCAATTGCATTTCCATCTAAGTTATACATTCTCTCTTGCTTTTTAAAATGAGTAAGTGATTTTTCAGCTGCTCTCAAGTTTGTTTCTTGTTCGTCTACCAACTCCATAAGGAATTGAACTGAGTTTTGCGCTTTCTCTCCACTCCATTTTTGGTCTAAATTTTGATATACACTTGCAATTGTATTCACAATCAATTTGGCTTCTTCTGGCCAAACACTCGTGTAAGATATATCAATAATATTTGTGCCTTGTCGATGATTTACCCGCAATCTACTAATTAAACTTCCCGCGAATCTTTCACCAATTTTATCGGAATATTCTTCAGTATAATTTGCTGGAGAATCCAAACCAGGATTATATAAACCTAAAGTAAAAAGTTCTTTAACAAACTGTCTAAGTCTACGACCTCGTGGATAAAATGGATACGAACCCAATAACGCTAAATTATTTTTTTTAGTTAACCATATTGATTCAATGGTCTCTTTCGCCACACTTCGAGATTTAATCAATTGTAACTCATTAGACATCCGATTGCGATCTCTATTTCCTGTTAAATCCATAATCATACCTGCGCCAGGTTTATCCTGTATTACAACTGTTGTAGTTGCAGTATAAGACGGAGGCAATGTAAACACTGAATAAAATGTAAATCCTAAACCCAATAGGCTGAATAATAATATTTTTTTATAATGAAATCGAAGAATAAACAAATAATCACGAATGGATAATTCTTGCCCCCAACCTGATTGGAGAGTATTGTTAGGTACGTTTGTCTGATTATTATCCGTATTCATTTTACCAATTGGAAATATAGATTTAATAAACTCAAGACAGTATTGAATGTGCCCACTTGTTTAAGGAAATAACTCATGGGGCTCTGGGGAATAATAATAGTATCATTCGGTTTAATTTTAATAAAGTTTTTTCTATCACCATTTTTAAAAAAATCTTCCAAATTTACATAATATACGAGTTGACCATTCTCATCAGGGATTTCCCTGTAAATACGTGTTTTTTTAAGATTTGCACCTTGTTGTGGTCCCCCAACTAAAGATATTAAAGTGGCTAAATCAATACCCTCATAAACCAGATGATGTCCTGAGTTTCCTACATGTCCCCAGACATTTACGTTCATCATTATATTCCCTTTTTCATCTGTTAAATACCGTTCACTTGATATTTGATAATCAGAAAAAGAGACTTCTTCTTTTACATTATTTTGGGCAAGTAGGAAACTTGTAACAAATAAGGTAAGTAATATTTTATATTTTAACATTCGCAATTAACTTAAACCAATTCTATCTTTTATCCGAGAAAAGAAATTCGGTTTTGCTTCTTCCATATAATCAAAATCAACTGAAATTGGTGTGCCGTCAATTATAGAACTCGGATTATCATTTACCCATTCATCAACGTTTGATATTCCCCAACTTCGGATTAAATCAACCGATTCTAATAAACAAAAATTTCTATTTTTATTATCATGGGAATCAGAACCAATTAATTGACACCATCCATTTTTGATAATTTTTTCAGACGCTATTTTAGATTTAGATCCTAAATACCCGAGTGGGCTACCTGCATCCACTTGGATGAGACATCCTGCTTCCAACCAATCCGCAACAATATTTATATTTTCCTGTACTGCTTTGTACCTTTCTGGGTGTGCTATAATAGGTACAACACCTGACATCTTTAAATCAAATAATTGCTGTTTTTGAATGTCAGGAATTTGATGAACCTGAAATTCGATGAGCATATACTTCCCATGAGAAAAAGTTGCGAGCTGATCATCTTTAATAGAAATTAAATTTGGAAGAAAAAATACTTCAGCACCTAAATGAAGTTTAATACGAATATCATTTTGATCTAATTTCTTCTGTAATTCATTTACTTTCCGTTGAATTCTATTTAATGAAATATCTTCAGTTTCAACTTTCGGGTGTTGATAATGAACCGTATTAACCACATCGGTTATTCCCTGGTTTGCCGCATGTGTTAACATTTCTAACGATATGTCCAATGATTTAGATCCATCATCGACATTGGGTAAAATATGGTTATGAAAATCGATCATTTTATTTATGGCTCCGCCCCGTCAGTCACAAGATAACTGTTAGAGCCAACTATTTTTAAGGTTATTTCTAACCAGCAAAATCAGGAAACCTGATTTATGTTAGACGATTTACCGCCCGTGACATTAATACATCCACAACTTTATTAGAATTAATCCAATTAATGTTTATAGAATTATTTTTTTGTTTAGTTTTTCTTACTAACTCGTCTGCAAAAGCTGGCCCAATTAAATCTATATGATTAAAATCAAATTCTATTGATTGCAAATCACTAATATTATTCAATAAGCACTGAGCTTGTTGTCGAGAACTCACTTGTTCTCCAGCGGTCCTAACAAGGCTTACGGGGATTCGAATAAATCTTCTTTCCTTATCAAATAATCGATGAAAAACTTTTTCAAGTTTCCTGGTAGAATTAGTTTTTATCTCTAAATGAATTCTAGTTCCTTTTTGATGAGAAGAGACATTTGAAGTCCAATCTCTATTTGGATTAAAATAAGATAAACATAATCCAGAAGCGTCTATCGTTACTTTGTCAAACAAGTGTACAACAGTACGTAACTCATCTCCGGCATGATTTTCTGGGTCGGAAGTAACATGTCCCTTTGCGATTTCAATCGCTGCAACATGTAAATCATCTAAATCAAGAGATTGTTTTATATGGTCAAAAATACCTCGTCCATTATCGCTTAAAATAATATGAACATCATAATCGGTTACAAAAAGTTTATAATAAATTCGAGATGCTTTTGCATGATCAATTGTATTTGATAAAACAGCCATAATAGAAAATTCACAAATATCATATACATTTTTAGAAAGGATCTTTAAGTTCGGTAATATTTGATTTTGAAGCATATCTATATGGGAAAACTCATTAGAAATCTTAATAGATTTTGAATAATTCACCCGAGGTTTAAGTTCATAAAACCTATCACGTGTTTTCCCATGGGCTACAACACGATCTTCGCCTATGAGTGTATGCATATGTTTGAGGATTGCTTGCCTAGAAATCCCAAATTTATGGATTGAAGCCTTTATTATATCCTTTTGATGCCTTGTAAGGTTTTCGAGAATGAATTGTTTGATTTGTCCTGTCGAATGCATGGTATGAATATTAATGATTTATTATCAACTAAACCCATATTTATTGTAAACCATATTCAAATAATTATCAACTACTCAATTGCCTTTCTTTTTGTAAAATTGAACTAATAAAGTAAGCACTATTTATTCATTTTAATAAAAAATGAAAAGTAAATAACCATTTAATTTTTACAATATAATTATCAATATGAAAGTGGATTCCGAACAAAATTTAAAAAAATGGATCGCGGTTTATACTAAGCCAAGGCACGAAAAAACTGTTGAAAATGAACTCCATAAAAAAGGATTCGAAGTTTATTTACCTATCTTAAAAGAAAGACGGAAATGGAGTGATCGGAAAAAATGGGTGGAATTTCCTATGTTTCGTTCATACATTTTTGTGAAAACAGAATTAAAAAATTCTCTTTTTGTTCTTCAGACTACGGGTGTTGTTAAAGTTATTAAGTTTGGTGGAGAAGTTGCAGTAGTCCAAGATAGTAGCATCCAAGCAATTAAACTAATGATAGAGGGTGGATATTCACCCGAAGCGACAGACTTTTTTATAAAAGGAGATCCAGTAGAAGTAAAAGAAGGGCCTCTAAAAGGATTAATTGGAGAAGTAACTCGAATCGATGACCATGATAAACTATTAGTCCGAGTGGATGCGATTCAACATTCCGTATCTATCCATATTGAGCGAGGATATTTGAAACCCGTATAAATTGATGAAGTCCGATTATGAAATTGTAATTATTGGTGCGGGAGTTTGCGGATTAGCAAAGAGCCGTGCTCTTTTTGAAAAAGGAATTCATTCTATTCTTATTTCAGAGAAAGAAGAAAATTTCTATCAAGGTGATTCACCTGGATTAACTTCTTCTATCGTGATTGGTGAATATGTGGAAAATTTGATACAAAATTCTTGAAAATTGCATCAACAACAGTCGTCCATTTATTAATATATTTTATTAAAAATCCTTAACAAAAAAGGTCATTTTATGAATCAAAATTTTCTAAAAATCTTACTCTTATTTTCATTATTAAATGGGATACTATTCGCTCATTGCCAAGTTCCCTGTGGAATTTATAATGATGCTGTTCGAATCGTTCAAATTCAGGAAGATTATAAAACAATTCAGAAAGCCATGTTAAAAATTCAAGAATTATCTGGTAGACAAGATGCTAAATCCATGAATCAATTAACACGGTGGGTAATGACCAAGGAGGAGCATGCTACAAAAATCCAAAGGACTGTCTCCGATTACTTCCTAACTCAAAGAATCAAATTAAAATCAGAAGAGTCTGACTATAAAATATATGTGAAACAAACAACCACTTTACATCAAATCTTGGTGGCAGCGATGAAATGTAAACAAACTGTTGAACAAGACCATGCTCACCAAGGTATAGAATTGTTAAATGTATTTGTTGATTTATATTTCGACGAACATGGTAGAGATCACATCAATAAATTGACTCAACAATAAACTGAACTATTAAATAAAAAGCCCCGAAATCTCGAGGCTTTTTCAAATGGCGGGAACGCCTGGGAATCGAACCCAGACAACCTATAATAATAACTGCATTTACGGGATAGCGTGACCATATCGTGACCAATCTAACATCGAGAAATAAGTTTCTTCACCCTTTGAATTTACCCCACCTCCATTTTTTTACAAAGAGATGGAAAACAAAAAACCCCGAATGTGGGGCTTTTTAATAACAATTACACTTTTACACCTAATCACAATTCTCAGTATTCTGATTACCAATATTTTCTTCTATACAGCTTGGATATGGTGGACACAGATTGTTGTGATCAATTTTGAAATACCAATGTTGGGTGAAATCTAGAGTTAGATTACAAATACTTTCATCTACTCCTGTAAAAATATTCCGATTCAAAAATAGTTTAACTAAATTAGTTAAATCACCAATCGAAGTTGGTATTTCTCCTGTGAGTTGGTTCCATGATAAATCCAATCCACCTAAATTCGTCAGATTTCCTATCTCTGGTGGTATTTCTCCTGTGAGTTGATTCTCTGCCAAAGACAATCCTTCAAGATTAGTGAGGTTTGTAATTTCCGATGGTATCTCCCCTGTGAGTTGATTATTTTCTAACGACAATTCATTTAAATTGGTTAGATTGCCAATGGAGGATGGTATCTCCCCTGTGAATTGATTATCCCTTAAAACTAACTTGGTTAAATTGGTCAAATTCCCAATCTCTGATGGAATGGGCTCTGTGATTTGATTGCCACCTATACTCAATGTATTCAAATTATATAATCCTAAAATTTCATTAGGAATAGATGTTAATTTATTACTTCCTAAATGTAATTCAGTTAGAGTGGTTAGATTCCCTATTTCTGGAGGAATCGTACTTAATTGGTGACCATTAAGATTTAAAATTTCTAAGTTGGTTAAATTGCCAATTTCTGATGGAAGAGATGTGATCGCACCGTCATAAAAATCTAAGTTTAATTCTGTTAGAACAGAAAGATTCCCAATTTCGGGAGGAATTTCACCTGAAAAATTATTACCACTAAGCATAAGTGTTTCAAGGTGAACCAGATTCCCAATTTCTGGTGGAAGAGATCCTGTTAGAGATGTATTCCACAATTCTAAATGAGTCAGATTTGTAAGATTTCCAATTTCTGGTGGGATTGATCCATCTAGTGGCGAATGTTCAACAATGAGTTCAGTAAGATTTACTAATTCTCCGATGGCTGCTGGTATTGGACCTCTGGGATGAGGGCCTAACCAAGACCAGCCGGGTTCATTATGATGAATGCTAGTTGTTTCTTCGATATTACGGCAATGACCCCATATATTGACTTCACCATCTCCGCATGGATCTAAATATAATGGCATGATATTACTCACTGCTTCTTGGCCAAACTCAGCAAATACATTGACTTGGTAGAACATTGTTTCGCTACCACCATATTGATCTTCTAATATTGAAACTGTGATGGTCGTATCCGATCCACTAACCCCAACATACCAATAGCGAGTAAATCCAGAAGTAATATTAGCAGATGTCGATTCAAAAAGTTGGTAATATTCATTCCCTAGCGCTGTAGAGCGAGACCATGTGATTGTGATAGAGTCATTTTCCACAGTAATTGGTTGCAATGTTAACACTGGGTCACCTATAGGCTCATTATATGATGCTTCTCCAATATTTGTAAAACCCAATGTACTCTTTACCTCTACCCAGAACCAATTCCTATCAATTGGCGGCATGGCATCCCAAATATTTACGGCATGGGATGTAGTAGTCCTATCTGATATAGTATCGATTGCAGTTCTTTCACCGTGCCCGTTCCAATTATTTACCCAGTGAATTATATATTCTTGAAAATTCGTATCAGCTGATTCTTCCCATTGTACAATATATTCATGCCCTTCATTCCAAACATATTGAACAGAAGTAACATTAACGGATTCGGGCCTATTATCAATATATACTGGGTAGAGATGAATATCTTTATCATTTTGCCCATCATATGCTCTTGCAGAAAATGAAGCTCCAACATATTCATATTCAGTGGAATTCCATTCATATTCATATGGTTCTTCCATATCTGTAAAAAGAGAGTCATCTTCAAGAATAGTTTCACCATCAATCTCATAGAGATGATGTAATTTGAATTCAACTTTAGTTATTTCATAATCATCTTGTGCTTCAACTCTAAGGGTAATAATACCACCTAGGGTATCATTAGGATTTGGACTGGTAAATTGTATACTTGGTTCTGTTGTATCGAAAATACAACTCCCATCATCGTTAGTGGCGGTACTATCATAGTTTACTGCGTTTTCATTGTTACAGCCACAAACTGCACTACCACCAGGTTCTCCTGTACAATCTTCTGGCGGTTCTTCACAACTCCAGTAAAGCAAAGCGGATAATATGAGTATTGGATATAAGTATCTCATTGATTTTTCTCCTTACCAGTTAATATTTCCATCTGGATCAGTTTTAAATAAATACCTATCTCCAGAATAAAGTATGATAAAACCACCATCCTTTGTTTGTCTCACAACATTCCCAGCTATGGACTGAGAGTTATGTTGGCTCCCCGGACGGTTCCAAATTATATTTCCTTCAGAATCTGTTCTTGCAAATTTAGCAAGGCTTGAGTGCCAGGGATGAACGGCTGCAAAACCGCCATCATTTGTACCACAAATTCCTGATTGGTAAACATTTGTGCCATTAATTTCAGGTACTTCCCATAGAATGTTTCCATTTGAATCAACTTTTCTTAAAAAGTTAGATAACCATCCGATTTCATCGTTACCATGTACATAAGCATTCGATTCGGGACTTCCGTTAATTATTTCCCAAACTGTACTGTCTCCTTCCGTACTCCACTTTTTAAGCCATCCTACCCATTCACTAGCATATGTTCCGCCCGCAAGGATCAACGATCCATCTGATAATTCATGGATCGTTTTACCTATCCTTTGAACACTCCCATAAACACCCTCATAGTGATTTAACCATATTAATTGTCCGGAATAATTAAATTTTGCAAAGGCGGCATCAGGGTACCTGTGTCCTATCGTTATATATCCGTCCCCAACATCTTCTACATGCTTTGCATAACCTGGTTGCCCTGTTGCTTCGAATTGATGATGCCATTCCAGATTGCATTCTGAATCAATTTTCATGATCCACGGCCTGCCTCCGATAATAAACCCACCATCTGAAGTTAATCTAATGCTACTTCCGTAAGTAGTTGAATCAATTGATGATTCAAAAAACTGATTACCAAGTGAATCAAGTTTAAGTATCCCGGCCTGATTGTCAACACTACCCGTCAAAACATACGTACCATCATCTAACTGTATAATGTCATTCATCGTTCTGTCTAACCTAATTTTAAATGTAATAAATGATGTTAGGTGTTTAATATTACTGATTGATGACAAGCCAAAAATATCAGTGGTCTTTAATTGATAATATAATTTTTGATTATGCTCAACATTTAATAAAACTTGATTTGAATCTTGATTCTGCGTTGTATAAACGAGTGAAGCACCACTCATTGTACTATCTAATGATTCATATAATTCATAAGAATAAAAATCGTCTTCGTTATTTATAGACCACCCAATATTTGCATTAATATTATCGTAATCTATATCATATAAATTTGGCTGATTTGGCGGCTGATTTACCCAAGTATCTTTAACATAACCCGTATCTGAATAACCCCAATAATCAGTCGCTACTAATCTCCAATAATTTTCAATATTCAAATTCACTTCATCTAAATCGAAGCTATAATAGGTAATATTGTAATCCTTGATCTCAGCTACCGATGTAAAATTGTAAGAGCTGTCTGCTCTTAATAATTCGTAGGAATAAAAATCATTGTCAGTAAACATACTCCAATTTACAGTCACAAAATCATTTGGTGGAACTGGTAGCCATGGAATATAGACGGAATTAATAGTGGGATTGTAGTTCATACCATTGATTTCATTTGTCATTCCATTCCCAATGGATGTCTGTCCCAAACTGTCTGAAACTTCTACCCAGTACCAGTTCTCTAGATTGGGATTAAAATCAGTTATTGAATATGAGTTTATTGTCCTATCTGTTATGGTAGTGACAGATGTTTGAACTCCACTTTCTGATGAAGAATACAGCAAATTATAATGTTGAAAATCATCATCTATGGATTCATTCCAAATAATGGTCATTTCTGTTGTATCATAGGTAACAGAAGTAATATTTACAGTAGCAGGTTCCGAATCACTTTCATTTCTCATGCCCCAACCAATACTACTTAATCCTAGAGTGTCAGTCACTTGCACCCAGAACCAGTTCTCTACTGTTGGGTCAAACTCTGTAATAGCATGGGATGTGGTTGATCTATCTGTGTAGGTGGCAATTGTTCCCTTTTCTCCTTCTTCCTCTTGCGAATACAATACGTTATAATCTTTGAAATTTTCTTCAGAGTATTCTTCCCAAGTAATGGTCATTTCTGTTAAGGTATACGTCACTGAAGTAGGACCCCATTCACCGGGGCCCGCATCAGAATTATCTACCGTGAAATTAGCTTCATCTGAACCCTGGTTATCAGAGTTATCATATGCAACAACTCTCACAATATGGTCAGAACCATTTTCGTATTGAACAGTGTTCCACTTATATATATAAACATTCTGATAACTAGGTGAACCAGTCTCTGTATGAACCAGTTCACCATCAATATAAAACTCTAACTTGCTGATTTCTTCGTTATCATCAGCTTCAACGGCGATGTCGGCAATTTCAAAAACTACATCATCAGGAATCAAAATATTGACCTCGGGAGGAGATGTATCCTGTTCTTCACATCCCCAAAAGCCTATTAACAAAATTGGTAATAAATATTTTTTCATAATAATCTCCTTATCCAAATCTACACATCATCCCACAAATAAAAAACATCACGAATGTGGGGCTTGAAACTAATGGGATGTCTTATCCCAAACAGACCACATAGACCAAGCAACCAATAAGAACAGAAATACTCCTACTAAGTATCCTTGGTATTTTGGTGGAATTTTA
>Ga0066610_10002368_pt1 | contig 10285 bp, 10 predicted proteins | sample SaaInlV_DNA_165m_FD_60375 | JGI IMG/M metagenome (GOLD analysis project Ga0066610, IMG submission 60375) | Marine microbial communities from expanding oxygen minimum zones in the Saanich Inlet - SI075_LV_DNA_165m | ecosystem: Environmental > Aquatic > Marine > Unclassified | place: British... | reverse complement strand
TTAGGCTCTTTAGGAAAAGCAGGGTTAGTTATGATTCTGAAAAGCTAGTGCATGAGAGCGTTGTCATCTCAGGAAAAAAAACAAGGCTTACAGGCCACATTAATCACATGGCAAAAGAAAGCATTGCGATATTCCAAAAAGATTTAGATAAATATAGCACATTGCGAGCAGTGGAAAAACAAAGGTGTTCTAAGAGATCATCCTTGCTTAAGCTTTTTTTTGTTTTCCCTATAACTTTTATAAAAAAGTATTTTATTCAACGTGCTGTTTTTTTTGGTGCTAGAGGCTTAATATTGGCGACAATGGAGTCCTACTACGCTTTTTTAAAAGAGGCTAAGTTATGGGAGTTAAATTCTGGTGATTAAATTTCCATTTTTTGTTCTTTTATAGGTATTTTCATTGAAAATAGTTGTAATTAAAGCTTTAGTATTGTAAGTTTCATCCTAAAGTAGTACAATAAGCGTACTATATAAAGGGTGGTTATGAAAGTCATTACAAAACTAATAGATTACGCGGTTGTTATTTGCTGTTATTTAACTCATTCATCTGAGTGTTATGTCAGTGCAAGTTGCATTTCTCAAGAAGTTGATGTTAGTTTGCCCACTGTAACAAAGCTGCTAAAAATTTTGGCTGCATCTAATATTGTGAAGGCAAAAAAAGGGGTAGATGGTGGCTACAAACTTGCAAAAGGTCCTGCTGACATAGGTTTGACAGACATCATTTATGCAGCGAGTGGTGATAGTTACAAGGACTCTTGCTTTAAAATGCATGCAGGTTGTACTTGTAATTGTAATAAAAAATTTAGATGGCAAATGATAAATGATGAAATAAGTAAGGTATTATCAAAATATTCTTTGCAAGATATGATTAAGTTTAATAAAGGGGGTGGCTATGACAGATGAAGCCATAATGAATAAGGCGTTATCAAATGAGTATCCGCACGGTTTTGAGACGAAAGTGGCTAGTAATACATTTGCACCAGGGCTAAATGAGGATGTGATTAGAAAAATATCCCAGAAAAAAAATGAGCCAGAATTTTTATTGCAGTGGCGTCTTAAGGCCTATAAGCATTGGCTTAATATGCCAGAGCCAAACTGGGCAAAATTAGACATAGAAAAAATAAGCTATGACGACATTATTTATTATTCTGAGCCGCAGAGTGTTGCAAACAAACCCAAAAGTTTAGACGAAGTTGATCCTGAGCTTTTGAAAACTTATGAAAAGCTAGGAATTCCATTGCATGAGCATGCCAAACTTGCAGGAGTTGCTGTAGATGCAGTATTCGATAGCGTATCGGTGGCGACAACTTTTAAAGATAAGCTTGCAGATGCTGGTGTTATTTTTTGTCCCTTTTCTGAAGCTGTAGTAAGCCATCCTGAGTTAATTAAAAAGTATTTAGGCTCTGTTGTGCCTTATACCGATAATTTCTTTGCTGCATTAAATTCGGCAGTGTTTAGTGATGGATCTTTTGTATACATTCCTAAAGGTGTGCGTTGCCCTATGGAGTTATCTACTTACTTTAGAATAAACACTCCTCAAATTGGTCAGTTTGAGCGAACTTTGATAATAGCAGAGGATGATAGTTTTGTTAGTTATCTTGAAGGTTGTACAGCGCCTATGCGTACCGAGCACCAATTGCATGCTGCTGTTGTAGAGCTGGTTGCTCTTGAAAATGCACAAATAAAATATGCCACAGTACAGAACTGGTATCCAGGCAGTAAAGAAGGGAAAGGCGGCATTTATAATTTTGTAACTAAGCGAGGAGTGTGTAAAGGAAATTCTTCTAGAATTTCATGGACACAAATAGAGACAGGATCTGCTGTTACTTGGAAATATCCTGGTGTTGTATTAAAAGGTGATAATTCGCATGGTGAATTTTATTCAGTTGCATTGACTAATAATTATCAGCAAGCTGATACTGGTACAAAAATGATACATATGGGTAAAAACACCAAAAGCACGGTTATTTCAAAAGGAATTTCAGCAGGGCATGGTGTTAATACTTTTAGAGGAATGGTGCGAGCGACTCCAGGGGCAGTAGATTCTGTTAACTTTACGCAGTGCGATTCATTGTTGATAGGTAATAGTTGTGCTGCTCATACATATCCTAATATAGAAATTGGTAATAGTTCTGCTGCAGTTGCGCACGAAGCTTCTACTTCTCGTGTTAGTGATGCCCAGCTTTTTTATTGTAGGCAGAGGGGTATGAGTGAGGAAGAGGCTGTGTCATTAATTGTAAGTGGTTTTTGCAAAAGTGTATTTCAAAAGCTACCATTGGAGTTTGCCGTTGAAGCGCAAAAGTTGTTAGAAGTAAGTTTAGAGGGGTCTGTGGGCTAATGTTAAAGATAAAAGATTTACGCGTTTCTGCGGAAAATAAAGATATTTTAAAGGGTTTGTCATTGGATGTAAAGCCTGGTGAGGTTCATGCAATAATGGGGCCTAATGGTTCTGGCAAGAGTACTTTGTCGAATGTACTAGCTGGCAAGTATGGCTATGATGTTTCGCATGGTTCAGCTTGCTTTAATGGTGAAGACCTTTTGGATATGGCGCCAGAAGATAGGGCTAGAAAAGGTTTGTTTTTGGCTTTTCAGTATCCGGTTGTGATCCCTGGGTTAAATAATTTATATTTTCTCCGTCAGGCAATAAACAGTATTAGGCTTAGCAAAAATGAGAAAATATTAGATGCTGGCCAGTGTTTATTATTAGCTAAGAAGTATTTGGCTGAGCTTGATTTAGATGATAGTTTTTTATCACGCAATTTGCATGAAGGCTTTTCCGGCGGTGAGAAAAAGCGTAATGAAATGTTGCAAATGATGATGCTAGAGCCGCAATTGGCAATTTTGGATGAAACTGATTCTGGTTTGGATGTTGATGCTTTAAAAACAGTTGCGGGCGTAGTTAATAAAATGAGATCAGCAGATAGATCTTTTTTGATAATAACGCATTACCAGCGTTTATTAGATTATATAAAGCCAGATCATGTGCATATTTTATCTGATGGGAAAATTATAAAATCAGGTGGCCCTGAACTCGCATTGCATGTTGAAAGTAGTGGCTATGTTGGTTTGGGTGAGTCTTAAAATAAAGGTTTAAGTATGTCTTTAAGTATGGATTATTTTAAAAAATATTATGAGTTTGCTGCAGAAAAATCTGTTGGTGATCTAAAGCAAATTAGGGCTAAATTCTACGATAGATTTTTAGCTCATGGATTACCAAATAGAAAATCAGAATCTTGGCGCTATGCTAAGATTAATAGTTGGTTTGAAAACTCTTATGCTTGCCCTAGTGTTGAAAGAGGTTTATCTGATTTTCACGACGAAAGTTTTATGAATGAAGTTGATATTTTGGTTTGTGACGGTGTTGTTAACATTGTCAATACCGATATTGATGTTGTTGTTATGGATTTAAAGCAAGCGCTGCAGACGTACCCAGAAAAAGTCATGAGTCATTTGACAAAAAGTTATAATTATAACAATACTGGCAATCCTTTTGCAGATTTAGCTGCCGCTGCCTGGTCCTCTGGTGTTTTTATTGATGTTCCGCCCGGATATACTTTGGTCAAGCCACTGAAAATAGTTCATGTTTTTACTAGTGAAGTATTTTTAAACTCATACAATATTTTTAATTTAGGTGTGGGTGCAAAAGCGACTATAGTTGAGTATTTTACAGGTAATGAAGATATAAGTTACGCGCATAATTTTACTACTTCTATAAATTTAGAGGCGGGTGCTGTTTTAACTAATGAGAAGCTACAGAATTCATCGCCATTTGCTGTAGTTCAAGATTATAGAATAATTACGCAGAAAAATAGCAGTGAGTATGTGCAAAGACAGTATGGTTTTGGTGCTAAAGTTGCTCGTGATGAAACTTTGGTTAACTTTATTGGAGACGGAGCTAAAAATTCCTTTTCTGGGTTAAGTTTTGCAGCCTCATGCTCATGGCACTCATCTCATGTTAAAATTTTGCATAACTCGAGTAACTGTCATAGTGATCAAAAGTTTCACTCTTTAGTATCTGATAGGGGGGAGAGCTCTTTTCTTGGGCATATTTTTGTTCCTAAAACTATTGCTGCTACATTGGCGTATCAAGATAGTAAAAGTTTGCTCCTTGGTCCTTTGTCACGTTCAAATGTAAAGCCATACCTGGAGATATTTGCTGACGATGTTGTATGTACCCATAGCGCTTCTGTAGGCCAGCTTGATAAAGGTGCTTTGTTTTATTTGCGTGCTCGAGGTATGACTGAGTCAGAAGCATACTCTATTTTATTGAGTTCATTTGCTAGTGAGCTAATTAAAGATTGTCAGAGTGACTTTTTAAGATTGAAAGCAGCTGAAAAAGTAAAAAAATTAAGTAGTCTTATTTTTATAGAGGATGGTGTATGACAGAGGCTATCTGCTTGGAAAAAAACAATATAAAACCTGACTTCCCGGTTTTCTCGGCCTCTAGCAAGCCTTTTACATACCTAGATAGTGCTGCGACCACCCATAGCCCACAAAGTGCTATAGATGAAGTGGTGTCGTATTATACCAGTAGCCATTCTAATCCACACAGCAGCTCTCATAGTCTAGGTGAGAAGGCGCTAAAAAAATATGTTGATGCACGCAAGAATGTGGCTTCGTTTATAGGTGCTAAATTGAATGAGCTGGTTTTTTGTTCGGGGACGACAGCTGCAATAAACATGGTGGCTTTTGGTTATCTGCGCAATATTGTAAGGCCAAACAGTGAAATCGTTATAACTACGATGGAGCACCATGCTAATTTAATTCCTTGGCAGGTCTTAGCTAAAGAGAAGTCTTTGAGTTTAAAAGTTGTGCCTTTATTGGAAGATGGATCTATTGATTTTCAAGCTTATTGTTCCATGCTCTCTGAAAAGACATCATTTATATCGTTAATTCATGCTTCAAACGTTCTGGGCACAATAAATCCAGTGAAAGACATGATTGCTAAAGCTAAGCAATATGGTGTTCCTGTATTACTAGATGGGGCGCAATCAATATCTCATATACCTGTTGATGTTAAGGATTTAGATTGCGATTTTTATGCTTTTTCAGGTCATAAAATATATGGCCCTTTAGGCATAGGGGCTCTTTATATTAAAGAGCAGCACCTTGATGATTTCACGCCATATTCATATGGTGGCGGCATGATTGAGCAGGTAAGCTTTAATGAAAGTGTTTTTTTGCCTGGTCAGCCAGAAAAGTTTGAGCCAGGAACGCCTAATGTAGCAGGCGCGGTTGGTTTAAGTGCAGCGATAGATTATGTGAAAAGTATAGGCATGGAGCATGTTGCTTTGCATGAGAGACAATTATTAGATTACGCTAATAATCTACTGGCAGAACTGCCGGAAGTTAAAATTTATGGCAATTCCCCGCAAAAAGTTGGTGTTATTTCATTTACTCTAGCTGATATTCATGCGCATGATATCACAAGTTTATTGAATGATGATGGAGTTGCTGTTAGGGGAGGGCATCATTGTGCGATGCCACTGATAAAGTCTTTAGGACTTTCATCTTTAACTAGAATGTCGTTTGGCATTTATAATGATTTTGCTGATATTGATAGGTTTGTCAATTCTTTGAGAGGTGTACTTAAGGTGTTTAAGATATGAGTATGGCGCGAGAAATATATCAACAGATAATTGTTGATCATGGCAGAAACCCAAGAAATTTTGGGGTTTTGGATCATCCTTGTTGTAGCCGCACAGGTCATAATAGACTTTGCGGTGACATTTTAAATTTGTATGTTAGAGTGGATGCGGGTGTGGTTGCTGCATGTAAGTTCGATGGTAGTGGCTGCGCAATTTCCATGGCATCAGCATCATTGCTGACTGAGGTTGTTTTGGGTCAAAAAGTTGAATTTGCTTGTGATCTATTTAATGATTTTCATGCGGCTTTAGTTGATGGTAAACAGTTTTCGAGTTCTTCAGAAGCTCATGAGCGTCTTGCAGTGTTTTTAGGTGTTGCTGAATATCCAGCTAGGGTAAAGTGTGCGACTTTAGTTTGGCAAACATTAATGGCGGTATTACAAGAAAATAAAACGCTAGAGAATATTTCAACTGAGTAGGTATTTATGATTGAAAAACATGTAAAAGTTAGTAGTGCAGCTGCTCAGCATTTGTTGAAGAATTTAGCGCATAGCCCTGATGCTATTGCCTTTGTTTTGTATTTAAAGTCTGATGGTTGTTCTGGTTATCAGTTTGAATTAAAGCCGGTGGTTAAAATTGACGCAGGCATGATCAAGATTATTGATATTTTATATGTCGCTGAGAAGTTTTATCCTGCAATATCAGGGCTAAATATAGATATAGAAAAACAGAGCAATTTTGGTTTTAAGTTGTTGTACAAGTTGCCGCAAGCATCAGATTACTGTGGTTGTGGTAAAAGTTTTAAAATAGACATCCAAGAGCAACAAGAGGGGTAGTTTATTATGGCAAACATGAGTGAGCTTAAGGGTTTAACTGTTACTTTAGCGCGAGACGTTGATGTTTTGCTAATTCCAGATGCTTACCCAGTTAATTTAGTCGCAGGCACTGATGTTTATATAAGTCAGGCTCTGGGCACCAGTTATACTGTGATTGCAGATGGCAAGATGATGCGCCTATCTGGTGATGACGCTGATGCTTTGGGGGAGGACTTTGCTGAGGCATTAAAGAGCGCCTTGCCTGAGCTAGAGGGATCGCCAAAAGAGCAAGTTTGGCAGTTATTAAAGACTTGTTATGACCCTGAGATACCTGTGAGTATAGTCGATTTAGGTTTGATTTATTCTGTGAATTTATTAGAGATGGGTGAGGGTGCTGATAAGATAAGGGCACATGTTGTTATGACGTTAACTGCACCAGCTTGTGGAATGGGGCCAATTTTACTTGAAGAGATTAAGCAAAAGTTAGTAGTTATTGATGAGGTAGCTGATGTTGTGGTGGAGTTAGTTTTTGATCCACCTTGGTCGCAAGAGATGATGTCTGATGAGGCTAAATTAACCCTGGGTGTGTTTTAAATAGCGCTTTGTTTTTTTGCATGAATGCTTTGCTATATTGTTGATAAAATCAACAGTATAGGTGTTTTTTATGAAAAAATTAAATAAAAGTGATGAGCTGTATGTTGCTATACTAAATTATAAAGATAGCGACAAATAACTTGAATGCATAAAAAAATTAATTGATGATGCGAGTGTCGAAGAAATTAATTATAAAATATTACTGGGTGTACCTCTCTTTTCGCCTTGTGTTCTTGGTAAAGCTCTGTTCTCAATAGATAATGTTTTATGATGGCTAAATAGCGTTGAGTTTTTTTTAAATAAGTTGCTTAATTTTATTGCTAATAATAGAATGTTAATTGTTATATTTTTAAATGGATTTACCTATGCCGTACTTGTTTAAAAAAAGTACATTGCTATTGCTGATCGTTTTTATTTTAAACTCTTGTTCTGATTATTTTATTGATCATAATGAGAGCATTAAGCTTCCTAAATTATATCTAGGCAGTAATGAATCTCAGGTCAAATTCGATGATAAATGGTGGGAAGAGTACAATAGTGATGAGTTAAATGCTTTTGTTAAGGAGTCTTTGTCTAAAAATTTAACATTAAAAATAGCAAAAGCTGAAGTTAAGGAGGCGCGTGCTATTGCTAAAAAGTATAATGCTGACAGATACCCAAATGTTGGCTTGAGTTACGATTTTGATAAAGAAAAAACCAATGGTGTTGTTAGTGATGATTCTATATATAGTTTGAATCCAACGTACACTCTTGATTTATGGGGGGCAAATTATGCATTATACAAATCATATGAAAACAAGTATATAGCTCAGCAATTTGAAGCCAAAGCCGCGGCTATGACTATAATATCTGAAGTTGTTTCTACTTGGTTAAAAATAAGGTTTGGGCAGAAAGAATATGACATTCTTAATGAACAGCTAAATGCTTATGAAAAAATTGTTGAATATCAGACTAACAACTATACATCAGGAAACTCTGCTGACCAGGGTATACTTGAAAATAAAAATAAAATTCACCAGTACAAGATAAAAGCATATCAGAACATTATTAAAGTAAATGGTCTAAAGTATGAGTTGGCATATTTGCTTGGGAGAAGTCCTGCAAAAGATTTAAATATAAAAAATGGCAGTTTACCTAATCTAGTTTCACTGCCTAAAAAAGGGCTTTCATCTGACTTATTAAAAGACAGGCCAGATATCCAATCTGCATGGTATACAATGATTGCAGCAGGTTGGTCAGAAAAAAATAGCAAGCTAGCAATGCTGCCAACCTTCAAAATTTCTTTAGAATTTTCAGATGCGGCAATAAGCTCAATGCTAAACTCATGGAGCGCTATAACTAGCACTATAAACTCTAATGTTGCTGATTGGGGTCGTTCACGAGCTAGTGTTGCTCAGGGCGAAGCTATTGCTGAACAACAGGAGGTATCTTACATAGATACAATTTATAAAGCTATTGTAGAAGTTAGAAACGAATTGATCAGGAATGAGCACCAGTTAATGCAAATATCATGGTTTGAAAACCAGCTAAAATTAGCTAACTCTGAGTATAATGAAACTAAAGTAAATGTTGAAAATGGTACTGCAAGTCCGATCTCAGTTCTATTTAAATTAATAGATGTATATGATGATGAGCTTTCATTGATGACTGAAAATAAAAATATTAATTTAATAAGAGTTGATCTTTATAATTCATTAGGCGGTAGTGTTTGGGATCATGACAAAGGATAGTTTAGATATGAAAAAAATATTTGGGTCAGTAGCTGTTTTATCTTTATCTTCTTTATTTGTTTTCTTTTTAATAGCAACAAAGCCAGAACCAAAGGTATACCCGCCTGATAAACTAATTCATAAAGTTAAAACTGAATCATTTAAAAGAGGTTCATACCCTGCTACTTTTACTTCTACCGGAAAGATAAGGTCATCTAAACACTTGGATTTGCATAGCTCAATTTCAGGTACAATTGCTGCGGTTTCAGGCACATTTATTCCTGGTTACTTGGTAAGTAAGGGCGATTTATTAATTACATTGGCTGATAGTTTTTATGCCAATAAAGTAAAACAGTACGAGGCATTATATGAGCAAGCTAAGGCTGCTTATGATGTGGAAATAGGCAAGCAAAGTATAGCTAAAGAGGGTGTGGCAGCTGTTTATGAAGTTACAGGTTCTAAACCTAAAAACCAAGCACTAATGATGAGAGTTCCGCAGTTACAACATGCAGAATCAGAGCTTAAGAAAGCCAAGTCAGAGTTAGATATAGCAAAAAATGATCTTGCTAGTATTTCTATAAAAAGCCCATTTAATGCTATGGTTCTAGATGCCTATGTTCACAACTCTAGTGTCATTGATGAAAAAACATTGCTTGGTAAATTAGTAGGTACGGATCAGTATTGGGTGGAATTATCAGTTCCAGGAAATATTTTGCCATGGCTCGCACCAAGGAATAAAAAAATAGATGCCACAGTTTATCCAAATCATAGTAATGAAATAATGGCAGGTTACGTATTGAAAACAGTTATGGCATTAGATGATACAACAAGAATGGGACGTTTAATTATAGCTATAGATGACCCGCTCCGTTCAAAAGAAGTTGAGTTATGGAGAAATACTAGTGCTGCTTCTGAGCACCCTATAGTGTTAATGTTGAATGATTTTGTTAAAGTTAAGGTCGATGGTAGGATTATTGATGATGTTGTTAAATTGCCTATAAACTATTTGCGACCTGATAATGCTGTATGGTTGTTTGTAGATGGTAAACTTGAAATAAGATCGGTTAAGCTAGTTTATAAAGATATCGATAGCGTGTATGTAAAAGACGGTGTTAATGCTAATGATTTGGTTATAACGAGTGATATAGGTATTCCGGTAGAGGGTATGCATTTAGAAAGTATTGTAGATAAAGGTTGAGGTTGATAGTAATGCCTGATATAAAAAAGTCTCGTTCACTAATTTCCCTAATGGCAGCAAGACCAATAGTAGCTAATGTTCTTATGATGACGTTAATTATTTGTGGGGCGCTTGCTTTTTATAAAACTAAAAAAGAGGTTTTTCCAGAGTTTGGTGATGACAGTATTGAAATAGAAACTTTATACCCAGGAGCATCACCACAGGATATTGAAACTAGCATAATCTTGCCTATTGAAAATTCTATAATGCCAATAGCCGCTATAAAGAATCTTACGTCAAAGGCTGAAGAGGGGCGAGCTATAGTTGTTGCACGATTATACAACGGTGAAGATATAAGTTTGCAACGCCAAATTATTCAAGATAATATTGGAAGAATAGATGTTTT
>Ga0066610_10002358_pt1 | contig 10321 bp, 7 predicted proteins | sample SaaInlV_DNA_165m_FD_60375 | JGI IMG/M metagenome (GOLD analysis project Ga0066610, IMG submission 60375) | Marine microbial communities from expanding oxygen minimum zones in the Saanich Inlet - SI075_LV_DNA_165m | ecosystem: Environmental > Aquatic > Marine > Unclassified | place: British... | reverse complement strand
ATTAAATATTATTGCCAGAAATTGAGCCGTCAATCTAGTAATTAAGCCCCCTTTATTAAATCTCACTTTTTTTTGAGTGTTCATAAGTAGCCAAGAAAATAAATAGTCAACACGGTAGGTAATGTAGAGAAAGCTACCAGCAACACTGCTCATTAAAGAAAAGGCTTGGGTATGATGATGTTTAATAGAGACTATGTGATAAGCTAGAATGCTTTCTATTTCTGCAATGTTGAGTGAATCAATTAAACCTTTAGTTAAGTAAATTCGGCCCTTATTAAAGCTTTGTCCTAGGGCAAAACTTTGGCATTGTTTTACGGGTATGATGTAAATCAATGGTTTGTTCATATGCAGTTTGTTGGACAGATTCTGTGTAAATTCAGTAATGCCCCAAGGGTCACGACCCTCTAAAAGTTCATAGTCAAAGAAGTTTTTTATATGGCTTTCGCCCAGAAAGAAAAAGAGACTGTTACTTGTAAAGAGAAGTGCAAAGGCCCAAAGTAAACCATTCCGTCCCCAGTACACCTGGCAAAGAGAGAGTATGATAACAGAGGTTACCCCTAAAAAAAGCCAGCTTCTTAGCTGATTATCGAAACGCATAGCAAAATTCTAACTTAAATATGTGAAATGACCAAGTTTAAATAGGGAATGTTTAAGGATGAGTTGCTTATTTGACGGTCTGCATATTCAATCATAACAAATGGTGTAAATTTCAACATAAATGTAGAATAATTACTAGATCTCAATAAAAAAGGAGTTTCTTTTGAGCGTAGATATTATGGCCCTGAATGAGGCAGTAAAGCAAGAGAGTCAATTTGTAGAAAAAGCTTTGACGGAAGTGTCCAAAGTAGTCGTTGGTCAGCAGGAAATGTTAGAAGGAATTCTAATGGGGTTACTCACTGGTGGTCATGTGCTTTTAGAAGGCGTTCCCGGGTTAGCTAAGACTTTAACCATATCTTCTATATCCCAGGCGATTTCATTAAAGTTTCAAAGAATCCAGTTTACTCCGGATTTATTACCAACAGATCTCATTGGAACTATGGTTTTTAATCCAAAATCTGGAGAGTTTTACCCTAAGAAAGGACCTGTGTTTACTAATATTGTTTTAGCCGATGAAATAAATAGAGCTCCCGCGAAGGTACAGTCAGCGTTACTAGAGGCCATGGCGGAAAAGCAAGTGACTATAGGTGATTCTACATATGCTTTAGATAAACCTTTCTTGGTTCTGGCTACGCAAAATCCCTTAGAACAAGATGGGACATACCCTCTTCCAGAAGCACAGATGGATCGATTTATGTTTAAAATTAATGTGACTTATCCTTCTAAATCGGAGGAGATAGAAATTTTAAATAAAATGGCAACATCTACTATTCCTCTTATTGAAGAAGCCATTAATAAAGAGGAGCTTATGCGTGCCTCGGAGAGAGTGGATAGTATTTATGTGGATGAAAAATTGAAAAATTATATTGTGGATTTAGTTATGGCTTCACGAGACCCGGATGGTTATGGTTTAAGTCATATTAGTCATTTGCTCAGTGTAGGGGGATCTCCACGTGCGACCATAAGTTTGATTCGAGCCTCTAAGGCACATGCCTTTATTAGAGGGCGAGGTTATGTTACGGCAGACGATGTTAAGGCCATTGCTTATCATGTTCTTTGCCATCGATTTTTAATGACTTATGAAGCCGAGGCAGAAAACTTTACCAGCAAGGATGTTGTAAAAGAAATACTAAATCATGTAGAGGTGCCATAGTCGGTGAGTCTTCCAGCAGAGGTATTAAAAAAAGTTAAACTCCTGGAGTTACGTACACGTAAATTGGTGAACAATGTGTTCTCTGGTGAGTACCACTCCGCCTTTAAAGGGCAAGGAATGACTTTTTCCGAATTTAGAGAATATATCCCTGGTGATGATGTTCGAACCATAGCTTGGCCCGTTACAGCTAGAACAGGAACAACATTTGTTAAAGTTTTTGAAGAAGAACGAGAGATGACCATGATGCTGGCTGTGGATGTGAGTGCATCCACAGAGTTTGGTACTGGAGAATATTTCAAGGGTGAAGTTATGAGCCACCTCGCAGCACTTTTGGGATATGCTGCAATGAAAAATAATGACAGAGTGGGACTCTTGCTTTTTTCCGACCAAGTGGAGCACTATGTGCCACCAAAAAAAGGAAGAGGTCAGGTACATAGAATTTTAAGAGACCTTTATTTTTTTCAACCAAAATCTAAGGGAACCCAGCTAGGTGCTGGCCTAGATCATTTAACAGCAGTGTTGAAAAAGAGAGCGCATATTTTTGTTTTTAGTGATTTTTTAGATAGAGGTTACGAACATAGTTTAAAGAAGCTTGGCAATAAACATGACGTTGCTTGCGTAGTAGTTAAGGACAAAATGGAAACTCAGTTTCCTGCCATAGGCCTAGTGGACCTCTATGATCCAGAGACTGCTGAGATTTTAACATTTGATACATCCTCAAAGAGCTTTCAAGAAAGTTACTTAAAATTACAGAAGAAAAATGAAAAATTAAGAGATCAGATATTGTTAAAATCCAGGATGGAGCGCATTGATGTGATCTCTGGCGAAGACTATGTATCCCCTTTGGTTGCTTTTTTTAAAAGGAGAGCCCACCGATGAGTGATACCACCTTGTGGGAGTGTTCCCCCGAAACAATTGAAAAGCCATTAGATCAGTTAAGAGTTGCCGATGAGTTTAAACTGGTATGTACGGGAGAAGAGCTATCGGATAAGATCAGTGATAAAGCACAATTTAAAATAGAACCCATATTAACAGAGGGAGACAATGCTCTCTCTGCTGAAGATAAGCAGAGTAAAGTTGATGCTGGAAAAGGTTCTGTGGAAATAAAAGAAAAAACTTTATCTAAAAAAGAAGAATCTAAAAAGAAAGCCTCAGAAAAAGCAAAAGCATTTGTGGCCTTAAAGAACAAATACAAACTTAAAATTTTAAATGTAGATATTTCGGATTACTCGCGTGTGGACCTTAAAGTCACAAGCTACGTAGCTGGTGAACATAAGTTTACAGGTTTATTTTTACAAGATGGAGTTGTTAAGGTTCCCATAAAAGAATTTGATTTAAAAATTATATCTATATTGCCAAAAGATAAACAACCCCAGGTTATTGGTCCCATGGGGCCGGTAACTCTAGCTTATCCTTTATGGCTAATTATCCTACTATCAATAGCTCTTCTTTTTATAAGTGCATTGTTTTTTAGGTTTTTCAAGAAAACCCATGATAGAAAAAAATTAGTTAAAGAGTTAAGCTTACATGGTAGTCATTTGACTCCTTTTCAGGAGTTTTCTAAAGAACTGCGGTCATTATCTAGAGAATCGAAGGTTTTAGAAAAAGCGAGAAAATCTCCATTTTCCCCCGATGATTATGTTAAAGGCTTAGTGCGTTCATATAATATGTATTTTGTACGAGAGTTCAAGATACCCGCTCATGTTTGGAGTACAAAGGAAACATTGAGTGAATTTAAATCAAAAAATATGCGATTGTCACATTTGTATTACACTTCATTGCGTAGCTATTTTTTAGAGTTAGAAAAAGCACAACAAAATGTTTCTCAACTTAGTTTTGAAGATTGTCGACAATTATCGGAGATGGGATTGCAGTTGATTTCTCGTATTCATATAACAGAAAAAGGGGCACAATAATGAGTTGGGCTTCTGCATGGGCATTTTTTTTATTGATACCTACAGCTGTGTTGTTTGCATATATTATTTATACCTATGGCAGCAGGACTCCGTTTTTTAAATTTAGTTCTTTACGTGAAATTTCAAAGCTTTCAGGAGGCCTAAGAGTTCGAACGAAACATTTACCTTTGGCTTTAAAACTCATTTCATTAATTTTGGCAATTATCGCTTTAGCTCGCCCACAACAGTCCTCTGTTAAGATTAAAAGAAATATTGAGGGTATAGATATTGTGGTAGCGCTGGATATTTCAGACAGTATGTTAATTGAAGATATGCGACCAGAAAATCGTTTAGAATCTTCCAAGTTAACCATCAAGCGCTTTGTGGAAAAAAGAATTTCAGATAGAATAGGTTTGGTTGTTTTTTCTGGAGAGTCCTATACTCGGGTACCGCTAACCTTAGACTATCCTTTGTTACAAAAAAGTTTAGCAGAAGTGAAAACCACAAGAAATATTAAGTTAGGTACTGCCATTGGGGTTGCACTAACGAACGCTGTAGGCCGACTCAAAGATTCTACCGCCAAAAGTAGGGTAGTTATATTTCTTACGGATGGTGAAAATAATTCTGGCACAATTGATCCCGAAACAGCCATCGAAATTGCTAAAGGCTATGGAATTAAGATTTACTCCATAGGGATGGGAAAAGATGGGCAGGCCCAACTTCCTATATATACCACTGACTCTCGTGGGCGTAAAAGAAAGTATTACCGGCCAATGCATAGTAAGATCAACGAAGAACTACTGAACCTTATGGCATCTGAAACAGGGGGGCGTAGTTATAGAGCTATATCCACCAATGCATTAGAAAATGTTTTCAAGGACATTGGTGAGTTGGAGAAAACAAAAATTGAAACCACCCAGTTTACTCGTTATGAAGAATTATATTTTAATTATCTTTTTTGGGCGATGCTACTTTATGTAGCTTCCGTTTTGTTATCAAATAGTCTTTTAAGGAGGTTTCCTTAATGTTGGATACGGTGTTTAGATTTGCCCAACCCCATTTTTTTTACTATTTACTTCTTGTGCCAGTATTTATATTTCTCTATTTTTTATTTGATAAAAAGAGAAAAAATATTGTTGAGAAGTTGATTGGTACAAAAGTTTTGGCACAGTTGACACAAAGTTTATCTTTAACAAAAAGGAAATGGAAACGCATATTACAAGTGGTCGTTCTTGTGCTATTTGTTTTTTCTTTAGCCCAACCGCAGAATGGCAAATCGGAACAAAAGGTAAAAAGTGAAGGCATAGAACTTATTTTCCTAGTAGATGTATCTAATAGTATGCTCACTGAAGATGTGAAACCTTCACGGTTAGATTTAGCAAAAAAAGAGTTGATTCGTTTTTTAGATTTATCCACAGGGGATAGAGTAGGTTTGATTGCATTTGCCGGTTCGGCCGTTTTGTTGTCACCCATGACCCAAGACAGATCTGCTTTAATGATGTATATAAATTCACTTTCCCCTGACACGGTTTCTACCCAAGGAACTCAGTTTAGAAAAGCATTAGCCGAGGCTAAGGAAGCATTTACTAGGGGCGGGGTGGAGGAAGATGAAAAAACATCCGTCACTCGTGCTATTATTATTATTTCAGATGGGGAAGATAATGAACAAGGGGCCATTGAGGCCGCGCAAGAGTTACTTAAAGATGACGTTCGTATATTCTCTTTAGCTGTGGGTACAGAAAAAGGTGGAGCTATCCCCATAAGAAATGTTCGTGGAGAATTAAAAGGTTATCGCAAAGATAGGTCGAGCCAGGTTGTACTATCTAAGACAAAAGGAACTATTTTAAAAAAATTGGCTGCAGAGGGAAAAGGGAGTTTTTACCATTTAACTATTGGTTCCACGGTAATGAACAATTTAGTGAAAGACATTCGCAATTTGGAAAAATCAGAATTTGATAACTCCGTAGTTACTCAATATAATGAGAATTATCAGTGGGTTTTATTTTTTGCTATTTTATTTTTATTTATTGAAATACTTCTTTCGGAAAGAAAAACTAAAGGGCGTATTTGGCAAGGGCGTTTTGAGGTTATGGAGAACTAATGAATAAGAAACTACTCAGTCTTCTCATAATTATATTTCTTCAACCCTGCTTTTCTCAAGATAATGTTAAGGTAGAGGAGTACACACCTCAAAATACACTTTCAATAAGTGATCAAGCGGTGATGTATTGGCGAATGTTTGTGCAGAAATTGAATTTTAGATCACCCTCGGTGAAATCTATTTACTCGAATAATCAAGGAGCTTCAGGCATTCAGCAAGCTTTAAGTATGTATCAAGAACGACTTAAAGAGTTACAAGAAAAAATGAAGCAACAGGGGACTGTGGAGAAAGGTGCAGCAAAAGGTGGAGGCCTATCAAAAGAAGACCAAGGTTTTTCTAACGATGAAATGCAACTTATTTTACAAGCCTACCTTGAGCTTGTGAGAGCCGTTGGAGAGTCTTCATTTTACCCAGTTTATCACCTAAACTTAGGGGTGGCCTTTGAATTAAAGAAAGAGGAAGCCAAAGCACTTAACGAATATCAAACAGCTCTTAAGTTAAGTCCGCCCAATTCTGAGATTGCTTTTTTATCCTTATTTAATATGGCAAAAGTATTTAGCCAAATGAATGAAAAAGAAAAAGCTTTGAATCACTATGTTGCCGCACTAAAGATCAGGCCTGAATCTGTGGAAGTAAGAAATAATATAGAAATGCTTTGGCAAGATCAAAATGGAGAAGGTAAAGGCGAAGGTGGAGAGGGTGAAGGTGAGGAAGGGGAAAACAGTGATGACCAGAATAAAGAGAAGCAAGATCCCGGCGATAAGAAAAAGCAAAAACAAAAGCCAAAATACAGTGGTAAAGATTTTACAGAAGCTCAAATTAGAAGAATTTTAAATGAAATTGAAGAACAAGAGCAGAAGATTAGAGCTAAAGAATATGAAAAGGGTGATAAACAACAGGGCCCAGGCAAGGATTGGTAATGATAAGTCTAAATAAATTGAAGATCTTTTTAACGGTGATGTTTACATTAATATCTAGTTTTATGTTTGCGGGGATTTCAGTAGAGGCCATTGTTGATCGTACAGAAATGTTAGAAGGGGACACTTTTACATTAACTATAGAAGTGGCATCTAGTGAGACTAAAGGGGTTAATGAACCTCGGCTTCCAAATATGGCTGAATTTGATTTATTACAAACGTGGAGGTCCTCTGAGACATCATCGGTTTATACTAATGGCAAATTTCAGGTTAATATAAAACAAAAGTTTAATTACACGCTTTCACCAAAGAAAAAAGGTAAGCTCACTTTACCGGCGTTTTCAGTTGTTGTTGATAGCAAGGCCTATAATACAAAGCCTATTCGATTAAAGGTGATTGCGTCTAATGATAAGTCGGGCCAGAACCGTGTGGCAAAAAAGGCACAAAAAAAGCAACCTTCACCTTTTGGATTTGATCCTTTTGACAATGAGGAAGATATTTTTTCACAATTGTTAAAGCAACGCTCCCGCCTGAATAAGGGGTTTCGCACAGAACCGGTTAACCCGGAGCATGCTTTTTTTATTCAATTAGAAGTTGATAAAACTTCGGCTTATATTGGCGAGCAAGTGACAGCCTCTTGGTATCTGTATACAAAAAATCATATTTCAGAAATTGATACAATAAAACATCCTTCTTTAAAAGGCTTTTGGAAAGAAGATATTGAGATGGTGACACGTTTAAATTTCACAAATGAAACCATAAATGGTGTCAGGTATAAAAAGGCATTACTTCAATCAGCTGCTTTATTTCCTATTAATGCTGGAAAACCGCTCATTGATACTTACAAGGCGAAATGTACAGTATTGATTGGAAATAAATTTGGTTTTGGTAAATCATACAGTTTTACAAAAGCCAGTGAAGAAATGAAAATCCAAGTTTTAGCTTTGCCAACACTGAATCAACCACAAAACTATTCTGGGGCTGTGGGCCTGTTTAGACTTTCGGCAAAGGTTGAAAAGCCCAATGTTCCTGTAAATCAACCAATTAGTCTTAAAATTAGGTTTGAAGGTCGTGGCAACGCAAAATTGATTGATTTACCAAAATTAGATTTGCCGGCAAATTTAGAATTTTATGATTCTCAGAAAGAGTCTAAATTTAACAAAAATGGTACAAGTTATACTGTGTTTGAAGTGTTATTGATCCCAAGGTCCGAGGGAGAAGTAAAAATACCCAGTATCAGTGTGGGGCTTTTTGACCCTGTTAAAAAGAGTTATTATTCAGAAAGTACTCAAGAAATTGTGCTAAATGTAACTCCAGAAGTAGATTCTGGAAAGTTAGAATCTTCGCCTTTGGCTGGAGATGCTGAAAATAAGAGTGTTAACCCTAAGGAGCCAGACCTTGTGTTAACATGGAATGAGCCTTGGTTCCAAATACCAACTAAGATTAAGGCCCTCACTTGGGGTGGTGCTTACTCAATTCTTATTTTGTTTTTTATCTGGAGAATGAAAGTGGAGTTTGGCTGGGGACAACAATCACAAGATCTATTAGATAAAACTCAAAAACGGCTATCTCTAGTACGAGAACTGTTAAAAAAAGATCAGTGGAGAGAGGTAGGTGTAGAGGTTACAAATACCATATATTTTGTCATGGGAGAGATTACCCATGTTGGGGGGTCTGATGAAACCTTCGAGAAAATGTTAAAAAAATCGCCGCCTTCATTTAGAATGGGTGTTGGTGAGGAACTAAAAACATCCCTAAAACATTTTGAGACTTTAGGCTTTGCACCGGATGAAGTAGTTGGTGGAATGAAAGATGAAAAAGAGATTAAAAAAGAATTTGCTAAAGCCGAAAAAATAATTGTTAAGGCAGTGAAAACAGGGATGCACAAGGTGGAGAGCTGATGTTAAAGATTTTTGCTCTGGCAGTTTTAAACCTCATTTTATCTCTACAATTATTGGCCTCTCCAAAACGGGTGGCAATATCTTGGGACTACGGATTACATGCACCTCGATGGATGTTTGGCGATGCCGCAAAAAATAATGTAAAGACTAGTGGTATTGTTAGAAAGCTACATTTTGTAAAAAAGGACATTGAGAATAAAAATTTTAAAAAGTGTATTTTAAGATTAAATAAAATTGCAGCATCACCGGGAATACGCCCATGGCTAGTTTGGCAAGAAATTGGATGTGCTTTAAGAGTTAAGGGAAAAAAGTATAGTCTTTTAAAGAAAGCCATTAATAAAGTGAAAAAACATAAACATTGGCTATACATGGATGGCGTAGGTTTAGAACTGAGAAAAAGATATTATGAGGGGCTATATGTTCTTTATGTTTATGAAGTAGCTAAAACAAAACAGGTGGCTTGGCAGAGCTTCTCTCTTTTAGTTGCAAATTTAGATGAATTTGATAAAGGGCAGAAAGCAAATATTTATAAATTAGCCAGTGATTTAGCTTTTTCTAAGCAAAAGTTTAGTCTTTCTGTTCGTTATATATTTAATAGTTTAAAATATAAAGAATCGAAAGTTTTAAGAAATAAGCTGAATGCATTAAAAAAATACTTGCCTAAAAACAAAAATCATCAATTTATTTATTTAAAAAAGAATCCGTCGGCTCCATTTGATGAAAAGCTTATTAGTAGTGAGCAAGAGTTAAAACTGATCCATAGAATGCAATCAGCAATGAAAACAGGGGAGTTGCTTGCAGCAGTGGATGATGGTGTGCAACTCATTAGAGAATTTCCAGGATCAGTGAGATCAAAATGGGCCTATGCGAGAATAAAGGAGATTTATTATAGTTTGGCTCCTAAGACGGACTCTAAGTACTTGCTGGTGAAGTTAAAAATGCGTGATGCCATGAAGAGATGTGATGGGCTGAGGATTTTTCATTGGGCAAGGTATTTATTTTGGAAAGGCTATTATGAAGATTCCTTACATTTAAATGTGGCTGCTTATGAAAAGTTAAAAGGGCAGGAGAATATAACAAAAGTATTGATGTTAATGGGGCAAGCGGCTCAGTTTTCTGGAAAATACGACCATGCTAAAAGGTACTATTTAGAAATTGTTAAAAAACATGCAGGAACTCCAGAGTTTTATAGAGCGCTGTTTAATGTTGGAGTGATCGATTTTTCTCAAAAAAATTTTGGTAAATCTCAAGCTATTTTTGAACGCTTAGTTGCTTTTCCATTAGTTGCCTTTGATTATGATGAATTAGATTTATCAAGTAAATATTTGTTGTGGCGATCGTTGCAAAAAATGGGACAAGTAAAAAGAGCATCAGAAATACAAAATATACTTATTAAAACTTACCCTTTAACTTATTATGGTTTAAGGGCCAGAGCTGAACTCAATAAGAATCATCAATTAGATTTTAGCGCATTTAAAGAAGATTCTATGAAGGTGCCCTCTCAGTTAGAGCTTTGGATGACAGATAAGCAATATAAGTCTTGGGAGCAATTTGTAATATTTGTTCAGGCGGGTTGGTTTTTGGCTGCACAGAAAGAGTTAGCGTTAATTCCAAAACCAGAAACCTTGGTTGAGAATGTGTTTTATGCCAAGTTGTGGGGTTATAGTTTAAATTATTTTAACACCATTACTTTGATGAGTTCTGTATGGAATAAAGAACCTCTGTTTGTGAGTACCAACTTAATTCCCATTTCTTTT
>Ga0066610_10002346_pt1 | contig 10372 bp, 8 predicted proteins | sample SaaInlV_DNA_165m_FD_60375 | JGI IMG/M metagenome (GOLD analysis project Ga0066610, IMG submission 60375) | Marine microbial communities from expanding oxygen minimum zones in the Saanich Inlet - SI075_LV_DNA_165m | ecosystem: Environmental > Aquatic > Marine > Unclassified | place: British... | reverse complement strand
CAACTTAATTACTGGAACATTAAAACGATTCTGTTTAATAATAAAAAGTCGGCAATTGTTGTAATCACATGCTTCGATCATTGCATCGGCATCATTTAAAGTCAAGGCCATTGGTTTTTCCACCATAATATCCTTGCCAAATCTTGCAAGATTTATTACGTGCTCAGCATGCAATCCAGATGGTGTCAATACCACCACAACATCTATTTCTTCCCTCTTCATCATTTTATCCATATCCATATAAGAATGCACACTAAATTGCTTGCCTATTTTTTTAGCCCTCTCATAAACAATATCACAAACAGCAATCAATTTTGCGCCGCCTATCTGCTTACTCCCAAGGAGCTCTGAGTGTCTTTTAGCTATCCTTCCACAGCCCATCAATCCAAATTTAATCATTTATAATTTCCAATTCTATGCAAATGGTTGTATTTCATATTTTATATACTATTGATCTAAAAAACTGTTTAATAAGGAGGGTCTACTTTAAAAGACTCTAAAATTAGCAATCTAATGACGAGCTTACTCCAACGTGAATCCAAGCCCATACTTTTTATTGCATAATTTAACAACTCATTATTGTAAACTGATTCTTTATTAATAAGCGTTACACCAGGAAAACTAAAACCTTTTTTTAATGAGGATGACAATTCTTCTGGTATATATCGTTTTAGTATAGAACGCAACACGTTTTTTTGACCAAACTTCACAAACATTCTATAATCCAAATTGGAGGTGTACTCTATCAGCTCTTTTGACAAAAATGGAGTACGAACTTCTAATGATGATCTCATTGACCCTCTTTCCATAGCTGGAATAATTAAATTCGGCATATGCACTGATATGTCAAATTGGCGCTGTTGTAATACAATATTTTTAGGCGTTATTTTATCAAAATAACATTTTCCATAACCTTTAAAATTATTATAAGTTTCCTTATCAGAAAAAAAAGGCATGTCCTTCAAAGCAAGAAGCACATCATCACGACTAACTGAAGTAAGTGCCACAATAGTCTTTAACCTGTCGTTAAAAATTGATAACTTTTCAAAAAAATTAGTAATCAAAAACCTAATCGGCCTATTGGTTAATAAATATCTATATTTATACAAAAAATAATATTTACTATAACCAAAAAAAACTTCATCGCCGCCAGTGCCGGATAGCGCAACTCCAAAATGATCTTTTGCAAGTAATGACATTTGCTCAACAGAAAGTGCAGTTATCCCATAGCTTGGTTCACCAAAAATTTTATTTAACTTGCTCAAATTTTGACTATGCTTATCATTACTATCAACAATTACATGTCGCATTCCTAAATAATTTGCAATTTTAGCAGCCCCTACAGATTCATCATGTATCAAATTTTTATCATACTTTACTGTAAATGATAAAATATCTTTTTGCTCCAATTCATTGCACAATAATGCTGCAATCAAAGATGAATCAACTCCTGAGGATAAGAACAACCCCACCGGAACATCTGATATCACTCTTCTTGAAAGCGATTTAATCAATATTTCAGAGATATCATCGAGATTTTTTTCAGATACTTTCCGTGCAAGTCCACTTCCCTCATATTGAACAGGGTAACTCCAGTATTTATCTACACTTTTAACACCATGCTTTGTTACTGTTATCAGGGTTGCTGGCTCACATCTAAACAACCCTTTATACATTGTGTTAGGTGAGGCAACATAACCAAGAAGCAAAAATTCAGTGATCATTTTAGGATTAGTTGAAATCTCAAGTCCTAGCATTTCTACCAATGGGGATGGTTCTGATGAAAAATAGAACCCCTCTTCTGACTCATACCAATATAGCGGTTTTTCACCAAAACAATCTATAGCAAGATATAAAATATTATTATGAAAATATGCAAAAGCAAACATGCCGTCAATTTCTTTAATTGCCATGCCTAGGTTGTCATACAAAAGTTCAGACAAAACTTCTGTATCACCACTCGTTTTAATATTAATATTTTTGTGTATTAATTTTTTCTTTAACGACTTGTAGTTATAAATCTCTCCGTTATATACTAATTGTGTATTATTTTTAATATATGGCTGATTAGAATTTTTCGACGTATCAAGAATTGATAGTCTAGTATGACCAAAAAAAATACCCTTGCTTTTGTCAAACCAATAACCCGTATTATCAGGGCCACGATGAGAAAGTTTTTTAGTCGCTAGTATTCCATCTTCTATATCAGAATCAGATAGATTGTTTTTTAAGTAAAAACCAAATATTCCGCACATGTATATTGCTAGAACCTTTTAACTAAATTATCTATTGTTAGGATACTAGTCAAAAATAATCCTCCGCCCGGTTGATTCTTGTTCATCCAAAAATCAATATCCCTTTCCAATTTTTTAAAATCAAAAAATGGCATGGTATCTCGTAATTTTTCAGAGTGTGGTAAATTTATTATAGCCTCTCTCAGTTTTGGCCTCAATCTTACCTCATGATCTATATCTGGCCAGGTACGATCTTTAGCGCAAGGGTGTCGGTACTTACTATTTCTCGTTATAATTCTTAACAATTTGAGCTTAGTGAAATGCATTGTAAGCCTAAAAGGACTAGCATCTATCTTAAAGTTAGTGTTAGCGCTTATTATGTTTGAAAATTCTGGTGACAGTTTTTTTAACGCGCCCCTCATTACTCTTGCATACAAACGGTGCTGTAATGGTAAGCTCGTATAAAAATCGAATAAGTCATTATCATTTGCAATCTTTCGTTGTTCGCCATTAGCACCCATACCGATTATATCGGGCTGAGAATAGTGTCTTGAAGGAGTGTGGGTCATCAAATATTCCCATAAATCATAATTATCATTACTTATTTTTTTGCCTTCCTCAACTATTGAGCTTATTTTATTGTGCAGCTCGCTCAACATATTGTCTTTATACTGTGGTAACAAATAATCAACAACCTTGACCTTCCACGTCCTAAAAGGTGCGTTATTTATAAAATACTCTGCAAAGTCCGTAATATTATTAACATCCACAAACTTTTTAAAATATGTTTTTTGTCCGAATATTTTATACTGAGTTGTAGGTAAATACATTCCTTGAAACATATAATCTAATGCATGGCCATGAAAGAAAATATCTGCATTTTCAGACATTATCTCCGAATAACCTGAGAATAAAATTGTATACTGATTATGTAACCCACCAGTCATATTGAGTTTTTCATCCCAACTCAGATCATAAAAATTTTTATCTAATTTTATAAAATCATGCGGGACTCCTAGCATTTTTGTCAATATTTTAGCGATTCTATACTCACCACTTTCTGAATACCCTATTGTAAAACAATGAGGTGAAGTTATATTTTTACAACTATTAAACAAAGATAAAACGGTTCTTGTATCCATCCCACCACTTAAAAATAACCCAATTTTTTGGTCTGATATATCACTGAGTTTTTTCTCAAGCGCATTAATTAATAAATCTTTAAGTATGGTGGAGTTAGCCTCTAGTGAATTATTATTTTTAGTATACTTAGGCTTCCAATAACTATTCTTGTTTATCCCATTCTTACTAAAATGAATAATTCTTGCTGGTTTTAAATATTTCGAATAATTGTCATATGTTCTGTCATCAAATATTCTTCTAAACCATAAGTATTCAAATAAGACATCTTCTTTTAATTGTAATGAATTATATGATGATATTTTCTCGAGAATATCAATGTATGCATGTGATAGTACAACCTTATTGCCATGTGAAAAATAAAACATACTGAACGATGAATACCTGTCATTTGCAACTTCTAACGTTTTATTTTTTTTATTTACCAAAATAAAAAAAAATTCTCCATCTAATTTTTTTAAATAGTTCTTATCTAGTTTAGATTTATTAATAATATTCTTAGCAATGCCATGCCTATCGATAAATGAATTAACAATCGGAGAGCCAAAAATAAATAACACTAATTCACCACGATATACCTCCAAAGGTTTTGGATACACATACTGGTTCTTATCTATTTTTACATCACCTGAATTTATATCAAACTCAATAATAAACCTAGGAGATCTATCAGTATTATTCATATTTTTCCATTATCCGGTTCCAAAGTTGTTCGTTTTTTACTCATATTTTTTACTCCGAATTGTTGGGGTGTTATATTACTACTAATTAAACTTCATAACAATACATTGACAACTCATCTGAAATGATTGACATTAAAGATTGGTCTTTATGTTGTTTCCATAACCCTACATTCTTAACAGAATAGGATGGGTTAAAATACACCCCCTTACGAATATGCTGCATATCAATTTCTAAAAACTCTTCAATTTTTGAAATGGAATCTTTATAATTTAATACAAGATCTTCAAAATTAAGCCTGAGTACGTATTTACTTATATCTGTATTACTACTATCACTTACTGAAACATGCCTTAGTTTCTTATGCCACTTTATATATATATCTACCGAATCCATGCTTCTTAATTCTGGACCAAGTAGCTTATCTCTTTTAATCATATTAGTATAAATATCTCTAGGATCTCGGTCTACTATTATAGTTTTAACACCTTCAAAGTACTTACTCGTATTTAAAATGTTAGTTGGAGGTATGGCCTGATCTAAGATAATCGCATTTACATCTCTCCTACCAACATATTGATTAAATAAATTATTAATATATCTTCTTGTTTCCTTAATAAAAATATTTTTAGTAGGTCTTGAAAAATACATGGATTTTGCATTACTCAATCCAAGTTTACTTCTTAGCTTCATAAATAAATTTTGATATACCGAAATATTATAACGATTGACGAAAGTATTACCTAAATACTTCATATCAGTCAATCTGTTAATATATAGCTCTGATTCATTTATAAAATCAATATCCAATTTATTACTAAAATCTTTACCAGGTTTACTAAATATACCTGTCGACCTACTTAAAACCTTGCAATACTCAAGAAAATCCCTTATAGCAACATCATGTCGTATGAAATCCCAATTATTCACCAATGAATTCTCTAGGTCTACTAACCCATATGGATCCTTTGCAATTCTAAATTCTCCTTGTAATGCCTTAAACCCTTTGAACTCTTTCAGTAGATCAATACATGCACCCGAACCAGTCCAACCATAGCCGCTAACACTAATATAGTGTTTATTTTTAACAAGATCACTCATGATGATATTTTTTCTAACCTCTCAGTGGTAACGCTATTTTTTAAATCCTCAACCGTATCTATTTCAACCCATCCACCGTACACAGGAACAGATGTTATTCTATTTCCAGAAAGAATCGCAGCTTGCAGCAGATCTGTCATAAAAGAATTTTCGACTGGCACACCTAATAATTTACCATTGTTGACCGCAGTATGAAAAACATCCTTTATTTGTTTTATACCTTTGGCAGAAAACTTAATCAAGCCCATATATTGACCCTCTATTTCATCTAATGATTTTGGCTTTTGACCAATCTCATAAATAGTCCCATCTTCTCTAAATTTTAATGTCTCTGCATCATCTAATGGGTCTTCATTTCGTACTTTCCAATAGTCTTCCCAATCTTTATCAATAGTTACTGCGATATCTGCTGTGGATTTCAATAGCTCTTGTAATACCCCCCTAGAGTAAACTATATCTCCATAGCTCACAATAACATCTCCTTCCAACTCTTCTTCTGCAGAAAATAAGGTCCATACCATATTTGTTTCGTAGTACCGTGGATTTAATTTTAGCCTAACCCCCTCTTTTTTTAACATATCAGCCTTATAACCGCCAATCATTACAATATCATTTAACTCTTCCATTTTAAGTACTGCTAATTGACGATCAATTAGACTAATGCCATCAATTTCAACCATACACTTTGGTCGATCAAGTGTATATGGGCGCAACCTTTTTCCCTCACCTGCTACCAATAGAATTACTTTTGGTTCATTATTTTTCACTATTTACCAATTTTATAAATCTATCTTGATCATTTTTTACAAATTCTATTTCTCGTTCTGGATGCCACATCCATGCTTCCCATGGTAAGTCTTTATGCTCCATTGCTTCTAAACTACCATCCTCCGACTTAGCTAATACTTTAAATGAGCTTGGACAATTTTCTAAAATCTGGTTATGATAACTATTTACCGACTTTGGAAAATCATCTCCATTGTGTTTATCGAAATACAACTTGTGATGTACTTTCACATGGTCTTTTGTCTCCACTAACTTTCCACCTACATAAACACCCATCATCTGCATTCCTCGACAAATCCCCAGAACTGGCTTTTTATTTTTTTCAGCCCATTTAAGTAAATATTGCTCAGTCAAATCTCTTTGCGGAACTTCACCAAGACTATTTCCACCCGATAAAAGTAGTGCATCAATATTCAATTCTTGTAACCAGTAATCGAGTAGTGATAGTTTATTTTTAGGTTGAGTTAACTCAATAAGGTTGTTTGGGATAGGAATTGGAACGAAACCTGCCTTTACAACCCATTTTATTAATCTTTGATCAATAGCATCCCTCCACTCATCGTAAGTGTTTACTTTATCAACCCTCTGGCTTATACCTATATTCACTTATCCGCCAAGTATAGCTAAATGCTTCAATACTGGATGCACAATATAAAACGTTTCGCCATTTGTATTATTTTCTAATTCAGGCTCAAAATATCCCTTTTTAACATAATTTCTTAATGTCTCAATTAATACTTTTACACGAGCTTCTGAATCATAAATATGGTCAATTTCTATCCTTCGTTCTGGTGGTAAAAATTTTTTTCTCAATAAAACTGGACCACAATCAATCTCCTTAGTAAGAAAAATAGAAGAAGCCCCTATTGTATTATCATTAATTAGACTGTAATAGTTAGTTGTACTGCCCTTATAATCTGGCAGATAACCGCCATGTACATGAAGAAATTTTTTACCACTATTCAAGATGTTATCATGTAGTAGCACCCCTCCAAAACCTGAAAATATGAACACCGACTCTCCTCTACCTGAAATTATTGATACAATCTCCTTACTATTTATATCATTATTAGTAGAAATGTCATATTGAATGCCTGCATCTTCTAATAGCCTAGATAGATTACCTTCTGATTTGACACTACTCTGCCCTGGCAGTAATTTCACATCATTATTTAACAGAAGCAGTATATATGCAGGTAATAATTTATTTTTTATCAACGATTCAACGTAATACTTAGTGCGAGTTGTGTCAGCCGCCACCATTGCTACATCAGTCAAATACAAGGTCGACCCCCTTTATGCTTCTTGCCAATGATTTTATACTATCTACTTCTATCAACAAAACTAACTCCAAACCCTGTATAGGAACTTTTCTTATAAAATAACTGCCCAAAGAGCAAAGTAAATCATTTATTTTTAGCAAAGTACTGAGATATTTTATATTTTTTGTTTTTGCATAATACAATGTTAGTGATAATGAAAACAACCAATATAGTCGTATTATGTCTGTTTCACCATTTCCTTTTCGAAAACCTGGCAGGTAGATTTTATAAATTTTTTTTGTTACTTCAAATCGTTGGACTAAATAGTCTAACCATTCCTTTGTCAAGATTTCCTTACTGTCAACAAGCTGATTAATAAGCAAGGATACTAATAATTTTTCTGTAATAATTTCATTTTCTATATTAAAAAATGTAATACTTTCTATCTTTTCTTCAAAATAAGCATTTAATATCTTGTTACCTTGTTTTAATTTTAATGCAGTACAAAAATAGGTATCCATTTCTCCTATATCTTGCTCATCTTTTAGCGATTTAAATCGCTCTATACTTCTTGCCCTATCGTTAAAGTATGACTGTATGAACTCACATCCAAAATAAGGTGTGTACATATAATTATGTGGCTTATCAAGTCTATCAAACTTTGTATATTCATAACTTATCATGCTTAATTAATGCAATTTATTGATAATTTGCTGCGCATGACTCAATAAATTGGTTTTTGATTTATTGTTTTTTATAACTAAATCTGGTTGATCTGGTATCGGGAAATTAATATCCATGCCTACAACTCCTGTTATTTCTCCTCTACTGTACTTACCATAAATTCCCTTTGCGTCCCTTTCAGACAATATTTCAATCGGTACATCAATAAAGACCTCATAATAATTTTCAATATTTTTTCTATTCCACTCCCTAGTCTCTGGAAAAATCGATAGAATAGAACAAATTACATTAATTCCTTGATTGTCTAATAGTTTTCCTAATTGGCAAATGCGTTTCGCATTGAGTAATCGATCTTCTATAGAATAGCCAAGATCATTCCCAAATACTTCGCGAATTATATCACCATCTAACATCACTATATTTTTTAACCTCTTATTCGCCCCAAGAAGCACTTCATTAGCCAAAGTTGTTTTTCCAGAACCAGACAACCCAATCAACCATATAACCATAAATAAACCCTTAATGTAATGAATTAATCAGGCCAGCTGCACAGTCAAGATGCACCTGATTTGATTTCAAAAGTAGGTCAAATCTCTGCTCCCCACAACCAATTGCTGCCGGTATACTAAATTCTGCACATCTGATTGCCATATGCGAATTTGCACCGCCATATTTAGTAATCAGTCCTGCTATTTTTTTCGAAAATATCCAGTCAAATCCAGGATCTGCCCCCTCTATAATTACTATTTTTCCTGCTAATGAAGTACCATCTGTTTCAGAATATAGTATTATGGACGGGGCAGTAATTTTTTTATGAGTTATAAAATTTGGGTGACTCACTTGAAATGGAATAATATACACCCCATCTTGATCTTTTAGTATTTGCGGAAGCCGTATAGCGACACTGATATCATGCTTCTCCAACTCACACTCTGATATTTTTCTCAACTCTTCTTCAATGGTGACCTTGCTACTATTTTTTAAAACATTAAATAAAGAACTTAATGGTACATGAGATATTTCATCTCGGCTCAAACCATTCTCTTCTGAAAAATCAGCAATTAATTCCAACATATCGCTTACCGTACGAGTAAAGATAAACTTGCCATATTCCCTGCCTATAATCGCCTCATTAATATAGTTAAGAAGATCATCGGCATTAAATTCTTTAAAGCCATCATTTTTCAACAATTTATTAATTTGTTGTTTTTGTTCGTTTGATAGCTTAAATAAATCTTTACACTGTTCTGAATGAAGGGACTCTGCGTTATCAAATATACCTTCCGTCTGATCATAACGATGTGACATAATGTCATAAGTTCCAGGACGTAGATGGCCATATTTTTCCATAAAACTACTATTCAATAGTTCCCCTAATTGCAAACGTCTCATATCATTAACCAGGTCACTGGCCACGGTCTGTACACTAGCCTGAATTTGATTAACGTCATCATCAGTAAAAATTCCACAACTCTTGAGCGATAAGAGGATTGTTTTTGCAATAAAACCATGCCTTGCTAAAATAGAAAATGGAATGGTTCCAAACCGGACACAGTCATCAGTCATAGTAAATAAACAAGGGGTGCCTTGCTTTAAGCAGTTAATATTATCTTTCTGTTTGCGCCTTAGTATGCTGATTTTGTTAAGTGCTTGACTAATAGATCCTTTATCCTCCCCTTTAATTAACTTCCTAGTCTGTTGTAAATGCGCCTGTTTAAACTCCTCTTTTTCGACGATAGTCAAAGTATCCCCAATCAATCGCTCAATCCTTTCATTAATATCAAAACTGTAGGTGGTGATTGCCACCTTAAATTCCACCTTATCGTGTAATTCAGGATGCATATTAAGGCTTTTAATCCAGTGGTCTACCAATTTTTCTGCAATAGCTTTAGAAATATTTTGTGGCATGTAAGAATGAAAACTAAGACGAGTATCGATAAACGGTTGGCCCGCCAAAGTTATCATTAATGGCTGACCAGTTGGAACTAAATATCCCATAATTTTTCTTGCATCACTCCATGCATGATCAGTAATAAGCACTTGATATAGAGAGGTTGCTAGAGCACGAGGAGCTCTGCCGATCATTTCTATAGGATTCCAATCAGGCATCTGACCGAGGACTGTGGTTTTACCATAAACACCTTTGATCCTTTTAAATCGCTCTGTAACAAATAATTGCACATCTTGTAAGGTCATATCAATTTGTTTAGCGGCTAGCCTATTCCAATTTGGTTGTGTGGTAATTGCTCTCACTTGTAAAAGATATGGCGTTAAATCTTTACCTAATGCAAACTCTATATCGAGAAACTGACTACCCATCACACACTCTAGCTCTTGTACTGCGTGTAACAATGATTTAAAGCGTTCTGAACAAATTTTATAGGTTGAGTTTCGATAAATATAAAGAGTTCGGTTTGCATATTCACTTCCGCCAGAAGTTACTGTATCAGTCAAGCCAGACTGGTCATCGTAGTTAATAACATA
>Ga0066610_10002333_pt1 | contig 10409 bp, 10 predicted proteins | sample SaaInlV_DNA_165m_FD_60375 | JGI IMG/M metagenome (GOLD analysis project Ga0066610, IMG submission 60375) | Marine microbial communities from expanding oxygen minimum zones in the Saanich Inlet - SI075_LV_DNA_165m | ecosystem: Environmental > Aquatic > Marine > Unclassified | place: British... | reverse complement strand
CAAGTAATCTATTGCCGTGATCAGTTAGGTATTCCAGACGAATTGTTAAATGTTAATGGCGGTGCTATCTCTATTGGTCACCCTTATGGCATGAGTGGTGCCAGAATGGTTGGACACGCTTTAATCGAAGGAAAACGTCGTGGCGCTAAGTACGTTGTATGTACTATGTGTGTAGGCGGAGGCATGGGTGCTGCAGGACTTTTCGAAGTTTACTAGCGCCAGCCTTTGGTTTTAAGAACAAGCGGTATCCGCAAAATTAATCTTGGCTGCCTCATCAAACTCTGATGCTGGCAGCCTTTGGTTACTCACTGCATCAAGCTTAATCACATTGATGTTATCTTTCAGAATACTCCCAAACTGGATTTCAACCTCATCCTGAAAATCTTGATCGATGGATATATATCTATCAAGTCTAGCCGGTAAATCTCTCAAGAAACTAAAAGCCAATTCGCCTCGTTCTTCAATAGTCATTCTGCCATTCTCAGGATCCCGATAAAAACTGCACATGGCGCTATTTGAGCCAAATCCCTGAGTAAACTGATTATAGTATTCATCGAGAAGCAGAATAAAATGTTCTAGATCCGCACCATCAATACCCGGGTTATTCGTCAATCTCCCGGTTGTTCGAAACGCAGTTAATGTATTGGCAATATATTTGAAACTGGATTCTGCACTCGCTGTGCTTGCTACAGTTACTTGAGCCTGCTGAGCAAGGCTCCCAGGCACAACAAGTAATGCGGTAAAGAATACCAATACCAAGGGGGATACCCGTTTAAAGTGCTGCTCTGTCATTGATCTACTTGGTTCCAACCAGGTTATAGGGATTTCCATAGAGGTCGCGAATTATTCCCGATACTCCCCATGGAACTTCTTCAGGCGGCCCAACAATTTCCACTCCCTCTCGCGCTAGTGTGGCCATGTCATCGATACAGTTCGTTGTGCTTAACACCGTCATCAGATTATTGCCGACTCTTGATTCATCCTCCTTACTGTTAGCAAGGACCAAGGCTATTTGAGTAGCAGGATTACCGGCTGGGCAAACTGTTAGCCAGCGCATTCCCGAAACAACTTCATCGTTGTCCATGACAACTTCAAAGCCGAGCTTCTGCTTATACCAGCTTAAGGCAGTCTCCTGGTCTCTAACATACACAGTCAGATGTGATATCCGATTAATTGCCATAGTAGCTATCCGTTAGTCTATTGATCATCAGATGTAACGTTACCTCTTCCTGATTTTTTCTGACCCATCCTTTTCTTTTCCTTCAATCTTCTTTCTTTAGCTCCCCTTCCCGGTTTGGTCGCTATGCGCGCCTTCTTCTTCTTTGTGGCTTTAGCCAACAATTGATTGAGTCGCTCCAATGCATCCTGCTTGTTTTTGTCCTGACTTCGAAAACGCTGCGCCTTGATCGTGACCAATCCATCTTTACTAATTCTGCTATCAGGAAAATTTCTGAGAGTGGTTTTGAATTCATTGCTCAAACGTGAATTATTTATATCGAAACGAAGCTGGACCGCAGTAGATACCTTATTCACATTTTGACCACCAGGACCGCTGGCCCTGATCGCAATAAATTCAATTTCTGACTCAGTAATCTTCAACCGATATATCCGCATTAAGCATGAGGTTTTTCTTTATCCTACAGCATTATCTCCCGACCAAGAACCATGATATCCGCGAGGTTCCTCAATTTTCTTTCAGGCTCTCCATTCCATCAACCCGACCTAAAACTACGCTGATTTCTTGATTCAGACTACTGTCTAGGTTAATGTCGATAGTCCCTTAAGGGCCACGGAATGGCTAAAGAAAAACAATCAAAAAAGAACAAAACCACTTATGAAAAAACATAATTATTCTTTTAAATTCAGTAGCTTACTGTTTATCGGCTTGATAAGCTTCAACTCCTCGCTACAGGCTCAAGAGCCTGTCAGAATCGCCTTTATGGATCCTTTGTCTGGAGCTTTCGCTTCCATTGGCACCAGTGGCTTAAAACAGATCCAGTTTGCCGCAGATTATTTCTATAATTCCAAAGGCGGGATACTCGGTGGTCGACCTATTGAGATTGTTGCACTGGATAACAAACAGAGCCCTACCGAGACGCAAATACAATTTCGACGCGCCGTGAGTGAAGGTCTGCAAATAATTTTTCAGGGGAATAGCTCTGCCGTCGCCAACACTTTGAATACTACAATTTCACGACACAATCGTCGCAACCCGGGTCAGGAAGTTCTACAGATTAACTACTCAGCAGTTGACCCTATACTTACAGAAGATAATTGCAGCTTCTGGCATTTCCGATTTGATGCCCATGCTGTTATGAAGCTAAACGTACTTACCGATTACATTGCTGAAAATCAGGACATTAAGAGCATGTACATTATCGGTCAGGACTATTCATTCGGTCAGGTGGTTTCCGATAATACAATTCGTTTACTGAATGAAAAACGTCCGGATATTGAAATCGTAGGTAACGAATTTCACCCCATTGGACAGGTAAAAGACTTTACCCCTTATGTCACCAAGATCGTCTCCTCTGGCGCTGATGCAGTTATCACCGGTAACTTCGGTGCAGATATGGTTTCATTAGCACGATCGATAATCGACTCTGGCCTGGATGTTCCTATCTACACTTTCTATGCCGCCTATGACGGCATTACAGCAACTATCGGAGCTGATGGTGTGGACAGGCTCAGGCTTGTACACAATGAGACTGCTAATCCTATCCCGACCGAAAGAAGAAAAGAGTACATCCGTGCATTCAAGGCGGCGAATCCTAATAACGATGTGACCCAACCAAGAATAGCGAATGCATTACAAATGCTGGTTGCTGCAATGGAAGAAACTCAGAGCACTGACCCTTACGATATCGCCCTTGCACTGGAAGACATGCGATTTACTTCCCTCAGCGGCGATGAGATTTGGATGAGAGGAGACGATCACCAAGCTTTTCAATCCCTACATATTTCTGTTCATACCGATGAAGGCATTGAATTCGATGCGGATAATTCAGGCTTCGGCTTGTTCAGTGAATATCATGTCGCTGCAGAAGACACTGTAGTTGAAAGCAGTTGCCAGATGAGGCGACCACGCCGTTAATCAAATACATATCGCAGTTTCGCCTGTATAGACAAAGGATTTGCTAGAACCCGAATGTTAGAAGTATTCATTTTCGCCACCTTGAATGGTCTGGTTACCGGACTATTGCTTTTCATGTTGGCCAGCGGCTTAACTCTCATATTCAGCATGATGGGTGTATTAAACTTCGCCCATGCCAGCTTCTATATGTTGGGTGCCTACTTTGCCTATTCCATAAGTCTTCAGTTCGGTTTCTGGCTGGGTCTGATTTTTGCTCCCCTCATAGTTGGCTGTCTGGGTGCTGCCGTGGAACGTTACGGCTTACGCCGCGTTCATGAATCAGGCCATGTAGCGGAGCTGGTATTCACCTTCGGCCTGGCATTTTTGATAGAAGAAGCTATTCAGTTCTTCTGGGGTCCTGATACCAAAAATTATCAATCTCCCGACATACTCGATTTCCCATTGTTCACACTATTCGGACAGGAGTTTTCCGCATATAGAGGGTTCATGATCGGTGTATCGGTGCTGATTTTCATCGGCTTGTTCCGTGTGCTCACCCGTAGCCGCATCGGCATCATCATCCAGGCGGCGATCACTCATCCCAATACCGTAGCGAATCTCGGCCATAACGTGCCGCTTATTTTTATGGGTGTATTTGGAGTTGGAACTGCCCTTGCCGGCCTCGCCGGTGTCATTGCAGGCCCAGTGCTCACTACCTTCCCGGGCATGGCTATCGTGCTGGGTAGCATAGTGTTCGTTATCGTTGTAATTGGCGGCCTTGGATCATTAGCTGGCGCATTTATAGCTTCACTGCTTATTGGCCTGCTGCAATCTTATGCTATTGCCTCCGATGTCGGCATGCCTGACTTATTGAACTTCCTCGGGGTATCGTTTGAACGCGATCATCCATTGAATGATTTGTGGACAATGACGCTACCTCAGATCGCTCCCATACTGCCCTTCCTACTCCTGGTGTTGGTTTTAATCTTCAGACCAACCGGGCTCATGGGTAATAGGGAAGAATAATGGCAATGATAAAAAAACTTAGCGTCTGGATAGCCTTCCTGCTTGTAATGCTCGCGCTTCCACAGTTTTCGGATTCTATTCTTTCTGTTTCTATTTATAACCAGATGGCCATCGCCATTATCTTTGCCCTTAGTTACAACATGCTATTGGGACAAGGAGGTATGCTGTCGTTTGGCCATGCAGTGTATTTCGGACTGGGTGGGTTTTTGGCAGTCCATACCTTAATCATGATGGAGTTCGAAACCGTCTACTTCTCTATTATATGGATTCCGTTGGTTGGTGGATTGTTTGGCTTACTCGCAGCAATATTTATAGGAAGTTTCTCTACTCACAAAGCAGGTACTGTATTTGCCATGATCTCCCTTGGTATCGGAGAACTAATTGCTGCATCTTCCCTAATCTTCGTCGGGTTTTTTGGTGGTGAAGCAGGTGTTAGTGGTGATAGAACTTTTGGACCTCCCCTTTTTGGAGTGGAGTTTTTCCAGGATGTAGAGATCTATTATGTAGCTGCTGTCTGGGTCTTCATTGCGACTGTATTTATGTATCTCTTTACCCAGACCCCAGCTGGACGCATGGCCAACGCCGTGAGAGACAATCCCGAACGCGCTGAATTTATTGGTTACAGTGCCCGCAGGGTTCGATTCATTTCATTCTGCGCCTCAGGACTCTTCGCCGGTATCGCTGGCGGTCTGTTTGCTCTGAATTATGAATTCATAACTGAAGAGAACCTCAATGCGGCGACTTCAGGGCGGGTTCTGTTGATGGCATATATAGGCGGTCTTGGTTATTTCATCGGGCCAATACTGGGCGCGGTAATACTTACCCTGATGAATTCTTTGCTAAGTAATTACTCTGACTTGTGGATGCTCTATCTGGGGATAATGTTTTTACTCACAGTACTTTTCCTGCCCAGAGGATTCGCCGGGTTTATCATGATGCACCAGGTAGCGTGGCTCAAAGGCTCGTTAAAAAACCTGGCGTTACCCTATTTAATTACCTGTATTCCAGCAATCCTGTTCTTAGTGGGCGCCATAGGTATGCTGGAGATGAGCCACAGTGAAGATGCTATCTTCCACTTCCTCGGCATGGAACTGGATACCTCCTCAACCATTACCTGGCTTGCCGCGATCATATTTACTCTCGGCTCTCTGTTTGCTACCAGCAAGTCTCTGCCCCAGCTTAGGGACGCTTGGGAAGAAGCAAACACAATACCTGAAGTTGTAAAAGAGGACGAGTCATGAGCATCCTCAGCCTCAACAATGTTTCCAAGAGTTTCGGTGAAACGAAAATAATCAAAGCAGTCTCCCTTGATATTGAACAAGGGGAGAAACATGCCATTATCGGACCCAATGGTGCAGGAAAATCTACTTTGTTCCATTTGATTAGTGGCCGGCATAATGTGACAGATGGCACTATTAAATTCAAAGACAATGAAATTCAGAATAAGCCTCCCTATGAAATAGCTCGTTTGGGGCTTGCTCGAAGTTTTCAGGTAACAAACATCTTTCATCGAATGAATGTATTTGAAAACGTACGTTGCGCCTTATTGTGGTCAAGCAACTACCGATATTCTTTCTGGCATCTTTTGGGGCGTCAGGGTGAACTCAACGACCAAGCCATGCACGTGTTGGATCAAATAGGATTAAAGGACAAAGCCCTATACCCATCGGGCGAACTAGCCTACGCACAGCAACGAGCGCTGGAGCTTGGTATTGCCATAGCCAGCGGAGCCGAACTAATCATGCTCGACGAACCCGTTGCTGGCATGAGCCACAGTGAAGCAGAAAATGCAGTTGAGCTTATCAATAGAATTACCGAAGGCAAGACACTGATAATGGTAGAACATGATATGAATATCGTCTTCGATATGGCAGATCGAATTTCCGTTCTGGTTTACGGAGAAATTATCGCAACAGATAAACCCGAAAATGTTCGAGGAAATGCGCGGGTCCAGGAAGCTTATCTTGGGGAGGTTGCCACTAGTGCTTGAAGTTAAAGATCTCCACGCCTATTACGGCAAGAGCCACATATTGCAGGGTGTGAACTTCAATGTTCAACAAGGCGAGATTGTAAGTTTACTGGGTCGAAACGGTGTAGGTCGTTCAACTACCGTAAAGACTATTATGGGTGAAGTTGCACCCGAAGGGTCGATCAAATTTAAGGGCGAGGAAATAGCTGGCAAAAAAAGCTTCGAAATCGCACATCTTGGCCTCGGTTACGTACCTGAGAATCGAGATATTTTCCCTACCCTGACAGTGCGTCAAAATCTGGTCTTGGGGATGAAATCAACCAAGTCTGAAGGACGCTGGAATATCGAAGAAATGTTCAAGATGTTTCCTAATCTCGGTGAAAGAGCCGACGTTCACGGTGGAGTACTTAGTGGTGGTGAACAGCAGATGTTATGTATGTGTCGTACCCTGATGGGCGATCCCGACATGATCATGATCGACGAACCCACTGAAGGTCTCGCTCCCAAGATAGTCGAACAAGTCGCCTTATTGTTGCAGGAGATTGCCAAGCGAGGTGTTGCTATTCTACTAGTAGAGCAAAAACTCTCCATAGCACTTAAGATATCTCATCGTCTCTATGTTATGGGGCATGGAAAAATAGTATACGAAGGAACGCCGGATAGTTTGTTGAAGGCAAATGAAATTCGCTCAGAGTGGCTCGAGGTATAAGTCGAGGACCCAAACCGAGAGCCCAGACCAAGAACTCTAATCGAGAGTATTCACTCCATGAGAAAACTGATAATTCTTCCGCTGGCTTTCTTAATCCAGCTATTGATCTACCCAGTCTTCGCTTGGGACGCAGTGGGTCATCGAATCACAGCTTCTATCGCTTTTCATTTCCTCAATGAAGAATCGAAAACCAAGCTTATTCAGATTATCGAAAACCACCCACGCTATATTGAAGATTTTAGGGATGCGATGCCTGCATCTGTACGCCGCAGCTCTGAACAGCAACAACTAAACTGGTTGCTGGGCCAGGCAGCTTATTGGCCAGATCTAGCTCGCGGACTTCCTGCGGCAGACAGAGAAAAATATAATAGACCGAATTGGCATTACACAGATGGAGCCTGGAATAGAGGGCTTGCTCAAATGCAGGGAAATCAATATATAGACATCAATCCGTTTCCCGATATTGGCGGTGAAACCCCATCGTCCATAACAGAATCAGATGACGCCCATAATGTCAGCACTGCACTGGACTACAATACCAACTTGCTCGCCAATCCTGATTCCGACCCAGCTGAAAGAGCCATCGCTCTCTGTTGGGTATTGCATCTAATGGGTGATATACATCAGCCCTTGCATACAGGATCGCTGTATTCGGAAAATCTATTTTCTACTGGCGATCGTGGAGGCAACGGAATTTCTACTAACAGAGGAAACCTACACAGCACCTGGGACTCTGCCTTGAGAGAAGACGGTATCCAATCCAGTGTAGAGGAAATCTTGCAACTTCAGGAAGTATCATCTACTGCTTTGGCTGAAGCACAAAATTCGGATTGGGATCTTTGGTTGAGCGAGAGCCGGCAGCTTCTCCTGTCACAGGTATACAGTGAGGAAATGATTGAGGCTATTAGCAACGCCGACAGGGGAAATTCGCGATTAAGAAATTTCGATCTTTCCTCAGAGTACATTGAACAGATGAAACAAAGTGCTAGACAACGGCTTGGCCTTGCTGGAGTGAGACTGGCACTGTGGTTCAACACTGAACTTCCTTAAAACAGTTCTCCCTTTCCTATACTCGCTTTATCAATTCTCACTTCAAAATACCTTTCTCAATCACCCCGTCATAAGAAATATTTCCAGATTATAATTCGCGGGCAAGCCTCAATTCATTGGTAGCCCTGACCACATTTCTTATAATTTGAAATCCAGCCTGTGATTCGAGACTCATGATTGACTCCGGGTGAAACTGCACGGCATTCAGTGGCAGAGTTTTATGCTCAACCGCCATCACTTTTCCATCTCCGGTTGATGCTGTTACACGCAAACACTCAGGCACGTTCTTCGCTACCAGTGAATGATATCTGCCAGCTGAAAAAACCTCGGGGACTCCGTTAAACATAGCAGTTCCTGTATGACTCACTTCTGACTGCTTGCCATGCATCGGATAATCCAGTTGCACCAATTCACCACCAAAATATTCAACAATTCCCTGCAAACCTAGACAGACCCCAAAAAGAGGAATGTTTTTCTGCATGGCTATTTCAATAGTGGAATTCATCTCGAAATGAGCTGGAGCGGACGGTCCAGGAGAAAGAATTACCAGATCCACGGAATTCTCCTGCAAATACTCACGAGCAGCCGCAGACCGAAGTGTATGCAAGTCCACACCGCACTGTCTGAAATAGGCAGCCAGGTTGTGAACAAAGGAATCTTGATGATCTACCATAAGCACCTTCAAGCCTTCGCCATCACGGCATGAAAAATTTTCTCTCTGTGATGCGGAGGAAGAAGAGTACTTACCTCTAACAGCATCAATCAATGCTGAGGCTTTTAGTCTGGTTTCCCTCTCTTCATCTTCAGGATCAGAATCGATTAATAAAGTAGCACCTGCCCGAATCTGAGCGACTCCGTCTTTGATTCTAACTGTTCTCAATGTGAGACCAGTATTCATATTTCCATCGAATCCTATCTGGCCAATTGCGCCACCATACCAATGGCGAGGCGACTTCTCGTGCTCTTCAATATATTGCATGGCCGAAAGTTTCGGAGCACCTGTAACTGTTACCGCCCAGGTGTGTGCCAAAAAGCCATCAAGTGCGTCAAATTCTGGTTTCAACACTCCTTTCACGTGATCGACCGTATGAATCAACCGGGAATACATTTCAATCTGGCGACGCCCCACCACACGTACCGAACCAGGCTCGCAAACTCTGGACTTATCGTTTCTATCAACATCGGTACACATCGAGAGCTCTGACTCGTCCTTCTCGGAATTCAGCAAAGTCTTTATTTGAATCGCGTCACCGATAGCGTCTTCACCTCTCTTGATTGTCCCCGAAATTGGACATGTCTCAATCTGTTTTCCGTCCACCCTAACAAACATCTCAGGGGAGGCGGCGACAAGGTATTCCTGCTCCCCAAGGTTCATCAGAGCACCATATGGCGACGGGTTATTTTCCTTCAACCTCTTGAAGATGTCTGAGGGCTTATCGACACAGGGCTCGAAGAATGTCTGTCCTGGTACAACCTCGAACAAATCCCCTCTGCGGAAATATTCCTTCGCCCGCCTCACCTGCTCTGCATACTCACCTTCTTCATGATCACAAGACTGCACGCAAGCATCAGCAGAAACATAGGGCTCAACCTGTCCCGTGCGACGGAAGCCGCCAGTGGTTTCGGTAAATTTTTCTGAGTTCCAGGCACGACAAACAAACTCGTAGCTATAGCAATAGGTCTTCTCAATCCGGTGATCTGCAACAATAATTTGATCGGGAAGATACAGGACTAGATCCCGATCACCTTCCTGTCTCTGCTGAAAGCGCTCCACATCCTCGAACTGGAAGGTAAGGTCATAACCAAACGCGCCATATAAGCCGAGATAGCTGTCGCTTTGATTTGAAAAGCAGGATATTAATTCCCTCAAAATGGAGAACAGGCTTGGCTTTCTGCTTCGCTGTTCTTCACTAAAAGTATCATTAGATGTTGCCACTTTGATGATCAGTTCAAATTGCTCGACCGATAATTCTTCCACAGCTTTGCAATGCTGAATGGCACGATATATTTCAGGTAATAGAATCTCGCCCCTCACATTGAGTGCACTGATCTTCAACTCATCACGGCGTCCTACTATTTTTAGAGGAGGGTTAACAAAGCCAATATCCCAACGAGTATAGCGACCAGGAAATTCGAAGCTGGAAGCCAGCAGCACGCCCGGAGATTCATCAAGCGATGAAGCTAATTGATCGATAGCTCCAGCATAGTCAAGCTGCGCCACAGAGCGACGCACCTGAATTCCACTGGCACAACGATATTGAGTCTGGTTTTGTATTTGCATTGCCAATTCCTCTATATCCGAATGGCCGGAGAGGGCTTTGGCGAGAATGGACTTTTTGGGAACAATAGACCGCCACAACCCGGGGCGGCCAACGAAGAAAACTAGAAGTGTTTCTCCTGGCGACCCGATTGATCAAGCCACCAGAAATATGTTTGAGTATTCATAGTGGCCGGATATTGCTCCCATCACCTGTTCAAGTCAACAAGTTTTTCTCTTCTCAGCTTCCCTCAAACTATACAGAGGGGGATAGCCTGTAGTAAAAATAGGGTTCCATAGGTATACCAATAAGAAGAGAGAACAC
>Ga0066610_10002323_pt1 | contig 10445 bp, 10 predicted proteins | sample SaaInlV_DNA_165m_FD_60375 | JGI IMG/M metagenome (GOLD analysis project Ga0066610, IMG submission 60375) | Marine microbial communities from expanding oxygen minimum zones in the Saanich Inlet - SI075_LV_DNA_165m | ecosystem: Environmental > Aquatic > Marine > Unclassified | place: British... | reverse complement strand
AAATTAGAAAGCAAAGAAATTGATAGTGCGGGTGAGGAAATGTATAATTTACTCTTAACCTCTCCTGATGGAGAGGAAACTAATGCAAAATTATGGTTAAGAGGAAATAGACTCATTAGCTTGTATACAGAGGGGGTTTACTATCCTAACGGAATTGGCTTTGTAAAAGACGATAGTCGCGTTGAGGAATTCAATCTTAATTATGACTTCCCAGAAATAAAAAAAAATTGTGAAGTCATAAATGGTCGTCATGGTGTTGCGGATGACATTGATATTAGTGGAGATTGTTTTAGTATTGAGTTTAATTATACCCAAAAGGGCACATATAGGTTCTTAAACAAAGTAGTTTACTTTAATGATGGTATGACTAGGCTCGTAGATAAACTGAATGGTGATCGAGTGAAATACCTATCGCGATACACAAAAAATGGATTTGAAATAAAATTTAAAGTGACTAAATCATCAGGTATAATTGAGGAGTACACGGAAGTATATAAAAAGGAATATTTAGATTGCTCTAATGGCCATAAGATAGAATACAAGAGGCTAAATTTATATAGAAACTATTCGAGTGGTAAAACTGAGTGCGTTACTTTTTATTAAGCTATTTATAGCATCAACTTAAAGTTAAAAAAATAGGAGTGATAAAATGATAAGGATTTTATTTAGCATATTTATTTTAACTAGAAAATCATATTTTCTAACAAAGATGCCATAGATTATTCAAAAAAAGACCGATGGAAAGCCTATACCTCTAAACACCACACTTTCACAAAAGCCTTTAGAGAGAAATCTCCATAGCAATGGGACAATGATCTGAACCCATTTGTTGATCTAAAATTTCAATATTTTTAATTTTCCCAAGGAGCCCCTCGGTAACACAAATGTGGTCGATCCTCCAGCCTCTGTTATTAGTACGGGCATTCTCTCTATAAGACCACCAAGTGTATTTATCAGTGTCTTCGGGATAGAATTTTCTAAACACATCTGTAAATCCTTTTTTTAAAAAGCTTTCAAACCACTCTCGTTCTTCAGGTAAAAAACCACTGACTTTTGAAAGTCGTTTGGGGTCATGTACGTCAAACTCTTTGTAAGCTACGTTATAGTCGCCAAGTAAGATGATCTCATAACCTTCTTTCATTTTTTTTTGTAAGTGTTTGGTAAACTTGGCTAAGAATTCTTGTTTATACAAATGACGTTCTTCTCGGGCAGCACCATTTGGAAAATAAACATTATAAAGTAAAAAATCTTTGTGCTCGGTGACTACAAAACGTCCTTCGTTGTCAAATTTGCGAATACCAATGCCATGCTCGGCATTAAGAACATCTTTTTTTACAAAAGTGGCAGTACCTGAGTATCCACGCCTTTGAGCTGAAGAAAAGTAGCTTTTACGCCCAAAGGGTTCCAGTTGCTCTTCAGAAAGTTGTTCTGGATGAGCTTTGGTCTCTTGAATGCACAAAACATCGGGATCGTATCCTTCAATAAATTCAAAAAAACCCTTTTTAGAACATGCTCTGATGCCATTTACATTCCAAGACACAATTTTTTGTACTTTTGCCATGAATACACTTCCCTCTAAATTCATTTATTGCTAGTTTAACCAACAATAATAACTATTTATTTCAAGTTATTATAACGTTAGTAGTTCACATACCTGAGCTACATTTAGATAATGTATATGTGTAAATTACTGGAAACTCAATGAAATCATTTTATTCACAATATAAAGATTTAGCTAAGAAAACATACCCTGAGGAGTGGTCAAGTCTGCAGGGCATTCCCTTTGAAAAATTATTATCCCCCTATAATATTAAGCTGCCAAAAATTGTATATGATCGCGCTCAAAGCAGTATTCAAAATATTTTTAAGTTAGCTCATACAAAGACCTATAATGAGCAGTTTGCAGAAGATCGGCCCAGCTTTTTAGATGTAGATACTGATAATTACTCAGTTCTTATGGCCTATGACTATCATATAACGTCTGATTATCAGCCCAAATTAATTGAAGTAAATACTAATGCCTCCGGTTATATTTTATCGGACCTCCTATATGAATTAAAAGGTGGGGCACCTTGTATAGATAAAATAAAAGAAAGTATTATTAGTGAATTAAAATTATTTTATAAAGTACCACCCATTTCTCCATTAATCGTGATCATTGACGAAGAAATAGAGCAGCAAAAAATGAATTTTGAGTTTTATGTTTATAAAGATCTATTTGAAAAGTGGGGATTTCGTTGTGAAGTTTTGGATTATAAAGATTTAAAGTATGATGAGAGTGGAAATCAATTAATGACCCCGTCTGGGCAACAAGTGCATTTGGTTTATAACAGATATTGTGATTTTTTATTTTTAGATGCAAGCTCCCAACAATTAAACCAAGCCTATTTAAATAAAGCGGCCGCTTTCTCTCCACAACCCAAGGAATACTTTTTATTAGCAGACAAAAACAGACTTATTGATTTTTCACAGTCAGATTATTTTAATGCTTTCTCTCATCTCGATATTAATATAAATGCAATTCAGTCTTCAATGATCCCCACATACCATCAAAACAGCTTCAAAGATTCAGAGGAACTGTGGGCAAAAAGAAAAAAACTATTTTTTAAACCTAAAAGATCTCATGGCGGCAAGGGAACCTACAGAGGGAAAAGTATTTCCAAAAAAGTGTTCCAGCAGGTTATTGAAAATGATTTTTTAGCTCAAGAATTTGTACCGGCCCCAGTATTTATGGACCCTGATGGTCAAGATTGGAAGTATGACCTTAGATTTTACACATACAAGGATGAAATCCAACTAGCCGTAGCTAGGTTATACCAGGGTCAAGTAACAAATTTTTCTACCGATTTTGGTGGATTTACAACAGTTGAGTTTATATAGTTCATGGTTGCCATGAATAATTTTTTAAAGACGAGAGTGAATTTTGAACCTCTAACAAAAAAAGGCTCAAACATGCGGTTCTCGCCCTTCGGGCTGCGATCCGAACTCGCTTTTTGCGCTAGAGGTTCAAAATTCACTCTCGTCTTTAAAAAAATATTCATTAATTCGGTTAAAAAACATAGGAATAAATAATGTCCATTCTAGTTTCAGTTAAAAAATTATCAAAAACCATGGGGAGCAAAGAGCTTTTTAAAGATCTAAGTTTTGGTGTGTTTCAAGGGGAAAAAATTGGTCTTACCGGTCCTAATGGTGCAGGAAAATCTACATTGTTAAAAATAATTGCTCAGCAAGAGCCCTTGGATTCTGGTGAAGTGAGTATAAAAAGAGATTTGAAAATTGCTTTTGTGGCGCAAAAAAATATTTTCCCCGATAAAAAATCCATTAGTGAGTATTTAAAAGAAAAACTCATAACTGAAGAGAATCATGAAGATATGCAAGCCGAGATCCAGGCCGCATTATGTTTGTCTTTGGTGGGGTTTGAAGATCTAGATCTGCAAATATCTACGTTATCTGGAGGTTGGAAAAAAAGACTAGCCATCTCTTGTGCTATTGCCACAGAACCGGAGCTTCTTATTTTAGATGAGCCCACAAACCATATGGATTGGGATGGTATACTCTGGTTGGAGTCTTGGTTGAAAACTTACAAAGATTCTTTACTTTTGGTTTCTCATGATCGCCGATTTTTAGAGAACAATGCCAATCGTATGATCGAGATTAATCGACTTTATAAAGATGGCGTATTGTCGTTTAACTGCGCTTATGAGGAATTTTTGCAGAAAAAGGCGGAGTATTTTAAGGCCCAACTTAAACAGCAGGAAAGTATGTCCAATAAGGCTTCTCGTGAACTTGATTGGCTAAGAGCTGGGGTTAAGGCACGCACAACTAAATCTAAATCCAGAATGGACAATGCTTATGCTTTAATGGATGAATTAGATGATTTAAAAAAACGAAATGCATCTGTTCAACACAAATCTCGTATGGAAGTGGATTCTAGTGAAAGAAAAACAAAAAAGCTTGTTGATTTAAAGCATGTGGATGTGGGCTTTGAAAATAATGTTCTAATAAAAGATATTAACTTAACTCTGGGGCCAAAAATGTGTTTAGGCCTTCTTGGTGCAAATGGCAGCGGCAAGTCCTCTCTTTTGAAAACTATTATTGGTAGTATTAAACCACTGAGTGGTGAATTATTTTTAGCAGATGATCTAAAGGTTGTTTTTTTTGATCAAGCCCGAGAGAGCATTGAGCAAGATATTAATCTTATAGATTATTTGGGTGATGGTGCAGAATATGTAATTTTTAAGGATCAATCTATTCATGTGGCTTCATATGCGAGCCGTTTTTTATTTCATTCTGAGAAAATGCACTTAAAAATTTCCCAATTATCAGGAGGGGAACAAGCTCGTTTATTAATAGCCAAGGTGTTACTTAAGCCCGCTGATGTTCTTATTTTGGATGAGCCCACAAATGATTTAGATATCGATACCATCGAAATTTTAGAAGATACGCTAGCACAGTTTCCAGGATTAATCATTCTAGTATCCCATGATCGAAGTTTTTTAGACAAACTTTGTGATCAACATCTTGCTTTAGATGGGCAAGGGGGGTGGTTAATGTATGCGAGTTTAAATCAGTGGCTAAAAGCACGCTTTAAGAAAAATGATAGTGGGAAATCAGTAAAAACCGATGGTGGAGAAGCCAAAAAAGTTAAGACGAATTTTAAGCTCTCTTACAAAGACAAAAGATTTTTAGAGACTGTGGAAAAAGACTTAGAGGTACTAGAGGGGGATCTTTCGAAATTTGAAAAATTATTAGAAGATCCGAAAATAATGTCTAATCAGCAAGAGCTAAATATTATAATTAAGAAAATTGCAGATCAACAAAAACTAATTGAGTCTACATATCAAAAATGGGAAGTAGTTGAAAAAAAGAAAGCTAAGTAAGTGGCTACTTAGCTAGTGCGTGCTCTTTTATACTCCAACAAGTAGAATAACCTCAATATTAAAAGAGAATAAAGTAAAAAACTTATGAGTAGTTAACAATAAAGTATATCACAGCAAAAATCAGAATAGCTATTAATACACCTTTGTATTTTAATTGGCCTGTGGGGCGAAGAAAACTTCGCCGGTCCGTTTCTTCTTTACGAGAAAGTTCTCTGCGGTCTTGTTCAAAATCTGTTTGTTCTTTAGTCATAGAACTAGGGTAAGAAATTATGAAGCTTATTGTCAATTTATTAAATGAGTCGCCCAATTTTTCGATGAATGTCTAACGTCTTATTATTTGTTTTAAGATGAAAGCTCTTTAGTTTATAGAGGTACCTTTGTTTAGGGTTATGTAGCTAAAAGAATATAGGCAACATAAGCGATGTAAGTGCTGAGCAATGTAAAACCAGAAGATTTCCCAAGGCGGTATTTTCTAAGGTAAATGAGAGGTAACAAAATGACTGTAGCAGCAATCATAAAATAAATATCACGAGTAATAATTTCTTTGGATGCGGTGATTGGGTGTATACTGGCGGTAAAGCCTAAAATAGCTAGTGTGTTCATGATGTTTGATCCTATGACATTAGCAATAGCAATATCATTTCTTCCTTTATAAGCAGCTATGGCAGAAGTTGCTAATTCGGGAAGCCCTGTTCCGATGGAAATAATAGTTATACCAATAACTCTGTCAGAGAGCCCGGCAAGTTTACCTAGTTCTATACCGCCTTGAAGAGCTAAATGAGCCCCACCTGTAAGAGCAAGGCAGCCCACGATAAGGTGGCCGATATCCCATTTAGGAGACTCAAGAACAGTCATATCTTCTAAGTCTTCTGGCGAGGTGGTCGTTTTGCGTGCGCGACGAATAGCATAAATGAGGTAGGTTGAGAGAACGAGAACTAAAATAAAGCCATCGGTTCGGGTTAAAAAGCCATCACTCACTAAAAAATACATTAATAAGGAAAATAAAATGAGGCTAGGAAGTTCAACTGAAGCTATGGACTTATTCACTGTGTTTACTTTAATAAGTGCTGAGATACCAATAATAGCTAATATATTAAAAATATTGGAGCCCACTACATTCCCTAAGGCAATGTCTGGTGCGCCCTGGTAAGCCGCCATTAAGGATGTCATAAGCTCAGGGGCAGATGTTCCAGCTGCAATAACTGTTAAGCCAATTACAGTGGGGCTCACTTTTAAACGCACTGCTAAGCTGATGGCTGCCTTCACTAAAGACTCGCCACCAATGATTAAAATGGCGAATCCACCAAGAAGGTACAATAAAGGTCCAAAAAATTCCATAAATCGCCTGACTGTTTTAATTCGTTATAATATTCTTCAAGTTAATGTCACAGATTATAGCTATAATTACTTTGTTTGTCTTATTTAGTTTTAAAGCAAATGCTTTGTGCATCAATGCGTCTATGGCCAACCTTAGGGCAAAACCAAGTTCCAACAGCGCAATAACTTGGGTGGTGGGAAGACATACGCCTTTGGTATATTTAAAATCTAAAGGAGCTTGGTATCAGGTGAAAGATCAAGATGGTGAGCGACACTGGGTGCATTCGGGACTTGTTACAAGTAGGTATAAATGTCTTTCTATTTTAACATCTAGGGCAAATTTACGAACTGGTGCTGGGTCTCATTTTCCGAAACATAAATACCGCGCCGCAGAAAAATATGAAGCATTTAAGAGGCTGCAAAAGCAAGATAGTTGGTACGAAGTTAAGAATAATTATGGCAAGGTGATGTGGGTTCACAAGAGTAATGTGTTTATCCCGAGAAGAAATATTTCTATTAATTTTTAGTTATTAATAAATAGGCAGCAGCCTTAAAAACTCCTGTGAGTGGGCGCTTCAGCACTTCTAAAATTGGGGATTATTAGCCAGTGATGTTTTATAATCACTAATTTACGTATTAATTTGAGACACTGCTCACTTTAAACTTCAGAATCTTACACGTTTCTTGTAAGATTATTTACGTATTTTAGTATAGAAAATGATAATTTTAAAAAAGCTAATGATTAATCATATGTTACGTATTTTAAGTTTTTTTAAGAATTTAACTTGCCAATTGTTTTGAAAAAGTGTGTAAATATTTCAGTTCCATTTTGGCACTAAAAAAGGAATTTTTTTAAAAGTTTAATGGATTAAAAATTTGCAAAGAGAGGGTTCTATGACAGTTTCAGAAAAATTACTTGAGAAATGTAAATCTAAGTTGGTAGAGGCAAAGTCAGATGTCTTGAATCGTGTTAAAGAAGCGCGTAAGGAAGTGGTTTCCGAAGAAAAAGGTGGAGACGAGGCTGATCAAACAGTAAGGGCTTTGGCTGAAACCGAGTTTCTTTCTAAAAATGAAAGGTTAAGATCTCGATTGATGGAAATTGAACAAGCTTTATTCCGTATTGAAAATGGCACTTATGGTGTTTGCGAAGAGACAGAAGAGCCTATTGAAAAAGATCGTTTATTTGCAATTCCTTGGACAAGGCTAAGCATTGAAGGTGCTGAAATCAGAGAATCTATGAACTATAGATTTGCACAATAAGCAGTTACTTGTTGAAATAATTAAGGGTTCTTTAAACTTTTTAGTTTGAAAAGCGATGAAGGGCCTTAAAAATTGATGATGTATTTTAAGCCAAGCTCAAAGGATTGAGGTTGGCTTTTTTTTGTTTGGTCATCGAGTTTTTCTTCGTTTGGGACTTGTCCATCCATGGGAGGTCGGGCCTAAAGGCGGCCCGAACCTGCCAATTCCTCCACGTCGTGTGGGGGAATCTAATGAAAGAAAAAATAAATTCGATTCAACATGGATATGAAAATATTTATAGATCTAATGGCACGATGCCATTAGATTGCGGTGCTCGAGGCGGCCAGCCTCGATTTCCCACGGATGGAAAAATATCTGTGGAAGGTATAAAATTTCAAATTAACCCCGCCTAATTTAACCAACCCCTCTATATACAACCTAGAAATCCTTAATCTCAGACAAACAAGCCACATTAAACTTAGGCAGTGCATGACTCTCCAAAAAAGCCTTTCCATGAGGGTTAAACCAGCAAGAATCCAAGCCAAAGTCATTAGCACCAAGAATATCTGTTTCTAAGCGGTCTCCAATAACCAAAACAGAGTCCTTTGACAGAATTTTTCCTTTATCCATGGTGTGCTCAAAGAATTTAGCATGGGGTTTGGCGTAGCCACACTCTTCGGACACTACTACAAAATCCACATATTTTTTAAGCGGAGATTGCGCCAAACGCTTATGTTGTACAAACTCAATGCCATTAGTTATAATGCCAATTCTCGCTTCTTGGCTTAAGTGCTCGCAAATGTCCTCGGCGCCATCAATATGATGAACAGTTTGGGTGAGGTGTTCTAAATAAATATCACTGAGCTTTATGGGGCAGCTCTCTAGTTGGTGGGCATCCATGGTCTTTTGAAAACGCTCGGTTCTTAAAAAATCTTTTGAAATCTTACCTTGTTCTAAAAGCTGCCATAATTTATAGCTTTCCACCTTATAGGTTTCAAAAATTTTTTCTATTTCATGAACAATATTAAAGTGACTTAAAGTTTCAAAAAAAGAATGTTCTTCACTTGCTCGAAAATCAAAAAGCGTATCATCTAAATCAAAAAGAAAGAGTTCATATTTACTCATTGTTGATACAAACTCACGCTACATAATTTAAATAGTATTCTTGCGCCCACATTGCCGTCCCAAGAGGAGTTGTCCGCTGGGGCGACCTCGCATAGGTCAAAACCAACAACTTGTCTGTTAGCTTGTTTTAAGCGTTTAAATAGGTAACTGATTTCATGAAAGCTAAGGCCACCTGGAACTGGGGTTCCGGTATTGGGGCAAAGCTCTGGTGATAGCCCATCAATATCAAAAGAGATATAAACTTTTTGTGGTAGGGTTTCTAAAATGCTACTGCAGATTTCATCCCAATTTGCACCTAAGGCCATGTTGGCTTTGTTTTCAGCATCAAAAAAACAGTGGATATTGTCACGAGATTGGATGGTGTTGAACTCCGATTGGCAAAAATCTCGAACTCCAACTTGTGTTAATGTGGCTAAGTCTGGTTTTAAATCCAATAAATTAGTCATGATGGATGCATGTGAATATTTAAAGCCCTGGTAGGATACTCTTAAATCAGCATGGGCATCAATATGTAAAATCCCTGTATCTGGATGTGTTTCCAAAACAGCTCGCATAAGTCCCAAGGGTGAAGAGTGGTCGCCACCTACTAGGCCAACGGTTTTATTGTTACTTAAATGATTTAAAGCTGCCATATAAACAGTTTGATTAATATGAGCAGATAACTCATTGATCTCTTGTTGTGAATTTTTGAGTTCAGCAGAAAGTTGGTTGGAGCTTTCCAGGTACTTTTGGATGGTATAAGCTCGTTCTTTAAATTTTTTATTGTCTTCGCTAATTTTAGATCGAGATAAAAATTCTTTATCCCAGTAAACCCCTTTTTTAATAAAATCTTTAAAATCATAATCATATAAATCAAGTTGAGGGCTTTCTTTCAAAATAGCCTCAGGCCCAAGGGCACTTCCAGATCCATAAGAAGCAGTAACTTCCCAGGGCACAGGAAGCAAAACAAGCTGTGCTTGCTCTAAAGTTGTAGGTAGTCCAAAGAGGCCATTTTTATATGAAGAAGTATTTTCAAAGTCCATAATTTAGAAATAGGTGCTTAATGGGAATATGGCAAAGTTTTTCTATTTATATGAAAAAAAATTATAGAAAAGAGGGAGTGTATTGCAAACTCTACCCAATGTTATGGAATTATTACTGAGCAACCATGTTCTACAGCGGTAATGAGTAGAGCTTTAGTTGAGGTGAAACTCAGTTTCTAATTGATTGTGTGGTGATTATTCTGGCAAAGAAAACGCGAGGGGCGTAGTTAGAATGTCTGGGATTGGATTAGCCATCTTCACTTCCTCGATCTGATAATATTTGTGGGATTTATAGTACTGTTGGTCCGAAATAGTAGAGTAAAGTTCTCTGAAATATAAGTTAGCACTACTTTCTTCAACTTCATAACAAGGTCCCGTTTGCTCTGTAACTATAGGACCATCTGATGACATAGCAATGTTAATTTTATTAGATATATATTTTTGTTTTGGCTCAAAATCAGCCAATGTGCCTGGAATTATCTGATAAAATTTTTCGTCAGACGCTTTGAAGACTTGGTTTTCAATGCCATCGTCTGCAATGACATACTTGTCACTGTTGCAGTTTGGAGAATCTTTGAAATATATAGACTCAAGCCGTAAATAATATGAGTATTCAACCTTCCCTCCACTTATTTTGCACGGGTTATCAAATGTAAAAGTACCATCACCGCAGTTACTAGAGGACGCTGACATGGAATTTTTGAATCTTAACATTTTTTTTACTTGATCATTGTATAGGAGAAGACCTGATTGATCTAAGGTTACTAGGTGACCAATATGTTGATTGGTTTTATCACTCACTAAGATATTAGCGTTGGCCACAGTTGGGGCAGCAAACTTTATGGATGTTTCAATGACTTGG
>Ga0066610_10002317_pt1 | contig 10490 bp, 9 predicted proteins | sample SaaInlV_DNA_165m_FD_60375 | JGI IMG/M metagenome (GOLD analysis project Ga0066610, IMG submission 60375) | Marine microbial communities from expanding oxygen minimum zones in the Saanich Inlet - SI075_LV_DNA_165m | ecosystem: Environmental > Aquatic > Marine > Unclassified | place: British... | reverse complement strand
GTACATTCTTCACTCCACAACGTTATTTCCTTTGACTATTCAATCACAGATCTCTCCTTTTTCAACTCGTTTTTCGAGGTATCCAGTTTATATTTTCTAATTGCCATTCTAAATGATATATAATAAATTATGTTTTCTTTTGTTTTTTTAAGTAAAGCTATATTTGGCGCTATCTGAAAATCTTAAATAAGTTTTTATGGAGATGAAACATCAAATGCAGATTTCATTAATTAATAAAATCATTACAGCTATTTTATTTTTAATAGTTAGCGAAGCTTTTGCAGTTCTTAAAACTTTTGAAGATGTTGAAGATATATCACCTTTAAAGCTTGTTAGTGGAGATATACGCGGTAGAAGTTTTGAGGGAAAAGGAGGATGTCGTATCCGTTTTGTAAATATCCAATCTGATGAAACTACTGTATTTTCAAATTCTGTATTTCCCTGTACGGATTTCAGAGATAATGCTTTTCCTAAAGTAGTCTTTGATAATGGGGATTTTATGGGATGCATATTTAGATGTTGTGTTCTGAGAGGAGCTTCTTTTCGAGGAGCAAGATTACGAGGCGCTGATTTCACTGGAGCAGATGTTACTGATATTATAATTGATGAGAATACTGAATTAATTTATTCAAAAGGACTTGAACATCTTTTTCCACAAACAAGAGCCTCTACTCCACAATACCATCCACCATATGCTTCTCCTACCCCAACAAAGATGGACTTTTCTCTTCTACATTCTTTTGTACGTACATTGGTAGAGATGAGACATTTAAGACTTGAAGAAGAAAGATTTCGTGGCTTAGTTTCTTGCTTTTCGGAAGAGTTGGATGATTATAGAGAAGTTCAAATTCCATTAGTAAATTCTACCATTTTTCCCCCGGATCTTACTCTCATTATGGCTAATCGTGGAGAAAAATTTCATAGAAAAGTTTTAAGTAAACTTAAGGATCTTGGAGTTGAACAAAGGAAGATATTGTTAATTGAAAGATTGTCTCAAGCTGTTGGTTTTGGAAATATGGGGTTTAAAGTATCCCTTACAGGTGAAATGGGGATTCAGGTGTATTTTCAGGATTATTTTGGGTTATCTGAAGTTCTACATCATAAACGATTTTTTGATTCTGAGCCTGGCATGATTGAAAATGAGATCTTTACAAGAATACATGAAGGAATCTTAGATTCTCCATTTGATTGTTTTCTTGGGATTGAATGCTCGCCAAGGAGACCTATTTCGTTTGAGGCTTACGCTATGATAGATTCATCAAGAATAGATATAGTAAGAAAGTTTGTAAGTTTTTTTTCTGTTGATGAGGCACAGCTTGATCCTTATTTAAGTTTTTTTCAAACTGTTAAAAAACTTGTTTTATCTTTTAATGCTCTAAATCTTCAGAAAGGAGTAGCTATCCAAGTTATGGATTTTAATATAATGCAGTTAAAAGGTGAGTTAGAAGAACTAGAAAGAACCTTAGACCAAGAAACTATACGTGCTTTGCATTGGATTTTGGAAGAACAAAAAAGAGAGGCTTTTAAAGCAAATGCTAATAATTTCTCTTTACGACTATCTCCTGGCAGGCCTCAAAGAACTGCTTGGTATGTAGCGTTTTAGCCATTAGCTTGAGTGATTTTTAAACAATGCAAAAACACTCATAAACTATAGAGAGCTCTGAATAAATTTGAGAAGGTACAAAGACGCTTCTGGAGATGGCTTTAAAAGGGTTTTATGAGGAATATTTTTCCCTTTTGAACCTTAAATAGTCCAAAAAGGCAGATTTTAGATATACTTGTCCTGTCTAAGTCGCCAAAATCTTTGCAGCCCGTTTAAGGTTATAAGCGATAGATATAAGATCAAAATGTACTTGATGTTTTTCCCATCCCTTATATCGACTTCTATTTAGCCCCATATGAACTTTCCAGTGGGCAAAGATCCGTTCGATGTTACAACGGGGGTTGCTCTTCATCTCTGAATTCACCATCAGAGGCGTTGCACCTCATCCTAGAATTTACCTAACTTTGAAAAGGAGTGGAATATGTCAGACCAAGAAATAATACAGGGTGAGATTATAGAGAAAGAAGACATGTATTTTGTGGTGATAAATATTGTCAATGGTCCTGTAAAATCCCCAGGTAAAGTCCCTCAAAAATCCCCACCTAAAAGAGGAGGTAGGAGAGGTCTAAATCAGACTGCCTAAATTACATCAAGGAAGTCTGGACTGATATGAGGCCTTTGAGTTTGAAAAAGGCAGAAGCGAAGAATATAAAAAAGCAGGAAGAACCGAAGAAAAAACTTAAACAAAGTGCTTAGCCCATAGCGACGACAACTTTTCTTTCACCTTTATAAGGTTCGCGGCTGTGTGCCATTAGTATATTATCAAGGACCATGATATCTCCTCTTTGCCACTTAAATTTAATTTTGTCCTGAGAGTATATCTCGCGAATCCGATTGAGTGTTCTAATGTCTATAGGAGTTCCATCCCCAAAAAGGACATTCCGTGGGAGGTTTTCTTCTCCTAGTTCCCGTGTCAGAGATTCTAGTTGGACTTTTCCTAAAGAAGATGGGTGAAACAAATGGGCTTGGTTAAACCAGACTTTTTCTTTTGTAACTGGGTGAGTGAGAGTAGCTTGGCAGGTTTGCCTCGTAGTTAGTTCTGTCGTGCCAGTTTTCCACATAAATTCAATGTCGTTCTCCACACAATATTTTTCAACGTCTGTTTTTTTATCTGTTTGAAAGACTTCTTGCCAACTTAAGTCAATGCCAGGGGTATAGTTTCGGACATAACAAACGCCTTTTTTTTCAAAGAGGTCTTTAATGGATTGATCAATTTTTTTATAAACTTTTCTACTATCAGCAATCGGAGTTTCTCCACCTTCATCAGCAATTATTATGCTAAAGAAATATATTTTTTCTGGCCAGGATTTTGAGTATGCATTTTCGTTATGAAGAGGAATACTGCGATCAGCAGGATATTCGGTAGCCGTATATATCTTGCCTCCTAGACGAGTTCTGGGCGTTGATCTATAAACGTAGTCTAATAACTTTGGGCATAAAATTTGCACAAACTTATTAAATTCGGACACTGAATTAATACCAAAATTTCTTAAGAGGATTCCTCCTTCTTTCTGGACTGTGCTTTCAATAGCTAATTTGTTGTCCACAGTCCATTGAAAAGCATCTAACCCAGAGTCTTTAGGTTCTATACACAATAATTCCTCTGTCTCAGGTTTTATGTAGGTGGTCCTCACCTTAGAATCAAAAACCATTTTTTTACACCCCTCTCTTAATAATTGCAATTTCTGTTCTGTAGTGAATTTAAATGTGTAAGTCTAAAGTGTTTAATTGAATCCTTTGTGTATTTTTATCCGAGTGCCTCAAAAAGTTGTTCTCATAAATTTGCTTTATAACAACCTTGCGAAACTTTCAAAATGACGTTGACACGCTAACATAAATCATTTTGAACAAAAACCCACTTTCAAGAGTATGGTAAAAATGTGTATATCCATGACGTTGGATAGTTGGAATTGCGCAACAAAGCCAAACATTGTTAACTCCTAATATATTAATTCAAAGTACCTTATCTTTAATAGGGGCGTTTTAGTCGCTAAAGCTGCTATATAGCCTCTGATCGGGGTAAAAGAATGAAGTTTCCACTCATTTGCAGCTTGAATACTCCCGTTGATTGAAAGTAATTTTGGTTTTTGGCCAGAAAAAAAAGTTACTTTTAACTCTTTAAGTGGTGAATAAAGCCCTTTACCTGTTGCTTTAAGTATAGCTTCTTTTCGGGTCCAAGCATTATAGAACGCTCTTAATCTTTCATCTGTCTGAAGTATGCTCAAGTTGTACCATTCATGCTCAGTGAGAAACTCATTTGCCATCTCTAGAAGAGAAGGCTGATTCTGGATTTTCTCAATATCTATGCCAACTGAAGTTTTGGATTTAATAGAGAATAAACTGACGGTAGAAGAATGAGATATATTGAATTCGACATTTTTCTCCTTTAAAGCAGGTTTTCCGTATTTTCCATATTTATAAATAATTTGAGACGGCTCTTGGTTTATATACCTGCTTAAAATGAGCCTAAGGATCCCATGGCTCGCGATAAAACGCTCTTTAAGATAAGAAAATTTATAGCTATTTGCTTGATTATGTTCATATTCTGATAGAAGTGAGCTCAATTTATTTAAGCGGTTTGAAGAAAAAAATCTTGTGCTTTTCCATATATGAACTTCGTTAGATAGGATTTTTTCAGTAAAACTGCCGGCGTTGTCAAGAATGAAAGGTTCCCATTCAATAATGTTGTTACAATCAGGAGGGTTCATTTGTTACATCGATCTTTGGGGGCAAAAATTATAATGCAAATTCATCGGAATGATAGCAAACCAGTACTTCATTTTCTAGGCACGTTTCAACACTTTTTCTGGGAAAAGTTTTATGAATGAATGCCATAGCTTTTTGCTCTTAGCGAAAGTTTCTTGCCATAAAGATTTGGATAGAATTTTTGAATCCTTAAAATACATATATATATGCATTCTTTGTTTCTTTTCATTTTGAAAGAACTACCTTCCCAAAGCCTTGTCTTCAGAGATGCTAGACCATTTTTTATTCATTTTAATTCACCATTCTTCTTGAAGGAAAAAGATTAGAAATAATTTCTAAAATTTGTTTTTGAGATTTTTTTATAAAAAAGTGATCCCCTGGCAGCATTTGATGACAGAATTGTTTGGATGTATGGATTTTCCAAGCCATAATATCTTCCTCAGTTACAGTAGGGTCATCTATTCCTCCTAATGCGGTTATGTCAAAAGGAAAGGGCTCAACTTTGGTGTAATGATATGTATTTGAAATTGTAAAATCTGAACGGATCATGGGCAAAAATATACTCATCAATTCATTGTCTTTTAGAACAAGGTTAGGAACTCCATTGTATTTTTCTAGTTCCTGAATAAACTCTTTATCAGGTAGGTTATAAATGGGTTTTTCTCGAAGAGGAATTTGTGGAGCTCTGCTGCCAGATGCGAAAAAGTGAAAGGGTAGAGGAAGCTTTTCACTTCTCAACGCCTTACAGAGCTCAAAGCTAATTTTTGCCCCAACACTGTGTCCTAAAAAAACGAAAGGCTTGTTTGAAATAGCTTTGAAGTCCTTTACCAATGAATCGATAATTGAGCTCAGATTATCAACTGGAGTTTCATGAAACCTGGTTGACCTCCCTGGAAGCTCAATGGCTATTACTTCGATAGTTGAGGGCAATAGGCTTACCCAATCCCTAAAAACAAAGGCATCGCCTCCTGAGTATGGGAAACAAAATAGCCGCATGGTTGCCAATGGTTTTGGATTAATTGTGACAAACCAAGGTGATGTTCTTAATTTTTCAAGGATCATTTTGTTTTCCTTTTAACCGTCGAAATTGAAGGTCAGAGTTACGAACCAACCTATACCTAACTTGTATTTCAACCAACACCCGATATTATTGCAGTTTGATTGAAGTTTTTCTTAGTTTCTGAATACTAGCTTTTAGAAATCCCATCTTCAAGCTAAAATCTGGTCGGATTTAAGATTTAATTTTCCCGAAGTCTCTTTATCTCTAGCTATAATGAATATACAATGCACTCGATTGATTTTTAAGGAGAGAGAACCTATGCCAGGCAAGCAACATAGCTTTCAAGCAGAAGCAAGCAAACTTTTGAACTTAGTTACACATTATTTGTATAAAAATAAAGAGATATTCCTAAGGGAGCTTATCTCTAATGCCTCGGATGCTTGTGATAAATTGCGTCATTTAAGCCTTACAAAAAAAGAATTGCAGAGTGCAAGTTCAGATTACAAGATTGTCGTCACTTCAGATAAAGAATCAAAAACGTTGACTGTTTCTGATAATGGGATTGGGATGTCTCGTCAGGAACTGATTAACAACCTTGGTACGATTGCAAAATCAGATACTTCCTCGTTTCTGAGTAAACTAACAGGTGATGCGAAAAAAGACAGTAATCTCATAGGGCAATTTGGTGTGGGATTTTATACTGCTTTTATGGTTGCTTCAAAAGTTGAGGTTGTAAGTCGCAAAGCTGAAAAAGAGGAAGCGTATATTTGGAGTTCAGAAGGAAAAGATTCATTTTTTATAGAAAAAACGTCTCGAGAAGAAAGTGGTACAACTATTAAACTGTATCTTAAAGAGGACTCCTCAGAGTACATTGAGCCATATCGCCTAAAGTCGCTTGTGCAAAAGTATTCAGAACATATAGCTTTTCCAATCTGTCTTGAGGACTCAGGCAAGGAAGAACAGCTAAATGAGGAAAGAGCTATATGGACCCGGCCAAAAACTGAAATCGCAGAAGAGCAATATAAAGAGTTTTATAAGCACACTTCCAATGCATACGATGAGCCATGGGTTACAATGCATAATAAAGTTGAAGGGGTGTTAGAGTACACATCTCTTTTGTTTATTCCTTCAAGCAAGCCTTTTGATTTGATGGATTCTGAACGAAAGAGAAGGCTGAAGCTGTATATCAAGCGAGTTTTTATAACGGATGATTGCCAAGAACTTCTTCCTTCATACCTAAGATTTGTTAGGGGGATTGTAGATGCTGAAGATTTACCTCTCAATGTTAGCCGTGAAACTTTACAACTTGATCCTCGTATGTCGAGAATAAAGACGACATTAACGCGTAAGGTACTGGATGAACTCAGTAAAAAGTCAGAAGAGAGCTCAGAAAAGTACATAGAATTTTGGAAAAACTTTGGCTTCATTTTAAAAGAAGGACTTTATGAAGAGTTATCTCAACAAGATTTGCTCTTATCTCTTGCGCGTTTTTCAACAACTAAAACAGAGGATCTAGTAAGTCTACAAGAATATATAGATAAGATGGAGAAAGATCAAAAAGAAATATATTACATGTTGGGAGAAAATAGAGAAGATATGTTGAAGAGTCCAAAATTAGAGGGGTTCTTGGATAAAGGGGTTAACGTTATTTTGCTCACAGATCCAATCGATAATTACTGGATAACACGTGTCACAACTTGGAAAGATTATCCTTTAAAATCTATTTCTGAAGGTGATGTGGAATTAGATAAAAAATCAGAAAATTCAGAAAAGGACTCTAAAGATAAAAAGTTTGAAAAACTTCTAGAGTTTTTTAAGAAGACGTTGAAAGACAAGGTAAAAGATGTTCGGGTATCAAAGCGTCTTAAAGACAGTCCCGTTTGTCTTGTTAATTCAGTTGAGGGAAGTTTTCCGAGCATGGTTTCTCCTAATCGAAAAAAGCTTCAACCTTCTTCTCAAATTTTTGAATTAAATCCATCTCACTCCTTAATTTTGGATATGAATAGTCTCGTCAAGAAAAATGGCAAAATAGAACGAATACAAGATATGGCGAATATGCTTTACGACCAAGCGCTAATAGTTGAAGGCTATCCTGTAATGGATGCAAAGCAGTTTTCAAAACGCCTTACAACGCTTTTAGGAAAGGAGCTCAAACTTGCTTCATAGACGGTGCTCTACTTCTGTTAGGTGGTTTCATTGCGAGAGCGCTCACAATATATAGACGGCTTAATTTTTCAATTTTCTTTTTTTAGCTGATTTCTTTTTTTCAGCAAGGTCAAGCCTCAGGACGGTTTTTTATAATGTTAAACAAGGTATTCACCCCACCAGAACCTTTATTGGATACTCTGGCAAAGACAGATACAAAGGCACCGTCAAGTTAATTAGTTAGGCTTATAAAAATCTCATATCCTCTATATTTTAGGCACAGATAATCCCATAAGCAGCCTCATCCCAGATGGATTTTGCTGCTATGAAATTCGCTCTCTGACACGATGCTTTCTTTGAATATCTGCCCACCTCTACTGAGAAAATGTTTCTTACTTTTTCCATGAGAGATAAGGTTCTTTGAACTCCTTGTGGGGATTTGAATTTAATAAGACATTTCTCTTTTCTACGGGTAGGTTGATGGGCGTTTTCAACACGATTATTTAACCCCTTATGAGAACGATGATCCGTATTCCGAGTCATATAACGTATGGGCTTAGTATAACTTTTTAGCTTATCCGTTACGATAACACGTGGCTCTGGATAGGCTCCAAATAAACGGCTTAGGAAGCGAATTGCAGCTTTCTTATTTCGGCGTTTTTGGAGAAAAATATCCAGTTCATGTCCCTCAGAATCAACTGCTCTCCACAGAATGAAGTGAACACCATTGAGTTTGAAGGTCATTTCATCAAGATGCCATTTATCATTTGGTTGTCTCTCACGCTTCTTGATAACATCCCTGAAATGGGCAGAAAACTTCACGCACCAAAGCCTTATAGCTTCATGACTCACAATGATCCCACGAAAAGAAAGCTCTTCTTGAATATCACGATAACTGTCGTTAAAGCGATGATAACGCCAAACTGCGTGGCTGATAATAGAAACTGGAAAACGGTGTCCTTTAGGAGTTTGATATAAACACATGAATTAATCCTCTGAGTTAGAATCTCAATTCATAACATAATCTTCATAAGCATCTAGAACTCAGATTAACTTGACGGTGCCGTTTTTCCGGATAGAGTTGAAGGTAAGCCTATCCAAGAAGTTAAGGCATTTTGGAAGAAAGTATTGAAGGAAGCAAATTTAGAGAATATTCGAATTCATGATTTTCGACATACTCATGCTTCTCACTTAGTATCGAGTTGGTTAAGCTTAAGTATAGTCGGGAATCTTCTAGGATATACTCAAGCAGACACTACTCGTAGATGTGCTCACTTAGCGGGCGCACCATTAAGACAAGCAACGGAATTATTTGGCGAGAAGGTGAAAAAGATGAGTGCAAAAGGTTTTTAAGGCAAAAACGAAACTGAGATATCAAATGTAAGACTAACGAAGGATTGAGCGAAAGCTCTTGAAATGGGGCAGTAGTTTTGACGAAATTTGAAACATTCTTCCCTTTACTGTGTAGAGAGAGAATATTCATTTTACCCAAACTATTCGAAAGAGGAGACACAACCTAGAGATCTCCGTCTATTTTAGAAGGATTTTAATTTACTACCTCGATTTTTGACGCCAAACTCTATTGACATGAAGGCGAAACCTCTTATAGCGTGAACTCACTAGAGATTTGAATTCATTGGAGATTTTTTAAAAATGAAAAGTCTGAATTTCTTTAAGTTTTTTTCGTTAGTTTCGCCGCTTGTGTTTTTTTCGTTAAATGCGTATGCGGGTTTAGCTTCACAGAAACAAGCAGATGGTTTGTGGAATTTTCAGAATTCAGATAATGTTCTTACTTATCGAAGGAGTGTTGCTGCAGCTAGCCAGCTTGCATACAAAGTTACACGAAGTGAATATAAAAATTGGACTATAGCGGTAGAGACAAATTACCTTGACGCCTTGAATGATGCTTTAAAGCCGTCGGAGGATTCTGCTAGACCCAAAGTATGGAAAAAAATTGAGCCTTTTAGGTTTAATGTTGGTGCCGGTATCATAAAGACTTTTAATAGTGTACTTGGTGAAAGCTTCTGGCAGGAACGTCCGAGTGAATCTTACGGTTTGATCGCATACGAGTTTGACGACACGCAGTTTCCTTCTGGAAACAATAAAGTTGGTAGGTCTGTTCTTATCGCCTACAGGGGCACAGATAGTCTACAGTCAACCTTAACTGATTTTAAAGCTTGGTACACATGTACAGATCATCTTGATGTTTTGAATAATCCAGAGTTTCAGTATATACATGATTTTTTTTACGAACCGTGTTCTAATAAAGTTTCCAACGCATTATACAAAGTCGGGAGTAGACTTCCAGTCTTGAAAAGTAAAGAGGCGCCCCTCGTTCATTCGGGCTTTCTCGAAAGTGCACTATCTTCGCAGGATGAAATTTTTTCAAAAACAACGTCCTACCTTGCTTTATCAAAGAAATCACGTGACGATGTTAGTTATATTTTTACTGGGCACAGTCTAGGAGCTGCTTTATCCCACATTCAAATGGCAATTATGCTAGAAAAATATTATGGAGCTCTACCGCATCCAAACTCTCTTTCAAGATTTAGGCTTATAACTTTTGGCTCCCCTAGGTCATTTGGAGAATATGCAGCAATAACATATGAGACTGAGAAGTTTGGTGCAGTTAATCTTTTAAGAGCCCGGACCAAATATATAGGTAGAAACACCTGTGATCCGGTAACTGAACTACCTATCAAATGGTTAATTCGCTATGACCATGTTGGATCTGAAGAAAACGTAGATGTAGTTGATGATGGGACTTTAAATGTATTAGCTAAGTATATAGGCTACGAATTACATGGAATGGCGGTTTATGAATCAAACATATAAATAGAGGAAAATTAGGAGATGTTCAGAATTAGGTTAGTAGTTATATGTTTTTTGGTGCTTGTATATTGTCCTAACCTGGTTTTGGGGGTTAATCCTATCTTAGAAGAGGAAAAAGTTAGTTGCGCAAACGCTATGAAGCTCGCGTACAGCGTTTCTCGAGAAAATTATTACTCGTTTGAACAAAATAGTGCACTTAAAGCT
>Ga0066610_10002311_pt1 | contig 10499 bp, 8 predicted proteins | sample SaaInlV_DNA_165m_FD_60375 | JGI IMG/M metagenome (GOLD analysis project Ga0066610, IMG submission 60375) | Marine microbial communities from expanding oxygen minimum zones in the Saanich Inlet - SI075_LV_DNA_165m | ecosystem: Environmental > Aquatic > Marine > Unclassified | place: British... | reverse complement strand
GCAGGCCCTTTGGAACGAAGTGGGCTGTTTAGTCCTTGTTATTGCCGTTGTAGTTTGGGTTATGGATACGGGTTCGGCATACATCCGCGAAGCCATCAAATAAAAAGGTGCCAGCTTAAAAAGGTGCCAGCTCACTTTTGGGACTGGCCGCGTTAGTTAGCTACATGCTTCTAAAATCAATTTACTTAAATATTTTGCACTAAACAGGGTGGCCTTAATGTTAGTGATAGTCTTACAACCTCAGTTGTTATGAATAGGAAAGTCTTTGTCGTGAAAAGCATAGCTTATTGATTTGGGACAACTCAATAATTTACATTTAAGATTATTTAGGTATTGTTGCTTTAAAGCAATTTAGAAACCTCTTAGGTCACAATTTATAGCTTTACATAAAGGACTACTCATAATTGGCACAAACAATGATGCTTTGAGTCCCAAAGGTGAGCTGGCACTTTCTCTGAAGGTGAGCTGGCACTTTCTCTGGTTTTGTAAATATGTAAAAAAACCATGATTGCGTGGGTTTAGCCTTTTTTAGGAACTATATTTGCATTACATTGATTGTTAACCGCTTATATGGAGTCTGCTTATGTTTCAGAAGACAATTTTTGTCTATGTGTCAGCCTTATTTGTCCTTATTGCCCATATTGACCTTTTAGCGGCAAATCAATGCATTCGTTACTTTGAAGACATGTCAAATTTTGGTCACGTAAAAGTTGAAACTCAATTTACCAGAGTTGAAGCGAGAGATTACCAAGAGCAACTTGATAACTTACTTAAGACCTCAGAAGAAGAAGTGAGAAGTCAGATAATAAAAGAAAAAGAAAACCTTCTTAAAGAGGTTTCTGCAGAGTTTGTGGAACTACTCTCTTGGGTTAAGCGAGATGATGAGTATCCTATTTTAAAAGTAGAATATGAGACGAATGCCAATTATCTAGAACTCAATCGCCTAATAAAGAAATTTAATTTAGAACAACCAGATAATATGGAAGATGGGGCTGAAAGACGCAATTATTTTAAGTGGCGCTCCACTAAAAAGAAAATAGTCAAACAGGTTTCTCAAGACATACAACTTCTTAAAAGTAGTATATCTGGTTTTTATGGACTTAAATTACAACTATTAAATAAATTTGGCAGGGTTGAGTTTTTTGCTAATGCATTTGGGGCAAATGATCTACTAGCCCAATCCCCTTCGTCTCATACGGCTAGGTTTGGTAATGGAAAAGATTTAAATACAAATTTAGATAGTTTACCTGCTGTGGAGAAAACTGCGAGAGAAGAAAATCATGTGAAGAAACATGACAGTACTCAAACTGTTAATCCAAATTTGAATCACACTACCATTGATCAAACAAGAGCATTTAAAGTACAAACGTCTGGAATAAAGTCACAAGATACTCCTACTGGAAATGCAATGAATTTACTCAGCATAGGAGCTCACTGGTTGCGTCGGTTACCTGGTTTTCTGCATGGTGTGAAAAAAATAATAAATATTTCATGGACAAAGTTGAGGGATGGAGTTTCAAGGCGTCATGAGGCAAAGGGTGAGGGAGTAACTCACTGGGGACACACAACTATTGAAATAGTTAGCAATGAGTATGTAAAAGTAAAGATTAATACACAGATAGCAGCACCCACAACTCCAATGACTGAGCTTATGGTGATGAAACTCACGCAAATATATAACGGCTTAGCCCATGATAGGAATATGCTGGGTAATAATAAAACGTTATATGTTAAAGATAGTGATAAGCCCATGCTTTACATAGTGGATGAACATGTGTCCAGGATGCGGGAAAAAGATGTTGATAATTTGGTTAAAGAAGGGCGTATAGAGGGTGTAGAAATACCTCAAGTTATTGTGTTAATTTTAAGTAAAGATGCCATGAGAGACCCGGATAATTTCTATATTGAAGCCAATAGTTTTTTAAACACATTATTTCATGATCCACTTAATATTTTTAAACCCAATGAGTTTATATTTGCAGACGTAAAAGAAATGAATGTTGAAATTGGTAATATACTAAAAAACAAAATGTTTAATATGCCACTTTTAAGAAAAACTTATAAAAGGGACTTTAAAAAATATGGTTTTCTATTTTCTAAATTTGATCATGTTGAGTTAACTACAGCAAATGAATTTAGAAATGAGAATGAATTTGTCACAGATTCGCAAAATAACTGGGAGAAATCTAAATTTCTTAGATTTTATAGAAGCCAGTATGACATGGGTCAACATAATCAGCCTGCAAAACTTGGTTCACCTGAAATTTATATAAAAAGAGATCCATCCACAAAAGAGCTTATGGTAAAGATGAGCTATATCGCCAATCCTAAAAATTTAGATCGATTTGCAATAGCAATTCCCACTAGCATCAAAAAAGTGATGTCAGCTCTTTTACAAAATGAATATCACTTAGGTAATAAGGAACTGGAACTTCATACTCCTAAGCTTGTCATTGAGGAAGGTCGGCAAATCAACTTAGACTGGGTACCATTGAATAAAAGGTCAGCAGCGCTAATTGATGACCTAGTAAATATATTTGGCCACAGTCGAACCTTACAAGAAAATGCATTTTTATATAAGTTTTCTGGGCTAGAAACAGCACAGTATATTTTCTTAAAAAAATGGATTGAAAATGATTTAAAGTCGCTCTCTAGTGAAAGCGGTTTAAATAGTGTTTGGAAAAAAAGTATAGAAAATAATTTTATTTCACCTAGTGATATTGCAAAAGGCGAATTAAATATTGAAAAATTATTTAAAGCAGAAGATTTTTTAGTGAGGCCTTAAGGTTAATCTTTAATTTTATAAGATTTTTTAAAACGCGAAGCACTCTGAAAGAGCGAAGGCAGGATTTCGAGTTTTAAATAATGAGAGCCAGGAAGGCTCAGTGTTTCTTTGAAACTCTTAACTTCATATCTATACCTCCAACCATTAAGCCATATATACGTATACCAAAAATAACCATATCTCAGAATACTAAATGAAAATTGAGTTCATAATGTAACTGTAAAAAAGTTCATCTAAAAATCTAACATTACTGAAAAATAGTTAGACATTAAAATAAACATTCAAAATATGTTGCACCGAATTAGGACAAGGCATTGAAATATGTAAGTTTTTTTTAAGTCTATGGTCTATGTATCCGATTGATAACTATTAGAAAAGCAGCTGTTGTGGCTGTTTATAATAAAAATGGAATACTAAAAGTAAGAAGTTATTTATGGATAGTAAGAATTCAAATTCGCAAAGTTTTGACCCTTCTGAGGAGTGGTTTGTTCTAAAAGGTGAGAGCCAGTTTGGACCTTATGGCTATGTGGATATGGTTAAACTATTACAACAAAAATTAATTTTTGAATTTGATTTTGTATGGAAAGCTAGCTTTTCGGACTGGAAAAGAATCGCAGATTTAGATGCTTTTTCTCAGGATAAACTAAAAGAGTTGCAGAAGGAATCTCCGGAAATTGCTGATACCTTTTTTCGCCGACATCATAGAAGAGCTCAATTTGAAGCTCCTGTTTTAATTCATGATAACCAAAGTATTTGGAATGGAACAAGTGTGGAGTTAAGTGAGGGTGGTGCTGGTGTCATTATGGAAAACTCCATGTGTGTTCCTGGTGACATTATATATTTGCACTTCAAACCTACAGTTGTTTGTAATTCATTTAATGCTGTTTGCGAAGTTGTAAGTAAGAAATATGTTAAAGGGGTGAACCAAAGTGAGGCTCCTATTAGATATGGATTAAAATTTATTAAAATTAATGAAGAAACTAAAAAAATGATAGCTCAGTTCTCTGTTTTTCAAGAGGCTGCGTAAGGATTAAAGGGAGATGTGAAGATGGAAAATTTAATCAAGGTTATTACAGATGGTGGTATACCAGCTTATGTGATTGTCATAATGGGTATATGTGGTTTAGCACTTACCATTGAGCGAGCAAAAGTTCTTTATATTGATTACTCCATTAAAACTCAAGATTTTATGAATCAGGTTAAGAGTTTAATTATGGGTGATAAGATTGAAGAGGCTATCACTTTTTGTAATGCTAACAACAAGGCTCCACTTGCTCATGTAGTTAAAGGAGTTTTGGAAAGAGCAGATCGTGATGATGAAGGTATAGATCAAGGTCTAGATATTGCTCTTTCTGAGGTGATTCCTAATTTAGGAAAAAGATTAGGTTATTTATCAATGATAGCCAATGTTTCCACTTTAGTAGGACTTTTAGGGACTATTACAGGTCTTATTATGTCATTTGAAGCAGTAGGCGCGGCAGATCCAGCACAAAAACAGTTGGTGTTATCACAAGGGATATCAATGGCCATGAACACTACGGCCCTTGGTTTAAGTGTAGCTATACCTGTGATGATTGGTTATGCATTTTTACATGCTCGTCAAAATTTCTTATTAGAGGAAATATCTGAACATTCCAGTAAGGTTGTGGATTTGTTAACCACAAGACATTATCAACCCTTTTCACAACAGGCGGCGTTTCCAAGAGCTTTAGCTGAAAAAGAGTTACAACGACAATCAGGGGCAGTACCACCACCTCCTGCAAAAGTATCATAAATATAAGGATAACTGAGGACTATTATGGCTCGTAAAAGAAACAGAATGAATATGGAAGCACCTGAAGAACCAAATTTTGAGATAGATTTATCTCCATTATTGGCTTTAATGGTGACTCTTATTCCTATGATGCTTTTAGCTACAGTATTTGTAAAAGTGAGTATTGTAGAAACGCCATTACCACAAGCTGTAAAACAAGCTATTGAAAAAGACAGAAAGAAGAAGAAAAGAGAAATTGTGATTGAATTAAAAATGTCTAACAGTAAGGAGTTTGATCTTATTGTTAAATATGGTGCGAGTACAAAGTATAGAAAACAAGTTGCAGGCAAGAATTTTAAAGAAAATCTTAATCAACTACATAAGCATTTAGTTCAGGTTAAAAAACAGCATCCTAAAATATTTCAAATACAATTCTTACCGTCAGAAGAAGTGGCTTACGAAGACATTGTTAAAGTTATGGATGAAGCAAGGAAGATTAAAGCAAATGATGAACCTATATTTTTAGAGAATTCTGAGCAAAATAAACCAGTTGAGTTAAAGGTAATGTTTCCTGATTTAATTTTTAAAAATTTACTAGAAGGGTAATATGAGAAGAGCAGTAGAAAAAATGAAAGCGAATAATAAGAGGTCTACATTTGTACTTCAGCTTACTGCTATGGTTGATATGTTTACAATAATTATTGTGTTTCTACTAAAGAGTTATTCAACAAGTGCTGTGAATATAACTCCACAAAAAGGTCTAAGTCTGCCTGAATCAGTTTCAATTGTACATCCAGTTGAAGGAATTAAGATGGTTGTTAGCCTTGAAGGTATCTTTGTAGAAGATAAAAAAGTGGTTACTTTAATTGATGGTAAGATTGATTTTACTGAAACTGAAGCACAAGATAGAGATTTTATAAAGAAGCTGTTTAAAGAGTTGGATTCACATGCTCAAAAATCTATGGATATTCAAAAAGAAAATAAAGAGTTTCAATTTGAGGGTAAGATTGTTATGCAGGCAGATAAAAAATTGAATTATAAATTATTAAAGAAGGTAATGTATACATCTTCATTAGCAGGTTATGCTGATTTAAAAATGGCGACCTTAAGCTTAGAATAAAAAAAAGGAATTAAATTGAATTTATTTAAAAACATTTTATATATTTTAATTTTAAGCTTTGCATGGCAAGGACATGCAGAAAATGTGCTTAATGATTTAAAATTAAATAAAAACTTTAAAAAAAATGAAGAGAAGTCATTAAAGGCAGAGCTTTTAATTCAAAAAACAGAAAAAAAAGCTATTAAACAAATTAAAAAATTAATTAAAAAATATAAAGGTACAGAACTAGAAGCAGATATGCAATTACGTCTTGCAGAGTTATATATGCGACGATCAAAAACAGCGCAGTTTTTTGAGTTAAATAGAGAATCAGAGACTGTAGTTAGATTCATGCCCAAGGAAATTAAAGATAAATCTTCAAAATATTGGATAAAAAAAGCCATCGCCATTTATGATTATATTCAATTAAAGTATCCAAAATCTTCAAATTTAGATTTAGTTATTTTTAATGAGGCTATGGCCTGTCAACAAATTGCTTTAAATCAAAAATCTGAAAAGCTTTATTGGAAGTTAATAAAGAACTTTAAATATTCGCCTCTTGTTGCTGATGCTCATTTAGCAATTGGTGAGATTAATTTTTCTAGAAAAAAGTTTAATAAAGCATTAAATCACTTTAATGCAATTAAAGCATATCCAAACTCTAGAGTGTATCCATATGGTTTGTATAAAGCAGGTTGGTCACTTTATAACTTAAGAGATTCTAGGTCTGGTTTATTGCAACTTGAAAAAGTTGTGGCATATGGCGTTTTTGCATCTAAAAATAATGTGGACGCTAGATTAGATCTACGTAAAGAAGCATTGTCAGATATGACATTATTTTTTGAGGATGTTCATTCTTCTAAATATGCATATGACTATTTTAAAAAGCAAAGTGGAGATATTGATGTTACCTTATATCTCCTTAAACTTGCAAATTTATATGGAAGACATAATAAAGTTAAAGATGAACTTGTTATTTATAATGATTATTTAAAACATGAGAGAAATTCAGATCTTGTACCTATGTTATATTCTAGATTGATAAGTGCATACGAAACATTAAAGGATCGTAAAGCTGCTGTAAAACAATTAGCTATAATGTCTGATTTTTGCCATAACTCTCATTCCTGGGACAAAAGTAAACAAATTGATTTAATATCTAACTGTCATAAAGAATTACAGAAGACAGCATTACATTTTGCCAATAAATGGTTAAGAATGTGGGGTAAAAATAAAAAATATCCAATTTTCGCAAAGGTAGCGGAGAAATCATTTTGGTTATATTTAGAAAGTAAAGAAAAATCCTTTGAAAAAACTAAAGTTAGATATGTATTAGCTGAATTACTTTTTAATCAACAAAAATTCTATAAGTCTAGCCAACAATACGCTATCGTTGGAGGATACCTTAATATAAATAAACAAAGAATTTTTAAGATTAAAAAAATCTTAAAAAAGAAAAACTTAGATAAAAAATACCGTAAAGAGGTTGTTGCTGATTTACAAAAGATTAAGTTTGATAAGATGATGGCACACGATGCTGATTATGCTGCATTATTGAGTTTAGAAAAACAAAAAGTTAAAGCTAAAATTCCCCATTTTAATAGAAAAGATGAAAAACTTTTTAAAAAATTAGCTGAATACTATGTCGGTCGACATAAAAACCCTAAATATAAACTAGATATTCAGTTTAAGTTAGCACTTATATACTATAATAATAATCAATTTAAACCAGCCAAAAAACTATTTAAACAACTTGGTGATAAGTTTGCAAATAAAGATAAGGGCGTAAAGTCACAGGATCTATATTTAGATATTCTCAATAAAGACAAAGATTATTCCTTAATGATCAAGTATAGTAAAAATCTTATGAAAAAGTCAAAAGGAAGTAAACTGAGATATAGAAAGCTACAATTAGTTTTCCAACAATCATCATTTTTAACAATTCAACAAAGTGAAGATAAACAGGAGTTAAAAAACTCTATTAAAAACTATAAGAATTTTGCATTAAGTAACTTAAAATCAGATTTAGCTCCTAAAGCATGGGTAAATGCCATTGAGTTAGAGTACAAAATGAAAAGACCTGTTATTGCTGCTCAATCTTCAAAAAAATATGCCCAATTATTTCCAAAAGAAAATAATAGAATTGAATATTTATTAAGATCAGCTAAGGTTTATGAAGGTTTAGCTTTATTAGGGAAGGCATCTTCAATCCTCCTTGATCTTTCTAATATAAATACAATTGGAAAAAAGTTTGTTACCCAACAAGAAGGCTGGAAAAAGCTAGCTGCTGATTATGAGTACCTTTCTGGTGATATGGAAAATGCTGCAAAAATTTATCTGCAACTTGTTTCAAGTACAAACAAAGAGATTAGAACTCTTAGTTTAGTTAACTTAGAAAAAATATATTCTTTAAGAGGCCATGGTAAACTTAATTCTAAAAAACATACTGAAGTTATTGATCAAATAATAGTTCAAAATATTCAACCAGAATCCAGTTTGTTGTTGCTTAAAAATGTGGAAAAATACTACTTAAATAATGACTTTCCGCTTGCGTTTGCAGAGGCAAAAAAAGTTTTAAAAATGAAAGGTGATACTAGCTCTTACGCAATGGCTAAGGCTCGTTTGATTCAGGCAAAAATTCTGAAACAAGAATTTATTCAACAGAGTCTTAAAACTAGTTTAAGTAGGCTTACAATGGTATTACAGTTAAAAACAGGAAAGCTTGAAAAAGCACAGAAAGCTTATCGTTCCACCATTAAATATGGTGATGCAATGATCTCCATTGAAGCATTGAGTGATCTTTCTGATCTCTATGCAGTATATTCCGAACAATTAAGATCTATGCCTTATCCTAAAGACTTACCTGAAAATAGTCAGGTAGCGTTTAGGTCTGAGATTGAGAACTTGGCAATGCCTATGGAAGATAACAGTATTGATACACTTGTGAATGCCATTAAGCAGGTAAAGACATATAACGTGTATGGTGACATTGCTAAAAATCTTCAGAAAAAATTAGATAGGAAGAATATGAAGGCTCCAGAAAATCCAATAGTACAAATGGTAAGTCCTGAAGTGATTTTACCTATACATAAGGAGGTACGTCATGAAATATAGTTTATTATTAGTAATTTTATTTAGTGTCTCCTGTGCTACTGTTAAAAAAACTGAAGTAAGTCCCAGTGATGTTTATAAAACAAATAGTTTTATTGGTTTAAAATCTAAAGCATATGAAATCAAAGGGATTTGCCCTAAATATCAAGAAAAAAAGCATAATGATTTGACATTAAAAAGACTTAAGGAATATTCAAATATTTGTATTAAACAGTCAAAACTTGACAGAGCGACTTCGTATAGTCGTGTGATACTGTCAAATTACAAAAAATCGCCTTGGGGTTACTATTACTTAAGTGTTGTCGCTGAGTATGAAAAGAATTATCCTTTAGCAATTTGGATGATCGAAAATGCTCAAGATAAACAGCCTAGTTCAGGACTCTTTCATTATCAAAGAGCGCGTATTAAGTTAAAAAATAATGATTTGCATGGTGCTATGGCAGACATGCAGCGATCTATTGAGAAAGATCCCAATTTAGAAGCGGCTCATCTTTATTTAGCAAGATCATATATTAATTCACTACAGTTTAAGCAATCTTTAAAACACTATAACCTTATCTACAAGAATAATGCTGTCCATAAAGAGGCATTAGCAGGTATTGCAGATAATTATTATTTTTTAGGTAAGTTTAAGGACGCTATATTGTTTTTTGATAAGGCTATTAAAGTAGATCATCGAAATCTTGATATACGCCTAAGAAGGGCCTCCATTTATGAAAAAAAGATGAATAACAGTTCGGTTGCACTTTCACTGTATAAAAAAATAAGAATTTTAATGAAGTCTAATAAACTCAATAAAAAAACATCATTTAATCTGAATCAAAAAATTAGAGAACTAGAAACTGTTGTTTCAAAGCTAAACAACAAAAAAAGATCAGTGAGTAGCTTGAAAAACAAAGGAGTGAACTAATGAGATTATTAGTTATTTTAACAATCTTGGTTGTATCATATTCGGCCATTGCTAAGAGTGTTAAGTATAGAAAAACTCAGGATGTGAGTTTCGATGGATCTGAGGTTGATGGGATGTCTAGAAGCCCAGATGGAGCATACTTGTTGCAAAAGCGTGGTCTTAAATTTATGCCTCTATATAAAGTAAGAAAGAAATTTGACAAAGAGATCAAAAATTCTGTGAGATATTTGGAGTAAACAATGCGACGGTTTGAAGTTGAAATTGAGCACAATTATGATAATAAATTTGTAGGTTCTTATAACTTTAAGTCTAAGAACAAGCAGATTATATTTGGTTCGTCCAGAGATGCCCATGTTCGTCTTCTAGGTGATGAAGTGGCAGGAATACATGCCATGTTAGAATACAGTGAGGATGGTTGGACATTGTTAGATTTATGCTCCGACTCTGGGACTTGGGTACGTAAGAATCCTGTACTAGAAACTCCTATACACCACGAGACAATCTGTAATATTGGTGGACACTTATTAAAAATTAAACCCATTGAAATAAAAAGTGAACTTTTTAAAATTGAGTCAAGACCTGGCGCCGATGAAAATAAAATTGGTGATCTGTTTCATCAAGTAATTTTAAGAAAGAATGATCATATAATTGCGACTCATTTGCTAAAAGAGAACGATCCTTTTATATTTTTACAAAATAGAGAGAAAATAGTATTAAAAGCACCAAATGATCATATTTGGGTGAAAAGTTCATTTGCAGATATTGAAATACAGCAACGATTGGTAAGAACAAGTAGAATAGAAGACAACTTTAAAGAAAAAATATTTAACCTATGGGACCC
>Ga0066610_10002308_pt1 | contig 10502 bp, 12 predicted proteins | sample SaaInlV_DNA_165m_FD_60375 | JGI IMG/M metagenome (GOLD analysis project Ga0066610, IMG submission 60375) | Marine microbial communities from expanding oxygen minimum zones in the Saanich Inlet - SI075_LV_DNA_165m | ecosystem: Environmental > Aquatic > Marine > Unclassified | place: British... | reverse complement strand
CTCTACCCCGAAATCGATGACACCGACCCCTACCATCGAGCTTTCGCTCTCTCTGCCTTTGGCGGCCACCGTGGCACGGCAAAAGCTCTGGAGAAACCCTACCGAATGCTCTTGTTATGGGAAGAAACCATGGCTCAAACGGTGGCGAATTTCTTGCGCGATCCGGCAAATAAAGAAAAAAAGATGGTAGTGCTCGCAGGTGGGTTTCATGTTCAATACGGTTTCGGCATCCCCAAGCGAGCTTACCGAAGGTTGCCGCATAATTATTCCATCGTTCTTCCCGATATCACTCAAATTCCTGAAGCATTGAAAGACCGGGAAATGACGGTGGAGAAAGTTTCCATCCCACTTTATGCCTCTGATTATGCGTGGAAAGTCGAGTACAAGGTCCCCCAACAAAGCAAAGTCAAACTAGGAGTTCGATTGGCTCAGGAGAATAAGAGAGTGCTCCTCAAATCCGTTGCCCCCCACTCCAACGCCTACAACGCCGGCATGAAAGCCGGAGATATTTTGCTCGCTATGGATGGAGAAGATTTATCGGGAGTGGATGATGTATTGGAACTTCTGCGAACGAAACATTTTGATGAGCGGTCGACCTTCAAACTTCAACGGGACAACAAAATTCTCTCGGTTGAAGTGGTGTTTAAGCCTGTTAAAAAATAATCCGCCCACGCCTAACGGCGAATTTCAAAATGGCTTAAATTCTGCGTCGCAACCCATTGCACGTCCAGATTCAAAACCTGAGCCGCAGGCGGCCCCTTTCGGCACCAGTTGACAAATTCCTCAAGAGTTGCCTTATCGCCTTCGGCGTGGATTTCCACCGTGCCATCCGGACAGTTTTTTGCCCAACCATCGAGCCCAAGTTGCAACGCCTGTTCGCGTGTACTGGCTCGGAACCCGACCCCCTGCACACGACCCTTAACGCTCAGATAAACCGCAGAACGCATCAATAAGCCTTTCTATTGTGAAGTGAAGCAATCACTTATTCTTGCGGAATGCATCGTCAAAAAGATGCTGGACTTCTCGGTAGGCCTGAAATTGACTGCCGTCGGTGATTTTTTCTCCAAACTTACCCAGATCACGCATGATGCGCTGAAACTCTTGGGTCTGTCCTTTAAAATTGTCTATGAGGGGACGAAAATATAATTGTTCATCCTCATCCAGACGGTCACAGATGATTCGCAGTCGTGTTTTTAGTGGCTCAAAATCTCGTTCCATGCGTTAACTCTTGCCTTTCATTGATGCGATTGCAATTTGATAAAATAAAGGTGGGAATCTAACGTTACTTCTTATCTTTGAGACGCTCTTTCATGATGGTCTGCAAGCGAACGACGGCAGGACTACTTTCTGGCAGGGCGAGAAACTTTTCGCGAGTGAGAACAGCCACTTCGCAATCTTCAATGGCTATGACCGAGGCAGAACGACGATCTGAAGAGATCATCGCCATCTCTCCAAAAAGATCGTTCTCTTTGAGTTGGGCAAGCACTTTCTTGTTTCCCTCGTCGTCTTCCCGGTAAACTTCTACCTTGCCCTTCTTAATCAGAAACGCACTGGTGCCGTGTGTACCCTGCCGTACAATTTTTTTGCCTTTACGATATTCTTTAATGACAAACATGAAGCCCTTTCGTCCCCAATGCGAAAGACAATTTAATCGCTCTTACTATAAAAAATTTCGTGCCCATTTTCAATCCCTTCCTTCGCTAGGGCGAGTTCGCTCATAAAATTTCATCCTAAAAATAATGGCTTGGCATACTATCTCATTTTTTTGAATTCCTCGATCACCGTGCAGCGGGATATTTAAAATATAACAATTTTAACTGTCGCTGTACGCTTCTTATCCGAGCATGGTTTCTTTTTGCGGTATAAAGCTCAAGAGCAATTTTCATATGCCGGGTGGCTTTGGGGCCTTGCTTTAATAAATCGTAAGCCACTGCCAAATTGTAATGTGCAGCCGTGTATTCAGGGTCAAGCTGGACCGCCTCCTTATAAGCTTCGACCTCCTCCTCATGCTTTCCCAATGCCAAATAGGCCTTGCCCAACTCAAAGTATGAGATCGCATCCAGAGGGTCTTCAGCAATGATATTTTTGTGTCGTGTAATTTCAGCCTGCGCACCTTGCAGGTAAGCTTTAAAGTCTATCGCTGGCGCATCTTTAACCCAGCCCCCGAAAACAACTGCGCCTACAAAAACAATGAAAAATACTTTTGCTACCGCATTAAAGATACTATGACCTAGCCATAAGGAATTAAAAACACAATTGCGTGAATGGAATCTCATTGGCTCAATGTATCATTTTTTAGAAAGGCCTTCATGAATTATCGGACATTTTGCAACATCAAGGTTTCAGAAATTGGTTTGGGCACTTGGCAACTTGGAGCAGATTGGGGTCATGTCGATGATTCCACTGCCCATAAAATTCTCGCAACGGCGGTCGAAAATGGAGTTAATTTTTTCGATACTGCAGATTGTTATGGCGAGGGTCTTTCTGAAACTCGACTCGGTAAATTCATAAAAACATTATCTACCGAAGTGGTGATCGCAACTAAGATCGGCCGATTTCCTCACCCTGGCGGGTTGGAAAATTTTTCGTTAGACCAGTTTCGCAAGCATACTGAAAATTCTCTGCGACGGCTGGGGGTCGATGCGCTCGATCTCACACAGGTGCATTGCCCACCTACCGAGCTCATTCAACAGGGTGACATATTTGAATGGCTGAAAATCTTGAAGCAGGAAGGTAAAATCAAACAGTTTGGCTTGAGCGTCGAATCGATGCATGAAGCCCAACTTTGTTTGCAGGAAGAAGGAGTCGCTTCATTACAAATCATCTTTAATGTTTTGCGACAAAAACCCATAGAAGCTATCTTCAAAGAAGCGCAGGCCAAGCAGGTGGCTCTCATCGTTCGTCTACCTTTAGCATCCGGCCTACTAACAGGGAAATTAAGGCGAGACACTGCTTTTGCCGACAATGATCATCGCAATTTCAATCGCGATGGACAAGCATTCAATGTCGGTGAAACCTTTTCTGGGCTTCCCCTTGATAAAGGAATTGAATTGGTCGAAAGTCTGAAAACCTATTTTCCTGAAAATATTTCCACCTCGGCGTTACGGTGGATTTTAGACTTCGATGCGGTCAGTGTAGTGATCCCTGGCTCTAAAAATCCGCAACAGGTTATGGATAATTGCGCCGCCAGCTCTTTGCCTCCGCTGAGTGCGGGCACGCATGAAGCATTGCGAAAATTTTATTTGAAGGATGTCGCCTCTCATATTCGCGGGAAATATTGACCCGCTCCCCGACCTGAGAGCGAATCAATAACCTATCAAACAACAACTGCGCTCATGCGATAGCGGTGAAGAGTAAGTTGTTCTCTTTATAAATATGCAAATGCGTATCCTGTTCCAACGCTTCCAGCTCTTTATACAAAAGCTCAAAAGACTGACATCCGTCCTCAGGAGCAACGTATTCATTCGCCAGAGCTCTTATTTCTTTTAACAATACGCCCAACTCATCATGCTCATGGCGCATCATTCTAATCGGCCCTTGAGCCGCACCGGCTTGCAAACCTTGAGAATCGAGTTCCATAGATCGAATCAGCGGAAATAATATCCGCTCTTCTTTCATCAAATGCGGTTCGAGATCTTCACGCACCCCTTTGAACACGGCCTGCAATTGTACCAACTCAGGGTGACGCGAAGAATGTGCCTGCTGTACTTTGTCCATCAAGGCTGACAAACGCGGCAAGGCTTCCTTCAGATAAACATGGTGGGTGGACTCTATGTGATGCGTCAACTCAGTTGTGCTCATACCTGAAACATCTTCTTCGTAAGTTGAAGCCTCCGCTAGCAATGCCATCAACCGTTGATAAACTTTGTCTGGCTCCAGATTATTTTCTTCACAGGCAGAAAGAAGGGGCTGATCCCCTCCACAACAGAAATCGATCTTCAATTCCGCAAAAATTTCAGCACAACGGGAATTATTAGCAACAAAGTTTTTTACAGGATCGGTTACAGCAATCGGGGTTTCCATTTCGCAATCCTTTCAGCAGAAAAAATATTTTTCAGAGCAAGTGCCCAATCATTTCAAATAAAAGATAAACATATCTCTTTATATTTAATATAAAACCTGTATCATCTATTGTCAAGGTATGAGATGTCGAGGAACGAAAAAAATGAAACATAATTTTTGAACCTCATTGACCCGGAACCCATCTTATCTATAAGACAAACCTAGAACTCAGAGGAACCTCCATGCAGGAAACCGATAACAAAACTTTTTCCGTTTTAAATATAGAGCTGACCCCAAACCCACGCTCCGTCAAGTTTATCGTAGATCAAAAAGTAATCGAGTCTGGCTCTAAAACCATTGAAGAGGGAGGTTATCTGGAAACCGACACCTTTGCCACCAACCTATTTGCTTTGGAAATCGTTGATATGGTTTATTTGCGCGAAGATTTTGTCGCTGTCACCCTGAACTCTGCTGACCTCTGGGTGATTTTTAAGGACAAGGTAAAAAATATTATCGAAGCAAATTTAGAAAAATATGCGGAAGGAGACGACGAGGTTTCCGCATCAATTCTTGACGACTTCGATATGGAGACATACCCTTCGCTGGCCGATGACGAAAAAATCATCATTGTAGAAGCCGTTCTCGATGCGACCATCCGCCCTGCTCTGGCAAATGATGGGGGCGGTCTGGAGGTGATTGAAGTAGACGGGCCGATAGTCAGAATCCGCTACCAAGGGGCCTGTGGAGGATGTCCCAGCTCCACAGGAGGCACACTTCGTGTCATCGAAAATCACCTCAGGTCGCAATTAGACCCCAACATTAAGGTTCATACCTACACTTAAGAGGAAAACGCCCTCCAATCCCCAGCTAAATGAACCTAACTCACTGAATTAAATACCGTATCTAGGCCGCAAAAATAATCGTCAAAAACGACTCAAGTAATCCCAATTTCTTCCGTTAAGCTCTAATAAGGACAGGTGCGCCCAGTTCGGGTCATGATCCATCAGAAACCTGATGATATCTGCACGGTTATACTATTATTCAGGTTCTACGGAATAGTCGGACAAGCATATTATGATGCTAGGCAAAATCATTCGAATCGCTTTATTTTTGCTGATGAGCGCATTCTGCTTAGCTAACTCTGCTTGGGCTATTGAAAATAAAAGTCGCGTTATCTCTCCTTATTGGCAGTCTGACTCAGGGAGCTATTCTTTTATAGCCGTTTCCCATTCATCCTTAACCACCATTGCTTCTCAAGTCGGCTTAGTGGTCAATGTCATTCAGAATGACAACTCAACATTTGCCACCGCTGTCAGCTTCACCATTTCAGGGGGTAGCACTCAGAGAATATTCATTGTCCGCACGAATCACCCGACTATTTCAGCGGCAACCATCTCCAGCGCCCAAGTTATAGTGGGAACAACAAGCTTTAAACATGGACATCTAAGGATCGACCCTGTAGCCACAAACCCTGCTATTGTCACAACGTTGGGAGGACGGCGAGATGTCACCATGCTCAATTTCTGGGGTGCGGTCATCATCGAATCCAACACAACCGGGTTTGCTATGGAGTTTATCGGTGATATGCAGGATAGCACCGCAACACCCAGTATGGACAATTCCGCCACGGTAAGTGGTGTCAACTGACTTGAATGATTGAGGAACAAACAGAAATGAAGTCGAGGTTTCTAAAAAAAATCGTGGTTCCAAATTGTCGCATTCTGATAGCTTGGCTATTTCTAGCTGGCACAGCGTTAGCGCAATCAACAGTGCCCACGACAGATGATAAGGCTCGCATTGTGCTATCGCCCTATGCCCAGACCGTTCCCAATGACAGCTATACTTTTATTTCCATCAACCACCCTTCTCTCGATACGGCTTTAACGCAAGTGGGCGTAGCCTTCGAAGTTTTAGGCATGACCACGGTTCCCGACAATTCTGCTGGCAGAGCTACGATATTTACGGTGGATGCGGGAGAAACGCATAGAATATTTGTGGTCAATGTTTCCAATTCAACGATCAACTCTTCCAACTCTTCTTTTACGGACTCACGAACGCATTTAATTTTGACCGCAGATTCAGCCCAGTTTGGAAATATAAGAGCCGTTTCCGTTAATGAAAGCCCTCTCAACCCCACCACTGTCAATACCATAAACAAATATAACAACCTCAGCCAATTGAGTTTCTGGGGAGTTGTATTCATTGAATCCAGCGGAACGGGGTTTGCGATGGAATTCATTGGCGATGCCCATGACTCCACCATTGGAAGGAATTTCGGAGATAGCCAACTTGATGGTGTATCGGGAAACTCCAGCGGCGTTGCACGAGGCATCAATTAATCTCACCTCCCAGCAGCGATAACCCCTGCAGTATTAAAAGCTGAATTCAGCGATACGCGCCCCTGCTAAACCTGTAAGTTGATAGACTCGTTTGCTAAACCAGAGCCATTACAGCACAAACCTTCCCCCCTCTGTCTTCCTTCATCAAGGGAGGTCTCACAAACCAACTTGTTAAAGTGTAAAGGTTTTTATGCCGATGAGATAGTTCCGCCAAGTCCTAATAAAATAAGGGGTTTAGGAAAATTTTTCAGTTCATATCGTGTAAAAACAAATGTCTCCTGATGCTCAGCCTGACAATGGCATTAATAAGTACAGGGAAGGCCCTAGCTCTCGAATCAGACACTTCCAAGCCTGCCCCTCCTTACTTATTTTTGACGGCAGAAAATATTGATGATATCCAGGCTAGGCAAAGTCCCACTATCGTTCGCTCTCGCTTAGTCAATATAAACCTTAGTCTTCTTCCTGACCCGGAAGAAAACTTTATTGCAGAATCTGAAAGTGAAATTGAACTGATCTTAAACCTATTTCCTGAAATTGAATTCACCACCCTCATACAAAAAATAGAAAAAAACCGATCCGGTAGTTACTCCTGGTATGGGAAGTTAAAAAATATTCCAATGAGTCTGGTGATCTTGGTCGTAAACCAAAACAAGGTCTTTGGAAACATATCAAAACCAAATTTATCCTATCAAATACGCCATATTTCTGATGGAATTCACACAGTTTACGAGATTGATCCTTCCAGGTTTCCTCCGGCCAGTGAACCCATAACACCTGACATAAAACCAAAGTCTTCTCCAATTCCACGTTCGTTTGAAAAGTCTGACTTTTCACTTCCTTCACTCATTAAAGATAATATTTTGGAACAACCTCTCTTCACAAAACCAGAAATAAGTTCTGGTCCAATGGAAGATCAGCCCTTGTCAGGGGATGCAATGATACCTGATAGCTTAAGCATATCCGGTAGTTCCGACACATCGGTCTTAGAAACCCAGGCCGATGATGGAACCGTAGTCGATGTACTCGTCGTATACACTGCAGAAGCTCGGGCTGTTGAAGGAGGCACCAGCGCAATAGAAAGCCTTATTGATTTGGCAGAATCTGAAACCAATGCCTCCTATTCTAATAGTGGCATAGATCATATCATCCGTGTCGTAGCCAAGCAGGAAATAAGTTTTTCTGAGAGTGGCTTTAGTTTTTCTGGGTTTCTAAACTCCGCACAAAATGGATCCATCTCTGGCCTCAGTGCCCTGCGTGACGCAAATGGTGCAGATCTAGTCGTTGTATTGGTGGATGGAGATGATAGTTTGTGTGGCCTTGGATTTCTAATGTCAACGGTATCATCAGGTTTTGCTCCTTTTGGCTATTCGGTATCTCAAACGAACTGTGCCACAGGCAACTTCACCTTCGGGCATGAGATAGGACATAATATGTCGGCGCGACATGACCGAGCCAACGACAGTACAGATGGATCTCCATTCGATTTCAATCACGGTTTTGTTGATGACACTAATAATTTTAAAACCATCATGGGGACAGGCAGTAACACCCGGATTCAATTTTTTTCCAATCCAAATATAACTTTTAACGGAGCCGTGACGGGGATTGCGGAAGGCAACGCGCTTGCCGCGGACAATCGTCTGACATTTCAGAATACGGCGCTCACCGTTGCCAACTTCAGACAAGCGGTTGATTCTGCCGCTACTCAAGCTTTCACTTCAATCGTCCCATTTTCTAATTCCAAGAGAGTGGTTTCTCCCTATTGGCAGTCAGATGATTCATCTTACTCATTTATTTCTGTCACTCACCCTTCACTTTCTGGCATGGCATCACAGATTGGTATCTTCATGCGAGCCATAAAAAATGACGGGTCTCTATTTGGGTCTACCAAAGCTTTTACAATTGATAGCAACACAACAAAAAGAGTTTTTATTGTTCGATCCGCACACCCCACAATTAATAGCACTAATTTGACAGACGTGGAATTGATTACCGGAAGCTCCATATTTCAGCATGGGTTTCTCCACTTAAATCCAGTAGCCAGCAACCCTGAAATCAGTGTTGGAGGGTTCCGTGATATAACCATGCTCAGCTTTTGGGGAGCCATAGTTATTGAATCAAATACAACTGGTTTTGCAATGGAGTTTATAGGAGACACGCATGACAGCGCCGCCACAGCAAGCATGGCAGATTCATCAACTGTCAGTGGTGTGAACTAATTCAAACTTACAGAATTAAAAACAGTGATTTCAATAATCACCTGAAAAGTTTTCCGGTAGGTGTATTCAAAAATAACTCCAGCGATATATCCTCTTGCTTCAAAAATCCTTGAGTCGGCAGGCTTGATTGCGCTACAAGGTCGATGACCGCGCAAACTGATGAGGCAGTCGTCCAAGATATGGCCTTCCAAGTTCGGCTTTCTATTTTCTTAGGAAAATAACTGCGTACAAACTCTTCCCTCACCAGCTTACCTTCCTTTTCTCCCTCTACCGCAACATGCACGTAAACCACATCATCCTTAACCGGGGGCTTGGCATGAACCAAAATTTCACCCGCTTCTTTTCTACGGTCTCTCATAAATAGCTCATTGAAGAAAAACCGCATCAGCTCGCCGTGCCCCGGATAGCGAATGGTTTTATAGTTCAAGTTACGGACCTTCCCATCAAACGTTTCACATAAAGTACCCAACCCGCCTGAAGTCGAAAATGCTTCCAGTTGCGTGCCATCAATCACAATGGTTTCCAGCCCTTCCATCGCAGGCACCTTCGCCCTCTTCCCACCTTGAATGACCTCGCAGTCATTGAGATATTCATTGACCACGCCCTCGGCAGACCAGTTGAAAGCATAACCCAAAAGCCCACGCGGGTGCTGTGGCAATGCTCCCACACGCAGTTCCATACTGCGAAGTTGCTCGAACCCTTCCGCAAGATGCGCTCCACAGATACCGACAAAACCGGGAGCCAAGCCGCATTGCGGAGCCATGATGCCCTTTGACGACTCGGCTAATTTTCGAATCGCCGAGGTGGTGGGAACATCTTCCGTCAGATCAAAATAATGCTTCCCCGCCTGATGCACTTTTTGAGCAACAGCAAGATTCAAATGAAATGGCAAACAAGACAGGATGGCATCGTGACCACCAATCACCCGCTCCAATGCAGGTTCATCTGCAACCGTTCCAGCAATGACTTTGAACGGATAACCCTCATCCGGGCTCGTATCAAAGCCTGTCACTTGATAGCCATTGGATTGCAAGAGAGTTGCCGCAAGGCTACCCACCCGCCCCAACCCCATGACTAAAACCGTTTTGATCATTTGTTTCATTTTAGATCCTAGCTAATTTCACCTATAATACAATATAGTCCCTGCAAGGTTAAAATGACGATGAATCATAGTATAAGCGATTTACAAACTAGGCAAGTGACCCAATTCGTATTGGTTCACTTTACTGGAGAGAGCACACTCACCTACGATCAAATCAAACAGTCCCATAACCAACAAGGACAACCCGAAATCGGCTTCCATTTCATCATCACCCAACAAGGCACAGCTTTAATGGGTAGGCATGTCAGCAAAACTGGGTTTCATCACCCCGAGTGGAACGCTGTCAGCATCGGCATATGTGTCATAGGAGAACGAGAAGCAATGAGCGACGAGCAATCCATCGCCCTCACTCTGTTGCTGGAAAATTTGAAATCCGATTATCCTTCGCTGGAAACCGTCAAATATTTATACAAGAACAATTAGCATCACCCCCGAAATGAGAAAACGACACGCATTTTACTTTCCCTATTGCTAAAGTTCGCTATACTAAGCAAAAGGAGAGTCCATTATGATCCGGCAAATTTTAAAGATTTTTAAAGCTTTAAATTCAAACGAAAAACCTTGGCAACTCAGTCTAGGCTTAGCCTTTGGCGGCATCATTGGGTTGATGCCCTTGTGGACCCCACACAATATTGCTCTCCTGTTTCTCGCATTCATCATCCAAATAAATTTTTCCTTACTTTTGCTGGGCTTCTTATTTTTCTCAGGCATCGCTTATATTCTCGATCCCCTTTTCCATCAAATTGGTTTGGCGGTTTTAACCTCTGAGGGAATGCAAGGCTTCTGGAACAGCTTCTTCAGCAACTCGCTTTTTATTTTTGACCGACTCAATAACACCCT
>Ga0066610_10002284_pt1 | contig 10577 bp, 11 predicted proteins | sample SaaInlV_DNA_165m_FD_60375 | JGI IMG/M metagenome (GOLD analysis project Ga0066610, IMG submission 60375) | Marine microbial communities from expanding oxygen minimum zones in the Saanich Inlet - SI075_LV_DNA_165m | ecosystem: Environmental > Aquatic > Marine > Unclassified | place: British... | reverse complement strand
TTTAATAACTCTTCCAACAACTCTTGTCGTATCGCCATAGTTTCCTCCATAAACGGATGGTTTTGGGAAGCATTTTAACTTCCTCCTATCGCCGTTTACACAGTTTATCTGACAGTCTCTCCGAAGAAAAAGTAACCTCGCATATTTCAAATCATTCTATACCTAAAGCAAACATTAAAACCGCAAATCAGCCGCCCAGTGTAACGACGTAAGGCTTGTTAAGCGCTATGTTACCAATATTTCTGCTTCATCAGTGCCTTGACGCAAGTTGAATTACCTTTTATTGGTTCAATTTTATCGCTAGTAAGAGACTGGGCCAGCCACCCTTCTGGAAAAGTCATCTTTAAAGGTGCTTTTGCAATTTCTTCAGTAATATGTATGAAACCTACTTTTGAATAATAATGGGGGTCACCATAGGTAAAAATAAGATCTACATCATTATTTTTCATCTGATTAATTCCAAACTTAATTAGCTTCTGCCCTAATCCCTGATTCTGATATTGTGTCGAAATTGCAACTGGAGATAGTATAAATGCACTAATTGAAATCTCGAATGTCATACGGGTAAAAAATATACAACCAGCTATAATTTCTCCGTCTTTGGCGAGGAAACCAAATATGTCCCTGGGGTCTGTGGTTTCTTGTAACTCAAAAGCTAGATTACCAATAAGGTTACCTTCTTCTTCACCTTCAGAGTTTGTAAATACATCCGTGAAAAGCTTTTTTACGTCAAGAGCACAACTTGATTCATATAATCCAAAATTCATTTGTTACCTTCTTTTTCAAAGAATCGGTGAGAGGATTGTGATCAATTTATTGAAGTTGAATTCTTTATTAATTTGGAACTATCAAATTCAAAGGCTCTTGAAAAACAGAAACTGATACGGGAAGAGTTCCAACATAGTCTCCATCAAGTTGAACAGGTTCGTTGCCATCGCCTTCTATTAAAACACTAGTCCCTCGCAAAACCTTGGCTCTCCCTTTGAAATCTCCCTGACCAAACCCGATAGAAAATAGGCAGCGGATGGTTTCATACATACTTTCACACTCGAAAAGAGTAACGACTAATTCCTTTCGGCTCAAATCTGCTTCTGGAGCTAATTTATATTTTCCCGCATAATAGACGCCTTTAGAAACGATGGCCCATGTGGCGATATTTTTCTCTCCATCAACGGTAACTTGTAACGGGGTGGCTGTTTCGGTAAATAAATGTTTAAGTGCCAACAGAACATAGGCTCCCTTGCCAAAAATATTTTTCAAGTTCTTAGAAACTTTAGCAACGATTTTAGAATCAAAACCCACGCTGACCATCAGTAAAAAAGCTCGACCATTTAAATCCCCACAAAAAATTGGTTTCACTCTTCCAAATGCAATTGTATGTGCGATCAACTCTGGCTTGGAAGAAAGACTTATTTCAGAGGCCAGCACATTGGCCGTGCCAGTGGGAATGATTCCTAAGGGAATATCTGTTCCAATTAGATTATTGGCCACCTGATTGATTGTGCCATCGCCTCCCGCCGCAATAATGCAATCATAGGAACCATTTTTGATTGCCTCTTGGCATAAGGTTTTGGCGTGACCAGCACTCTGGGTTTCCTGAATATCCAAGTTCATACCCAGCAGGGTAAGACTTTGAAGGGTTGGCGATATAATTTTGGCCCTCGACCCAGCCGTTGGGTTGTAAATAACCAAAGCATTTTGACGCTGAAGTATATGTTTTTTTTGTTCCACCATAGATCAGTTCAACAGATACCTAAAAATGGTAACAATGATTTTTGTACCCGCTTTGAAAGTGCCTGAGACAGTGCCGGTAATTTTGGAGACGCCGATTCTTTCGCGGTATTGCACGGGGATTTCTAGAATGCGCAGGCCTTTTTTAACCGCTTTGATTTGCATTTCTACTGTCCAGCCAAAATTGGTGTCTTGCATGGCGATTTCTTTGAGCGAGTCATAACGGATGGCGCGGAACGGCCCTAGGTCTGTATAGCGATGGCGAAAAAATAGGCGCATTAATAATACCGCCAATTGGTTGCCATAACGTGATTGCGGTAAGAGGGCCAAACGGCTTTGCGGCAATATCATGCGACTGCCCAATACAAAATCCATTTTGCCCGCCTCAATGGGGGCGAGCAGTTTGACAATTTCTTCGGGATAATCGCTGAAATCACCATCGAGAAAGACGACGATATCTGGGTTGTCTAACTCGGCGATGCCTTTCAAACAAGCTGAGCCATAGCCTTTTCTTGTTTCTGCCACCACTCGTGCGCCGTTTGCGCGCGCTACCTCGGCGGTTTTGTCGGTGGAGTTATTATCGACAACGATGACTTCATGAATTAATTCTTTTGGCAGGGCAGAGAGAACATGGCCGATGGAGCCTTCTTCATTGAATGCCGGAATGATGACGGAAATGCGGAAGGACATTCAGGCTCCCCTATCAGGAGCTTTTGCAGAGACTATTCTTAATGCCTGATATAAAGTCGGCGATCTTTTGCTTGCGCTCTTTCGGGTCTGGGTAAGTCTCGATCAATTTGACGATAGCACTGCCAATGATCACGCCATCGGAACACTCAGCCGCTTCCTTGGCTTGTTCTGGCCCTGAAATACCAAACCCGACCAATACGGGAAGTTTGACTTTATTTTTAATAGCGCTTACTTTTTCTTGCAGGTTTTTAGACAATTCGGTTTTCGTGCCCGTTGTGCCAGTGAGCGAAACATAATAAATAAACCCTTTACTGACTTGATCGATCAACTCGATTCGCTCAGGCGTGCTGGTCGGAGCCAAAAGGAAAATCATATCCAAACCTTTTGCATTGGCATAACCCAAAAACTCTTTGGCTTCCTCTGGCGGTAGGTCTGGTAAAATGACTCCATCCACCCCTGCCTTGACGGCATCGTCAACAAAAGCCTGCAAGCCATAAACAAACACCGGGTTGAAACTGCTCATGAGAACGATGGGCAACTGCGATTGACTTCGAATGGCAACGACAAGCTCGATGATTTTCTTCAGGGTGGTGCCATTTTGTAGAGAGCGATGCGAAGCCGCCTGAATGACCGGGCCATCGGCAAGCGGGTCTGAAAAGGGAACCCCGATCTCAATAATATCGGCACCGTTTTCTTCGATTACCGAAAAAATTTCTTCTGACGCGGACATATCCGGGTCTCCGGCGGTGAAAAAGGCCACCAACGCCTTATTGCCGTTTAACTTTTTGAATCTTTCTTCTATCCGACTCACAACGTAACTCCCAGTCTATCTGCTACCTGATTAACGTCTTTGTCGCCCCGGCCTGAAAGACAAACCAAAATAATTTCATCTTTTTTCATTGTCGGTGCCATTTTCATAACATGCGCAATGGCGTGCGAAGATTCTAAAGCGGGGATGATCCCTTCCAGCTTAGCCAGCAGTTTAAAACCCTCCATCGCTTCATCATCGGTGATCGATACATATTGCGCCCGCCCTGTTTCTTTAAGGTGGCTATGCTCACAGCCCACGCCGGGATAATCGAGACCGGCTGAAATCGAATGCGCTTCGGTCACCTGACCATCCTCATCATGCAGAAGATAGCTCATCATGCCATGCAAAACACCCGGCGAGCCTTTAGTCAGCGATGCGCCGTGTTTATCGGTATCCACGCCCAAACCCGCCGCTTCAACACCAATCAAGCGAACGTCTTTTTTATCTATAAAGGGATGAAACAGTCCCATAGAGTTACTGCCGCCACCCACACAAGCCACACAAGCATTGGGCAATCGGCCTTCCATTTCCATAATCTGTTCGGTCGACTCTTCGCCTATCACCTTTTGAAAATCGCGCACGATCATAGGGTAAGGGTGCGGCCCCACCACCGAACCAATAATATAATGCGTGCTTTCAACGGTGGTGATCCAATTGCGGATGGCCTCGCTGGTGGCATCTTTAAGCGTCCGCGTTCCGGCGGTTACGGGGATGACATTTGCGCCCAAAAGCCGCATGCGAAAAACATTGAGTGCCTGCCTGCGCATGTCGTCTTCACCCATGAACACATCACACTCCAAACCAAATAACGAGGCGGCGGTCGCTGTTGCCACGCCATGTTGTCCGGCTCCAGTTTCTGCAATGACCCGTTTTTTCCCCATCCTCAAAGCCAATAAGGCACTGCCGATGGTGTTATTGATTTTATGCGCTCCGGTATGAGTCAGGTCTTCGCGTTTCAAATAAATCTTCGCACCACCCAGATGTTCCGTGAGACGCTGTGCATGATAAAGCGCTGTCGGGCGGCCCACATAATGTTGCAGGTAATATTGCAGGTCTTTGTGGAATTGAGGATCATTTTTAGCCTCCTCATACACACGCTCCAACTGCTCTAGCGCAGGCATCAGGGTCTCGATGACGTACTTGCCCCCAAATTGTCCGTAATGCCCGCCCTCATCAGGCAGTTTGTCTGACTTCATAGTTTGCTCCCAGATCTGATATTTTTTAGAAAATCCCTCACCTTATCAGGGTCTTTGATTCCCGGTTCTTTTTCTACCCCGGAACAGACATCGACACCATAAGGCCGTACTTGGTTGATGGCCTGACGAATATTGCGCGGTGTCAACCCGCCTGCCAAAATCACCGGCCCTATTTTTTTTGCCGGATGAACTAGGTTCCAATCAAAAACTTTTCCTGTACCACCATGTGCCTCTTCAGAAAATGTATCCAAAAGAAAACCACTGACCGGATATTTTTCCAACAATTTAATCGATTGCAGGTCTTTCACGCGAAACGCCTTGATAACCCGACGGCGTATTTTTCGGCAATAGGTCGGCGATTCGTCGCCATGCAATTGCACCAAGTCTAGGCCACAGCTTTCAGCAATTTTATTGACCTTGTCCGCCGTTTCATCAACAAAAACACCCACCGTTTCAACAAAGGGGGGCAGTTGCGCAATCATGTCACGAGCTTCTTTCATGGTAACTGAACGCGGGCTTTTACTATAGAAAATAAAACCCACCGCATCCGCCCCCTGTTCGACGGCAAGCATCACGTCTTGCAATTGCGTCATGCCGCAAATTTTAACTCTGACTTGAGGTTTGCTTATCACCATTACCTAAAAAGCCTTTTAGTGTTTCGGGTATATTTTCAGAAGTCATTAAACTCTCGCCAATTAAAAAAGCTTTCGCGCCCAACTGTTCAAATTCGCTTATTTCTTCTCTGCCGCGAATGCCGCTTTCGCAGACAAGCGTGACATCTGGCTCTTGCAATGCCATGGGGATCAAGCGTCTGGATATATCTAAATCGGTTTTGCCATTGGTTAAATCGCGATTATTAACCCCTATCAACTTCGCTTTGGCTTCAAAGGCTTTTTCCATATCCCATTCGTTATGAGTTTCTACCAGCGCGGGCATTCCTAACTCTTGCCCCAAAAGCAACAAGTCAGTCAATTGGCTTTGCTCCAGCCAAGTGGCGATCAACAAAAACAGGTCTGCCCCATACGCTCTCGATTCATAAACCTGATAGTCATCACTGATAAAATCTTTACGCAATAATGGAATGGGCGCGATGGGTCGCACTTCCTCCAGAATGCCTATATTACTGCCAAAATAATTACTCTCGGTCAAAATAGAAAGTGTGACCGCACCATTTTTCACATACTCTCCGGCAATTTCCTGAGCATTGAAATTTTCGCGCAGTTCGCCCTTAAAGGGGGTGCGTTGCTTAATTTCCGCAATGATATTTGAATGTTTGTTAGCATTTAAAGCCGTGAAAACATTGCGCACTGGTGCTTGATTGCCAATACGTTGCTTCAGCTCTGACAAAGGATGCTCGCGTTTGGTGCCTTGCAGTTCCTTCTGTTTATCTACAAAAATTTTATCTAGTATATTCGACATTTTCAGGAATGAGTGATTCGACATAAATCTTCAAGTTTTTCCCGCGCTTTACCCGACTCAATGGAATTCACCGCATATTGGATGCCCATTTCTAACGAGTCCGCTTTTCCGGCGACATAAATCGCGGCGGCAGAATTTAACACAACAATATCTCTTCTTGGCCCTCTTGCACCGTTCAATATTTCTTGAATCATCGCCGCATTTTCTTCCGGCGTTCCGCCTTTAAGATCCTGCACCGTGCAATATTTAAAACCCAGTTTCTCTGGATCAAAAACAAAATTCGAGATAACGTCATTTTTCAACTCTGAAATTTGGCTTTTACCCGTCAAGGTGATTTCATCCAGACCGTCTGAACCATGCACCACCATCGCATGATTACAGCCCAGACCTTTAAGTACTTCGGCCAGAGGTTGCACCCACTTACTGGCAAAAACGCCCAACACCTGACTTTCTGCGTTAGCTGGGTTGGTCAACGGCCCCAACACATTAAAGATAGTGCGAAAACCCAATTGCTTGCGCACGGTGGCGGCGTGTTTCATTGCTTTATGCATCATAGGGGCGAATAAAAAACCAATGCCCGCTTCTTCAACGCAACGTTTTACGACAGAAATCTCCGCATCCAAATTCACTCCCATACATTTCAGAACATCGGCACTGCCAGATCGACTCGATACAGCTCGGTTGCCATGTTTGGCAACATTTACCCCGGCCCCGGCTGTGACCAACGCGCTAGCAGTAGAGATATTAAACGTATCAGCACCGTCCCCCCCTGTACCACAGGTATCTACCAACGGTGTAACCTGAATATCGAGTTTTTCTGCTTTGGCGCGCATCACTAGAGCCGCACCTTTTATTTCAGCGACTGTTTCGCCTTTGATATGCAGTGCGGTCAAAAATGCGGCCAGTTGCGCGTCCATAACATTTCCGTCCATGATGGATGTCATGGCTGAAAGCATTTCATCTTCGCTCAAATCATTGCCACTCACTACCGAATGCAAGGTTGCCTGAAAAGTCATGCGTGATGACCTTTAATGAAATTCCCCAGCAACTCTTTACCACATGTTGTCAAAATCGATTCAGGATGAAATTGCACCCCTTCTATGGCAAGTTCTTTATGGCGGATGCCCATGATTTCGTTGTCATCACTCTGGGCCGTAACTTCAAAACAGTCGGGTAAGTTTTTGCGATTCAAAACTAATGAATGATAACGCGTCGCCTGAAACGGATTGGGAAGATCTTTGAATAAATTTTTTCCATCATGCGAAATCATAGAAGTCTTACCATGCATCAAGCGACCGGCCTTGACAATTTCTCCGCCAAACGCCACACCTACAGACTGGTGCCCCAGACAAACACCGAGAATGGGAATTTTGCCAGCAAAATGTTTGATCACCGCCACCGATACCCCCGCTTGTGTCGGAGTGCAGGGGCCGGGGGAAATCACTATCTTTTCAGGCTTCAACGCCTCGATTTCTGCCACCGTTATTTGATCATTACGATCCACACGAATTTCCGCCCCCAACTCACCCATGTATTGCACTATGTTATAGGTAAACGAGTCGTAATTATCGATCATCAGAATCATACCACCCACCCCTTTTCAGCCATTTCTATAGCCTTCAACAAAGCTCTCCCTTTGTTCATCGTCTCTTCAAATTCACTTTTTGGTACCGAGTCAGCAACAATCCCTCCGCCCACTCCAAGGTAAGCCTTATTTCCTTTAATCAGCAAAGTCCTTATAGCGATAGCAGTGTCCATATTGCCATTAAAACTGATATAGCCCACTGCACCGCCATATAGCCCGCGCCGGGTCGGTTCCAACTCATCAATGATTTCCATAGCCCTTATTTTGGGAGCCCCGGAAAGAGTTCCGGCGGGGAACGCCGCTGCCAGCACATCAAAGCAGTCCAAGCCTTTTTTCAAGATTCCCCGCACATTCGAAACAATATGCATGACATGGGAATATCGCTCAATGGTAAAACTCTCATTCACTTCCACAGAATTAATTTCAGCCACCCTTCCGATATCATTCCTGCCTAGGTCAACCAGCATGATATGCTCAGCTAACTCTTTATCATCCGCTAACAAATCCTTCTCCAGCATCAGATCTTCTTCTTCATTTTGTCCTCGTTTGCGAGTTCCAGCTATAGGACGAACTTCCACTTGGTCATCCTCCAATCGAACCAGCACTTCTGGAGATGAACCGACCACTTGAAGCTCACCAAACTTCAGGTAATACATATAGGGAGAAGGATTAATCGTTCGCAGAGCCCGATAGATATCAAATGGATCTCGGCTGATGTCAAACTTCAAGCGTTGGGAAAACACAACCTGAATGGCATCTCCTTCTAAAATATATTCCTTGATTCTGTTCACCGCCTGCTTATGGTCTTCTTCCCTCATATTCGATTCAAAACTAAGCGAGGATGTCGCATTACTCGCTGTACGAGTAGCTCGTTGAAGAGGGGTTCTTAGTTTTTCTTCCAGAGCTAAAATTTTTTGTTTTGTTTTTTCGTAGACAAGCGAAAGGTCGTCATCATTACCGATCAATGCATTCGATATGATTTTAATGGTCTGCGAAACATTATCGAACACCAACATGGTATCGGTGATGACAAATTGTGAATCGGGAACATCAAGGTCATCAATCGTTTCTTCAGGAAGCTCCTCAAAGAATCGCACCATGTCATAACTGACAAAGCCTACGGCCCCACCAGAAAAGCGCGGCAACCCGGCACAGGGAACGGGTTGATAGCGTGCTAGAATTTCTTTGACCGCTGAAAGTGGGCTGCCGGAGGAAATTTCACGTTCTTCGCGTTTTCCATTTTCAATTAAAGTCAAATGTAGACCTTTAGTGCTAACTATAATGGAAGGGTCACAACCGAGGAAACAATAACGCGCCCACTTCTCGCCCCCCTCAATACTTTCCAAGAGAAAAGAATATTCTCCATCGCTGATTTTCATATAAGCCGACACAGGAGTGTCGAGATCAGCCAGAATTTCTTTGTAGACAGGAATCAAATTTCCCGATTTGGCTTTCTGTTTGAATTCTTCTAAAGAGGGACTGAACATAATAGTGTAAAAATTAGCGATGACAAAAATTAGAAAGCACAGAAAACCTGTGCCTTAGCATACAGGTGTATAAGAAAAATAGATTTAATATCAATTACTTAGAAAAAAGACCTTAACACCACGATAAAGGGGGTGTCAAGCAGTTTAGGCAGGAGGTGTCAAGGGGTCGAAGGCCTCAACCTTCAACGGCTTTCCAGTCTTCACCGTTCCAGTTTAAGATCAGCCCGTTATCACCGACCGCATAGATATTTTCATCGCTACTACCCCAGATTCCGGTGAGGAATTCTTGCGTGTTCGACTCGATTCGAGTCCATTGATCGCCATCCAGATAAAGAATCATTCCTTCATCACCGACAGCAAACACCATTTCAGAAGATGGGCCCCAGATATCGAGAATAAACTCCATCGTTTGAGAAGGCATTTCGGTAAATTCAGCGCCGTTGAACTTGAAAATAGCTCCGTCAGACCCGACAGTATAAATTTGATCGGGACCAAAGCCATAAACACCGTAAAACTCGGCATTGGAGTTAAAGGTCATTCGCGTCCAGCTATCGCCATCTTGCTTAAGAACCAGACCATCATAACCCACCGCCAACATTCCACTTTCTTTACAACCCCATAATCGGGTCACATCCGTATCGGTTCCGGTTTGAGTATATTTCCAGGATTTTCCATCATAGCGAAGAATTTTACCGAGTCTAGAGCAGGCGTAGATTTCATCCGGGCCCAATCCGAAAATCCCATTCATAGGCGGAAGTTTTTCCATATCCTCATCGGGCGACCATGTCTTGCCATCATAATGCAAAATTCGGCCATCGGTCACCACGGCATAGACATCATCGGGCGCACTGCCCCAAATATCTTTGAACGTCCAGCGTCCTCCTGTTTCCATGCGTGTCCACTGGTTGCCATCGTAATGCAATAAAGTGCCTTCGGCACCACCGACAAAAATATCGTTTTCGTTAAAACCGAAAATGGATAACAGGTGACTGGAGGTTAAGGCTGACATAGTAGTTCCTCAAGATTATTACGGTTTACAAGAAAATTTTTAGCCCTCATATAGACATATCGTTCCATGTTTTGCCGTCAAACTTCATCACCGTGCCATTTTCGCCCACTACATACACCTGCTCTGGCCCCAACCCTTTTACTTTGGTGAAATATTCTTCTTTAATTGGTTGGATGGGAGACCATTTTTTACCATCGTAGTGAAGCATGGCTGAATTATCCCCAACGGCAAAAATATTTTCATCGGACGTTCCCCATATGCTCAGAAGATATTCTTCTGTGCCCGATTGCATGGGTTTCCAATCGGTTCCGTCATTGTGCAAAATCGTACCGTGTGAACCGCAGATATACATGCTCTCATTACTCGTGCCCCAGATACCAAACAGAGAGACCTCCTCATCGGTCAGGTCTTCTCGACGATGAAACTCTTTACCATCGTAATACCGGTAAATCCCTTCTCCGCCTACAGCATGAATATGATCACTGTCCTCACCCCACATGCCAAACAGGTCATGAATGGTGTTCGGCTCACGATAATCCCATTTTTCTCCATTCCAATAGATCATCCGGCCACCGACCCCATAAAGAAAAACATGATCTTCGCCAAAGCCATACGCTGAGTTGAGCGAGTCATAACTGCCCGTATCGAC
>Ga0066610_10002279_pt1 | contig 10601 bp, 7 predicted proteins | sample SaaInlV_DNA_165m_FD_60375 | JGI IMG/M metagenome (GOLD analysis project Ga0066610, IMG submission 60375) | Marine microbial communities from expanding oxygen minimum zones in the Saanich Inlet - SI075_LV_DNA_165m | ecosystem: Environmental > Aquatic > Marine > Unclassified | place: British... | reverse complement strand
GAATCAAGGTAATTGCCTCTGGTAAATTAGTTACACCTCCAGATGTAGCATGGGCTTTAGCAGTTGGTGCCGATTTTATAAATTCAGCCCGAGGTTTTATGTTTTCACTTGGTTGCATTCAGTCACTACAATGCAATAAAAATTCATGTCCCACAGGAATTGCAACTCATAAAAAACGATTACAGAAAGGTCTCGTACCGCAAGAGAAATCTCTCAGAGTCACCCATTATGTAACCAACATGCAAAAAGAAGTAGCTCAAATCGCCCATGCTTGTGGCGTTAAAGAGCCCCGTTTGCTAAACAGAACTCATTGTCGTATCGTTCAAGAAAATAGTGTTTCTATCTCTCTTGACAAACTTTATACAAAAGATCCTTAAAATAACTCACCCAGTAATTCTTCTGTTTCTATAAGCTCACACACTTTTTCTATAATACCCCCCATATATCTATCTTCTTCAAAAAAACCAATATTATCTATAAGTTTTCTATTAAATTTTTCAAGACTTATGTTTTGGACAGTTTTTCCTCTTAGGGATAATGCTTGCACTGCACATAGTGACTCTATCGCAATAATTATATTCAAATTGTCTATCATCCGCTCTAAACGAAGAACTGCATTTGTCGACATACTAACGTGATCTTCTTGATTAGCAGACGTTGGTATACTGTCTGTTGATAGTGGATTTGCCAAATGCTTATTTTCACTAACTAATGCACTTGCAGTTACATGCATTATCATAAATCCTGAGTTAAGTCCGGCATTTTTTATTAAAAACTTCTCTAACTCAGGTACATCACCACCAACCATGCAAGCAATTCTACGTTCGCTTATTGAGCCAAGTTCAGCAATAGCAACAGCAATAGAATCTGCAGCATATGCAATATACTGTCCATGAAAATTACCACCGGATAATAGCCTTCTGTTTTTCATATCTACTATCGGGTTGTCAGTTACAGAATTTGCTTCTTGCAAGATTTGCTCTTTGGCATTTTTTATATTATTTAAGCATGCACCAACTACTTGCGGTATACATCTAATAGAATATGGATCTTGTTCATCGGCAGAATTAATTTCCCTATGATCATAATTTACAAGAGATCGTAATTTTGCAGCCACCTCCACTTGAGTTTTATGTGGATGCATATTTTGAACATGTGAATCTAAGAAACTTATATTATTACTTACCGCCTCAATACTAAGTGCACAGGCCAAAAGATAATTGGAAAACGATTGCTCTAACTTAAAGAGTGATGATAAAGCCAATGCTTGAGAATATTGAGTCCCATTTATTATGGATAACCCATCTTTAGGCTCTAACGACAATTTCTCTACACTGCAAATTTTCAAACCTTCCTCGGAAGACATTATTTTATTTTTAATACTTACTTGACCATAGCCCAACCAGGTCGCAGCCCACTGTGCCATAGGAGCTAAATCTCCACATGCCCCAACAGATCCTTTTTCTGGTATTTGTGGTAGCCAACCTAAATTAATTAAATGTACTAATTTGGATACAGTCTGGTAACTAATCCCACAAAAACCTTTGCTCAGTGAATGTAACTTCAAGACATTAAACAAATTAATAACTTTAGTTGTACAAATATCTCCTACTGCCGTGGAGTGAGACAAAATTAATCTACGTTGTAATTCAGGCAAGTCGGACTTATCAATATCTTTAGTAACTAATTTTCCAAACCCAGTATTGACCCCATAGATCCTTGTGCCTTCTTCTATTTTCTCTAAAACTATTTTATGCGATTCTTCTATATTATTTCTTGCAAAATCTGATATTACTAAGCTATATTTTGCCCCTAAATATATTTCCCTTAGTGCTGAATATTTTAAATCCATTTCACCTAAATCAAAGTTAATAACTTCCATGCCCACACCATCTTCTATATCCACACACATATTTTCAGAGTCCATTTCCAGTATTCCCATGCTCATGTTTTAGTTAGTATACCCGTGAACTACTCATGGCTAAAGCTAATAGCTCCGCATACTAGGCTGCCATCTTTTGATGGTGCAGCTTTTCTCTTTTTTTTGATATTTCACTACCACCAGTTTTAACCTAATTGTCGGGATCTTGTCCCCCATGCCCACTACACTAAACCCATATTTACTTAAAGGAGAAGTCTATTGCTGATATTGGAAGAAGACTAATACCGGTAACTCTGCCATCTATTGTCGATGATGAATCAAAGGATAAGAGGTTAATTCTATACTGTCATCACGGTGTGAGAATCCTTCATGGGGTTCAACATTTGTACTCAAAGGGTTTTTCTAGAGTTCAGTCACTACAAGTGAGGTGTGAATTTGTGGTCTAAAGATATTGATAGTACAATTCCATTATATTAATTAATGTTTTGTCTTTATTAAAATTGTTAGAATTCTTAAGATGTTAGAGCATTGAAGAAAAAAGTAGGGTGGAGTATTTCTAATGGATGTAGCGATGTTTCTTAGAGTAACCCAGCAACATTTGCTCACATTCGCAAGCTAAGCCCCTGAAAAATTTATAAACGCAAAAGCAGCAAAGTGACTGTTAAGCCTTTGAAGCTAATCATAACGGTAAAAGAAGAGTTGTCATATATGCCTGATGTTCCTGAAAATGCAAGAAAAGACTATGAATACAATCTAATGTTGGCAGCGAGGTTATGCTGCTCTTTAAGGAAATCCGCAAATATTGTCATTAAACAAATATCTACGTTTGCATCTCCAGAAGCAGAAGACAAACTTCCACCTTCAATGCTTTTTGTTAACGATCTGGTCTTAGCTGCAGAAAGATACAATGCGCAAGATGATGCTGTGGATACACGCAGTGGAGTGATGCAAGTCCAGTATCTAGAGAGTGATATTTATAGGTATGCTCAAGAATTAAACGACCTGTTTAATCGCGCGGGCCATGCAATTAAAATGTTAAATACTGACCCATTTTATGAGTATACATCCCTAAGGGAATCAATATTACGGACAAAGGAATATTTTAAAAAAATGCATATGATATTTCCTGAGCCGCGCAAGTCTATAAGATACATATCTTTTGCAGAAGAACTTTCTCAGTTATCGTCTAATAATCATGTTGCCCGCACGCCAGAAATATTACCTGCTGTTGGGAGCGGATTCACATTTACCTTACAGAGAATAGGCCAGAAAAAGAAAGAAAGTCATGGTGCTGATTATGGTATGAACACTTTGCTGTATTCTTCTCGTCTTCATAAAACATTTCAAACTGCATATAAGAATGGACAAAAAGAAGACAGGGAGCGCTCAGGATATGGGGAGGGTGCTATGACTGTATATAGCACGCCAGGAATATAAATTTCCCCCCATCCCTGCCTGGGAAGGACACTTATTATCCAATTCAGATTGCTGGATTTGATAACAATATGGAAATAACAGTCAGATAAAATCTAGATGTTATTTCTGTTATTGCTGTTATTGCTGTTATTGCTGTTATCTATTTACCCATTCATCATATGAGTTAAATATATTATATATTTGGTAATCCTGGCTGTGATGTTACTATTCTTGAGTTACTTAAGGAATTCGTGTTTAAAGTGGAGTTACCTTCATCATGATGAGGAGCATAAACTTTTTTATTACTGAAAGAAAAACATGTCGACCTATAACACCATTCTGAAACCTCGGGCCTATTCATACTTGGTTCTGCAGTTGCTGCACTTTCATGTTTTGAAAAATTTAAATTTGATACTTTGATACTTCTAGTTGTATTACCTAGTGTATACTCTGATTCATCTGGACTTGTGGCTGCTAGATCTAAGATAGTTTGTACTTTTCTTCTAGCTATATTACCTAGCCTATGAACTGATGTTACTTGATACGATTGCATTGCAGCTAATTCATCTTGAAGTTCTGTTAATGAGCTATCTAAAGCTTCTTCTATTTTTTTGGTTTGAGCAATACTGCTTTGTGTTTCTTTCATAGATTGTTTAAGTTTTTCTTCTCTTTCCTGAACTACGCCAATTAGTGAATTTGTTTCATCTAAGAGGCTCATAGATTATATAGGATTACTAATAGAAAGGAACATCTCTGGATGTTTATTTTTAAGAGTGCCCACTATTCCATTTATTAAATCACAATGTGTTATGTCTCTATTGTTTGGTTGCTTATTAAGAAAGTGTCTGTAACCTAAATCCCTAGCTAATGCAATTCGATCGGAACATTTGATGTCGCCAAGCTGCAATTGACTGCTTACTCCAGCAATGAAGGTGTTGCTTTTAGCGTATCCACAATTTTTTATAGAATCTATTATTTCCATTCCTATTGGCCCAGCCCCTATCTCATTATCCATAAAGAATATGTCGTAGAAACCTGGAGTACTTTGTTTGCTGAGGGTGTCTTTTGCCTGGTCACCAGATGTTGAGAGGGTCACTTTCACCGTTATATCTTCAGTAACACCATTCTCTCTTAGTTTTTCCTGCAAAGCAGGAACAAAATATTTTGCTAAGTTTCTCTGAAAAGACTTGTAATTAACAGAGCTATCTTCAGCATAAAAAACGTTTATTATCATTGAACTCTCATAATTATTATAGTTGGAATTTAGACTAATATAGTACTACATGCGCCAGATATTTAGCAAGTTAAATATGCCCTAGATAAGATGAATAAAAGTCTCGTTTCATACAGATACTATAAAACCTATATTAAGCACTAACGTCATTAAGGCTATTTAATTCATATAATAATAAATACCCAGGGAACAACCAACAGCGAATACAGCATGAAATATAGTTTGAAAATCATTTTCAGCAATACAAATTACCTAGCCATTTATCACCATATGAATAAATGGGAATATTTTATAAATCGTCTTGATGCTAATATTTATTTGCGTTAGTCTCATTGCTCAGAAAAATAATTACAGAGTCGACAACATGCAGCAACAAAAAGATTATTTAGTCTCCTTGTGCGAATCTCGCATAAGATATAACAATCAGTTAAAAGAACATGTTCTAGAACTCGATGATGATGATTATACACAATTCATGTCTGAAACTTATCATAAAGACTTTGCTAGCTTAATTGGTAACAAAGAGTCATATGCCGAAATTCTAGATAATGATATAGAGCAATATCAAGAAGTAATCGACAGCATATTTTCTAATAATGAATTTAATGTACTTCATATGTATTTTTATTTTGATACGATAAGTCGCAAATCTGAATTAACTAAAATAACCTATGACTTGTATGCAAAAGACCCATTGAAATTTGAATCTTCAAAAGATAACGATATATACGAATAGCATGCCCAGAAAGAAGTATGTGCTCAGCTATACTCAATACTCCCTCAAATATCAAAAGATTTCATTGAATCTGAGTATGTTGAACAGTTAAACCTTGTCACCGAAGACAAAGCAACAGGACAATTAAATATAAACACTAACAATCAAGTGAATCATGACAAATTAAGGGACAAGTCAATACTCTTCATGTTGAAAGCTCAAGAACAATTTAAATTAATGCAAAAGCATATAGATAAGTTGCAGGAAAAATCAGAAAGATTAGAATTGTCACCTTTTGCAAGTTTGAAAGTTAAAGAACAAATGTTCCTAAGTGCTTTCAGCCGTCAAGACGAGCTCACACAAAAATTCATTCAAACCAATGATATATTGGAAATATTTTCAGAAATTTTTAGTAACTGTGCAGGTCGTTGTCAGCACTTAAGTAAACAAGAAAAATCAGATCTTGGCGAAAGCGGTTACAATCTCTTCCAAAATATAACCATGCTAAATATTATTTCAAAACAAATAATGGATGGAGTAAGCTCTACAGTAAGTGAAATAAAGAAAAAGCAAAAACAAAAACCGAAAAAACAAGCACGCCAAAAGTCTCAGGATACTCAAAGCCATCTTAAATATAACCTGACAGAAGATGTGTATACACTGCTAGATGCTGAAACACATGAACTTCAATCCCAAGCAGCGGCAGAAGAACCAATAGATGCACGTTCAGATACCGCAGTAAGAAAAGAAAATAACATGGGTGCTGCAGCAGAAGTTCAGTCAGCATATGCAACACCAACCTTAAATGAAAGAAGATCTGCTTCAAGAACATCAGCTCAAGAAGAAAGAGTTAATACCTTGATACAATTTCAAGACTCAAAAGAAGAAAAAAATAATGCTAGAAGTAATTCCAAATTAGCAAGGCATCAAGAGCATGTTAGAGAATCAATGAACTCCAGTGAGTCTTGCTACAATAAAGAAAGCTATGCTAGCAGAAAACATCAAGTATCGGATGAAGAAATTTTAAAACACTCAAAAGTTTTAACTGATTTATTTGATCTGGGTAACATTGATATTGCGTGGAAAGACATGCTCACCATCGCTAATAAATTTAATATAAATATTGAGTCAAATACAGGATCACATCATAAAATGCTTCTTGAAGGACAAGTGATGGGAATTATAGTTAAGCCACATAAACACAGTGACGGTAGGCTAAATACAAAACAATTCAAAAAATCCATCCATGATGTACTCCCTTATAACTGGCGACAAAAACTAGAAACTTTAGAAAAGCCTTCTTTCACAATGTAGTTTACCTTTGCCACATTTAATTCGCTGCGTTATTCGACCATGACATCATTTTTTAAATTTTCAGGAACGCAGGGCTTTGTTTTAAACTTTCAAACAACCTGAATTTTTCATGGTCGTAAAACTCAATGCACAATTAAAAAGCCAAATAATAAAACTGTTCCAATTCATCTTGACATACAATATTGACATGCGGCACTTTCCTTAACATATGACGCAGTTCCATTCCATCAAGAGTGGATGATGGACTATGGAAAAATTTAAACTCTAACGTTGGCCTAGTTATTTCTTTGATCAACCTATGGTTTTGCCAGACAATATTGTCAAAATATCACCTCTGTCTTATTTCAATTCCCCCTGATTTTACAGTGTTCTTTCAGTTGGCGTGTATAACAGGATAATCCCATAAAGTGTAACGTCAACTCCATGTTTCAATTAAAATTGGAGCTATTATGAGCCAAGCTATAACACTACAGTCCTTAAGTATTAGCTTAATGAGTGTCGTGACAATCGAACTAAACAAGATAGACGGCCTAATAACATATGGACTAAGACTTTCACACTTTAATTCTGAGCACCTTAGTATCGGCTAGGTTATAAACAGTCATAGCACCCTCCCCATATCCTGAGCGCTCCCTGTCTTCTTTTTGTCCACTTTCATATGCAGACTGAAATTTTTTGTGAAGTCGTGACGAATACATCATAATACTGAAATCCTTGCAAAGCTGACGCTCCCACTGGCTTTCCTTTTCCTGTAATCTATATTTATCAGGATTTTTATTTATGTACACATTTAATGCTATTGTTATTTCCTTATGCCCCATTATAGCTGCAATATCAAGAACAGATATTTGTGTTTTGTCCTTATATTGAATAACCCCTGACTCATTTTGAAGCTTAACGTTCATTCTTTTCTCAACCACTCGATTATTTCCAGAGTAAAAATCAACAAGATCTTCATTATGCCTAATTAAGGGCTGCAGTGAAACCTCGCGACAGGAAAGTAGAAACTTTACTATATTTAAGTGACCTTTTTGACAGGCAATAAACAATGGGGTACCACCGCCCGCAACGCGATCATTAATAAGACGATGCCGCATAGCATTATCAGTCGAGCTTACAAGCAGAGTCTTAAGCATTTCCAAGTCGCCATTGCTTGCTGCAACATGCATGGGGCCACATCCAGTGTCATCCTGAAAAGAATAATCCGCACCAACAGATAAGAGGTATTCAGTTATATTTTTTTTGTTGTATTGGCATGCAAAATGCAAAGGTGTTGAGCCATCATCAGACTGCTTGTTTATAAATTCATTTCTCAATATATCATCCGTAAAACTTTCAATGATAAGCTTGAGTATTGCAAGCTTGCCCTTTATACATGCAAGGTGAGCTAGATTCCAGCCCCCCTTTATGCAAATCTTACAATCCGCACCAATAGATAAAAGGTATTCAGCTATATCTTTATTGCCGATCTGGAATACCAAATATAAAGGGGTTACGCCATGTTGGTCATGTTGATTTACAAGTTCATTTCTTGATGCATCATCCGGTAAATTTTTAATGATAAGCTTGAGCATTTCAATATTACCCTGTTCACCTGCAAGATGAGCTACATTCCGGCCCCCCTTTTGGCAAACCTTATAATCAGCACCAATAGATAAAAGGTATTCAGCCATATCCTTTTTGTTGTATTGGCATGCCAAATGCAAAGGTGTTGTTCCATTATCTGACTGCTTATTAACAAGCTCACTTCTTGCTACATCATCCGGTAAACTTTTAATGATAAGCTTGAGTATTGCAAGCTTGCCATTTCCACATGCAAGGTGAGCTAGATTCCAGCCCCCCTTTTGGCAAACATTATAATCACCACCTATAGATAAAAGGTATTCAGCTATATCCTTTTTGTTGTGTTGGCATGCAAAATATAAAGGTGTTGAGCCATCATCTGACTGCTTGTTTATAAACTCATTTCTTACTGTATCATTTGATAAACTTTTAATGATAGTTTTGAGCATTTCAAGATTGCCATTCTGGCATGCAAGATGGGCTATACTCCATCCACCATTTATGCAAACTGTACAATCTGCACCAATAGATAAAAGGTATTCAACAATATCTTTTTTGCCGTTCTGAAATGCCATATATAAAGAGGTTGCACCATTGTCTGACTGCTTGTTTATAAACTCATTTCTTGCTGCATCATTTGGTAAGCTTTTAATAAAAAAATTGAGAAATTCAATATTACCTGCCCAGTCAACTTTAATATTAACAGCAATAAACCTAGCCAAAGCTTTCAAACTTTCTTCTTTTATATTCCTAAATACACGGCCGTCTCCCAGTGCCACTCTGAAGATTTTTTTTCAATATCACTGTAGGTCACAACAACCTCGTTTTCCTCAATTGCTTGCAGCAATAAATTGAATGCTTTACGTCCAGACATAGAGCCCAAATAACAGCTCAGCACGCCCCCCTTTGATGCCAGAATAATCTTAATGGAAAATTTTATTATCGCTTCCTGTGTTAGGTGGGCGTGAGCTTTGCCAAACCTTTTTTTATCTTCTTCATCGTTAATCATTTTTTTGACACGCATTGCATGCCCAATGATTATTCTTTCATTTCTTTCTTGTTTTGTCTCTGGGGGAGACTTTGATGCACTCTTATCTCTAACAGCTACTTCTGTTGTCGTGTTGATATCATGTGAGTCATTTCCTGACTCTTCACTTTTAGTAACTTTAGCTGATGATGCTCTTTTAGCACTAATAGTAGCCGTCATAACATTTGAATCAGACCTAAATCTTGACTGCAGTATAGCATCTTGCTTAAACTCAAAATCTATTTTATCATTTGCAATCAATGATAGTATTACACCTTCATTCGCATGAGGACTTAATATAACAGCCCTTAAAAGTGCAGGGTTTACATCCGATACCCCTTGCAACTGAAGGTGGTTTGACACCATCTCAATTGTGACAGAGTCTGCATTTTTGTGACTGCAAATATCAGCTATATCACTAATTTTCCCAAGAAACAAACATCTGCCAGCAAGAATGTTTATTGTCTCAGTATCTGCGAATTTATTTGTAGATACTTTCAAAATAAGGCTGTCAACCATGTCACTACTAATTAAATCATCTCTACTTACCAAGCTATGAAACAATGCATTTATCTCAGCTTTGCCCCTTTCGATAGCACTATAGTAGCTCTCTGCTTCAACAGCACTTAACGTACCCTTTAGCTCTTGAGACCTAGCTGACATTTCCTCTAAAACAGTTGTTTTAAAATCTATTTTCATCTCATCTGAGGTTAATACATCTTCACGTGCAAGTAATATCTCGAAAATATTTATATCTTTAATATTAGCAGATACTTTTATTAGAACTTCAAAGGTTACATTAGGGTTTAACACTACCCTTCTTGAAAACTCAGGACCAAGCATCTCTCCAAGATTTAAAATACTCCACAATGTTTCAGTGTCTGCAGTGTCTACTGACTGATGAACCGTAACCATCAGTCGCTCTACTGCAGCACCTAAGTTACCCTCAAGTGCATCGATATTACGAGTAATCCCTCTTGCCATATCATCATGTATTATTTTGGAAAACTCAGAAATCTTTGCTGATAATATACTTATTTGTTCATTATGAGGTAATTGTGAGAAGTCTAAGCTGCTTTGCTCTGAAGTAGATACTTCATGAGAAACATTTATATCTCCTTTTAAAGCTTCCCATAAAGATGGGAATGAATCACTGGCAGCTACATCATCATCAACAATAATTAACTCACTCATAGCCCTAGTTGCAGCTACAAATGACTTATGAAAGTATAAAGAGTTACTTCGAGCTAAGATATTTCTCTCTTTAGAGCGGTTTTGAGGACTACTTGAATAACCACCATTCCTATAAACTCTATCTACTTCTTTAAGTAGGGCATCATCAGAGTTATAAAAACCATATTTAACAACAACATCAAACTCTAAACCTTTCGCCTCTTCAACAGTATAAATTGAAGCTCCAGGGAATAGTGTTTGTGCTGTATCAATAGAT
>Ga0066610_10002265_pt1 | contig 10646 bp, 7 predicted proteins | sample SaaInlV_DNA_165m_FD_60375 | JGI IMG/M metagenome (GOLD analysis project Ga0066610, IMG submission 60375) | Marine microbial communities from expanding oxygen minimum zones in the Saanich Inlet - SI075_LV_DNA_165m | ecosystem: Environmental > Aquatic > Marine > Unclassified | place: British... | reverse complement strand
TGGATAGCGCGGGTCATAACCCGCGATAGTAGAAAGCAACATCGCGGTATCAGAAACGTTCCTGGCCATTGGACCGTTACAGGGCAGCTCTTCTATAAAACTGTCAGACAGCGGCACCAGACCCGGCGTCGGCCGGAATCCAATCACATTGCAGTATGCGCCCGGGTTACGCAGGGAGCCCATTAAATCGCTGCCGTCCGCGACCGGCAGCAGGTTCAGGCGTAGTGCAGCTGCTGCACCACCACTGCTACCACCCGCTGTACTTTGGGCATCATAGGGATTGAGCGTCGCGCCAAAGACCGTGTTGTAACTCTGTGAGCCCATGCCAAACTCAGGAACATTAGTCTTACCAACAAATATCGCGCCAGCTTGGCGAATTCGAGCAATATGAAGTGAATCTGCCGTCGTGACATTATCCCTGAAAATGGGGGAGCCGCTGGATGTGATCATGCCTTCGACATCAGCCAGGTCTTTAGCGGCGTGTGGCATGCCATGCATCCAGCCACGGTAGTTACCTGCGCTAAGTTCAAGATCACAGGTCTTTGCCTGCGCCATTAATGATGAATCGTCCGGGCGCGAAACAATAGCGTTATACACAGGGTTTACTTTGTCTATACGACTCAGAAATGTAGACATGACTTCAACACAGGAAACATGGCGAGACCTGATCGCGCTGGAAAGTTCCAGTGCAGTCAGTGACGTGATGTCTGACGGCGAATTCGCTAACAGGCTACCAGGGGAAACCAGCGTTCCTGCCCCGACGGCACCTATTTTAGGGCCTGATCGTCGGCTCGATTGATCCTGCTCAATATCATTCATGCCGGTTCCAATTTTTATTATTTTTCGTACACCAGGCGACCCTCAAAATAGGTCATCTGAACTTCTGTATCATTAATCTTCTCAGCTGGAATTTCTAACAGGTTGTGATTCAGTATAATGAAGTCCGCCGATTTGCCCGTCACAAGAGAACCGGTTTGCTCGTGCAGTCCAAGCGCTCTCGCCCCATCTATGGTGTATATCTTGATCGCTTCCCTAACAGTCAGTCTTTGATCAATCCAGCCGTGTCCTTTAACGATGTTCCCTTCCGTGGCAGGTGCAGGATCCTGTCGAGTAACCATCGCCTCTAGCCCAACCCAGGGATTCAGGTCCTGCGATACCGAAGGCCAGTCAGAACCAGCCAGCAAAGGTGCACCGCTTTTCAATAAATCACGGGTAGGCCAATACTCAAAACCTCTGGCACCCAGTGCTTTTCTGACGGAATCGATAATCGGCGAGGGAAACCAGAGATAGGGCGATAGATCGGCAACAGCATTGAGCTCAGCGAAGCGCGGGATATCCTCTTTAGCAATAAAACCCGCGTGTCCGAGTTCGTGGCGACGCGAACTGGCCCCGTTTGCTTTTCTTGCTGCTTCAATGGCGTTGAGTCCCATGCGAACAGAGCGATCACCCGCCGTGTGAATCTTGACGGTGAATCCATTTGCATCCAGCTTGATCAGAGCAGCATTCAATTCGTTCTGAGTTAGGTGGGTTGGCCCGTAAACTGCTTCAGTATCCCCCGCATTCGCGATATAGGGCTCAATCATCGCTGCAGTTCGCGCTGTTGTCGGTACACCATCCAGGAATATCTTGGCGAAGTTTGTGTGCACGTGAGCACTGGCATAATCGTCGCGTAGCTGTTCCAGCACAGCCGTATTTACCTCACCATGTCTCATTTCAGGTGTATACAGACAAGTCGCCACATTCAGGGAAAGCTCTCCGACCTTGTCCAGTTCAAAGTAAGCGCTGGTTTCAGCTTCTGACGAACTGGCATCCTTAAACCCGGTAACACCATAACCGTTGGCGTTGGCAACAGCGTATCTGGCACCTTCCTTGTAATGTTCCGCCGTCCATTGGGGCAATTGAGCATCGATCACGCTACAGGCTTCCTGGATTAAACCGTTTAAATCACCTGTTGCGGTCTTCTCATAAATGCCACCGGTCGGGGGGGCAGACAGCTCATTGATACCGGCTAGATCAAGCGCCTTGCTGTTCGCCCAGCAGTTGTGGCCGGAGTCATCCTTAAGCACGATTGCCTTGTCACCAGAAATGTCATCAAGCCAGGCTCGAGGCGAATCGATAGCGTATTCCTCAAAGAAATTGGGCGTCCACAAACCTCCTTGAATCCAGAGCTCATCGCTCTCGCTGACACAACCTTTAACCTTTGCAGCAACCTCATCGGCGGATGCCGTCGCCGGAAACAAGCAGTAGTAGAGTGCAACTACACCACCCCAGGCTGGATGCGAATGCCCATCGTTGATCCCCGGCATGACAAAGCGCCCATCAAGATCAACAATCTTCGTATTCTTACCTGCCTGTCTAGAGATGGCATCGTTGGTACCAATAGCTGTGATTCTGCCGTCTGTTACCGCCAATGCCTCGACCTGAGGATTGATGTCATCCTGCGTGTAGATGACGCCATTTCGAAGAATCAGGTCCGCTCCTGCTGGCTGCTCTTCAACAGATTCCTGTTCGCAACCAGCCAGAAAGAACAGGCTGGTGATGATCGAGATTACGCTCCCTGCCTGTAATTTACTCACCAGCGCTCACCCGCTGAAAAACTGCTTCTCCATCTACAAACGTCTGCAGAACCTGCACATCACTTAGCGCCGCCGTTGGTATCTCAAATATGTTGCTTGCAAGAATAATGAAGTCAGCGCGTTTGCCTGCTTCAAGTGACCCCGTTGTTTTTTCCTGTTTACCCGCAACAGCGCCGTTGATCGTAAATATTCGAAGTGCCGTCTTCAGGTCAACCGCCTGCTCAGGCCAGTACTTACCTGGATTTTTTCCGTAGGGGTCTTCCCGACTGACCATTGCTTCGATGCCCGGCCAGGGATTGGTGTCAGGCACAACAGCGGGCCAGTCAGAACCGTAGAACACCAGCGCTCCAGCTTCGGTCAAAGATTTTACTGGCCAGAAATAATTGGCTCTGTCACCGAGTGTGATTTTCATGGTGTCAACAGCTGGGCCGGGATACCAGAGAATCGGGCACATTTCAGCGGCGACATTAAGATCATCAAAACGAACCAGATCATCAGGGTGGATCATTTCGGCATGAGAAACCTCGTGCATAGCGCCGGCAACGACGTTTGTATTGCGTGCATGCTCAAATGCATCAAGAGCGGCCCGAACTGCCCTGTCCCCAGTGGCGTGAATTTTTACGGTCATGCCCTGCGAATCCAGCCATGCAACATCTTTGGCCAGAACTTCGGGTTCAATCATCAGCTCCCCAAGATGTTTGTCGCCGTACTGCTCACTAGGCTCGTAGGGTTCGAGCACCGCTGAGGAATACACCAGAGGCACGCCATCCAGCATGATTTTGGCAAAACTTGCATCGATCCTCTCACTAGCATACTGCTCATGCTGTTCGATGTTTTTAATTTCCTGTTCGTGAGACGCTGACCACGCACTTTTCCAGGGAATAGAGGGCTTAACGCGAAGCGGTAACGCGCCACGCTTATCGAGCGCGACATAAGCGTTCAAATTAACGTTAGTGGTAATGGCATCGCGGAAGGAAGTAATACCGAAACCCATCATTTGAGACATACTGAAACTGAGGGCTTCCTGCCGCTGTTCACCGGAGTAATCCGGTATCAATTTCTTGGCGCTGTAAGCTGCATTGTCGAAGAGTAAACCCGTCGCCTTGCCATCGGCATCCCTGACAATTTCCCCACCAACCGGATCCTGCGTGTGGTCGTCAATACCCAGCAAAGTCAGCGCCTTTGAATTGACCCAGGCGTTGTGCACAGACCAATCCATTAAAAAGACCGGGTGATCACCACTGACCGCATCGAGCATGGAACGGTGTACTCCGGGTCCCTGTTCCAGAATCGTGGTGCCCCATTGACCACCTTGAATCCAGGATGTTTCATTATCGGTTGCGGCGACACATTGACTGACCGCTTCGACAATCTCTGGTGAGGTCAGCTCCGCCCCAAAGGCACATTCGAAGCGTCCCTTGATGCCACCATCCATTGGGTGGACATGCATGTCCTGGATCCCAGGCATGATAAATCCGCCATTGAGGTCTGTCACCTCGGTCTGCTCACCCTTTAATGCCTGTATTTCTTCAGAACTTCCCACAGCGATAATCACACCACCTGAAACCGCCATGGCCTGATGCTGACTGTTGGTGACATCAACGGTGTAAATCGTGCCGTTGGTGAAAATTTTCTCAGCGGCTAAACTTGGTGGTTCATCTGAAGAACAAGCAGAAAGAAGTGCGATTAGTCCCGCTAACGATAATCTGGCGAACTTTCCTGATGTTATATTGACTAGTACGTTGAGTAGTACGTTCATTAGTACATTGAGCATTGAATTCGACATTTCACAAACCACAATCAAGGCTAAAGCAAGTTATGGTACACCATATACCAGGGGTTAGACGAAACCGGCCAACATGTTGACGGGCTTTGCTGGACAGCAGCGACAGACCACCTCACAATCCGAAGTCGAACCCCAAGGACTCGTCACATGATTACAATATTCAGCGCCAAAAAAGTTAGAACGATGAACCCCTCGAATCCTGAGGCGACGCATATTGCCGTTCGCGATGGTTCAATTCTTGGCGTGGGCAGCCTTGACGAAGTTAGTGGCTGGGGTGAATATCAACTTGACGATACCTTTGTTGACAAGGTCATCGTACCCGGGTTTGTCGAAGCCCACGCGCATGTAATGGCCGGAGGCATGATGATGCTGCCTTATCTGGGTTATTTCGACCGACCGCGAGCCGACGGTACTACCGCTATGGGTATCAAGAGCTACGATCAGCTTATCGAAGCGCTGAAAGCTGAAGATGCGAGACTCGAAGACCCGAATGAGCAGATAGTAGCTGTCGGCTTTGACCCAATCTATTTTTCCGACCAGCCTCGCCTGACCTGCCACCATCTTGACCAGGTCTCCAGCACGCGCCCCATCTATCTGCATCACGCCAGTGGACACCTGGCGACGGTGAACACCCCTATGCTGAAGGTTAATAACATCACCAGAGACCTGCGCGTTGAGGGATTAGGTCGAGATGCTGAAGGCGAACTTGACGGCGAACTGAGAGAGCCGCCGGCTATGACCCTCTGTAAAAGTGGTTACCGCGTTTTCCAGTTCACGAACTCGACGGAACAGGCGCTGCGGGATTTTGCAGCGCTGGCGTGCAATGCAGGCATTACGACCTGTACTGATCTTGCCGGTTCCGCAATCCTAGCCCCGAAAACATACGACATGACAACGCGGGTTACTAGCGAAGCGGCATTTCCGATGCGACTGGTTCAATACAACATCCCGGCGATGCCAGGGGATGCAGCAGATTTCAGTGAAGTCGCCGAACGAGTTGTTGAGCTACGACGAAACAATAGTGATAAATTCAGGTCCCCCGGTATTAAATTCGTCCTTGATGGATCCATCCAGGGATTCAGCGCGCTGATAAAAGAACCCGGTTATTTTAGTGGCGAGGACCATGGTCAATTACTTGCTGTTCCGGAACAGTTGAAGGACTGGCTGCTGCCCTTCCACAAGGCCGGACTTAACATCCACATGCACTGTAATGGCAACAAGACCCAGGACCTGGCGCTGGAGACAATAGAAGCCATCTTGTGTGAGGCTCCCCGGCCCGATCATCGTCATACCATCACTCACGCCCAACTCACCACTCAGGCGCAACTTCGAAAGATGGCAAAACTTGGCCTCTGCGCCAACTTTTTCGCCAATCACATCTGGTTCTGGGGCGACCAGCATTACGACATCACTGTCGGCCCAGAGCGTGCAAACCAGATTGAACCCTGTGCTTCCGCGATTCGCGAGGGTATCAGCTTCTCAATTCATTCTGATGCCGGCGTTACTCCGCTGGGATCACTTCACACCATGTGGTGCGCGGTTAATCGAACAACACCATCAGGCAGAGTACTCGGAGAGGTAGAAAAGATAAGCGCCGCAGAAGCACTTAAAGCCGTCACCATTGGCGCTGCTTATCAATTGCATCTGGACGACGAGATTGGCTCCCTTGAAGCCGGTAAGAAAGCGGATTTTGCTATTCTGGACGACGATCCGCTGACCGTGGACCCCATGGCAATTCGAGATATCGGGGTCTGGGGTACCGTACTGGGTGGAAGGCTATTCAAGGCCGCGAACCGGTGATCCGATTCACCGTCATTGGTGGCTATCTCGGGGCAGGCAAAACAACACTCTTGAACCGCATCCTGACAAAAGAGAAGGGCGTACGTTACGCGCTGCTGATCAATGACTTTGGCGAAATTAATATAGACGCGAAGTTAATCGAGTCGCAAACAGACTCTCAGATCAACCTTACAAACGGTTGTGTCTGCTGTACGTTAGTGGATGGTTTTCATGAAGCCATCGATCAGCTTTGTCACCTTCAACCTCCACCTGATCACATCATCGTTGAAGCCAGCGGTGTCGCCGATGTCTCGAACCTTGCACAGTATGGCTACGCACCGAACCTGGCCCTTGATGGTGTCCTGGTGCTCGCAGACGCAGAAACTGTTCAGGAAAAGGCCAACGACAAGTATGTGGCAACAACAGTCCGTCGCCAGCTTGCTGCTGCAGATATTATTATTCTTAACAAAACTGATTTAGTGTCGGAAGAAACCCTCGGGAAACGAATTGACTGGCTAACGACAACATTCCCTGGTGCCACTTTGATTAACGCCGAATTCGGTGAAGTCCCGATTGATCTGCTGTTCGATGTACATACAGCGACGAAACCTGATGACCTGCATCACGCAGATCACGAGCACTACATCACGTGGAAATTTGAACAATCACAACCCACTACACGAGAGGCGCTGCAGAGTTTTATTAGCCAGTTGCCAACCTCTGTTATTCGAGCAAAAGGATTCGCTGGGCAGAAGTGCGGATCTGATTTGTTAGTGCAGGTGGTTGGTAAGCGACGTGAAATCCACGAAGTCGAGGGAAATCAGACCGGTATATTACTCACTGCAATCGGTCTTGAATCACAGCTTGATTGTTCCCATCTGGATGAACTGCGGGAGCTGGTCTTTGGTACCTGAAACAGTAAAGACCAGGCGTACCCCTCCATTGGGCATAGAACTACATGGGACGTTTCGTCAGCATAGGAGCTCTTAAGGGCAACAACCACGTTGTCATTGCTGGCCGGCAGGGCAACTGAATTGATTCTTCTGTACTCTGACCCGAATACTTACTTCGGGCCCACTACTCACTCTGGCCCCACTATTCAGCAAATCTGCCAATATCACTTTTTTTATGCTCGACGAGGCTGCTATTTTGGAATCCTCCGCTGGTGATAGCTGTGTAGTAATCATGGATGTTTTGAGATCTGATCTCGGTGCAAGTCTTCAGGATAAAAAGCAGAAACAGTTATGGCGGGATTCCCCGCTGTGCAATGTCGATGTTATGCGTCTTAACCAATACATAAGGGTTGTTGCCAACAGTTTTAACGGTGCGATAGTGGCCAGCCGCAGTCGTCGATACGCCGTCGTTAAAACACTCACTAATGACCATTGGTTTCGCCTCACTCAACCGGCTAACGTTATGACATTGGTGGCAGAGTCAAATGCGACTAGAGAATTTGTCCTTAGGTTCCTACGCAAGGGTGTTGTACCGGGTCGATATGTTCGAAGCGGGACGGATTACCTGCAGAGGATATCGTCGTGCGGCTTGAATACCAGTTAATTTTCAACTTGTAGTAGAGTGGTACCTCCTTCTGCTCAATTTTTGTGATGCAGTTCAGGCCGCATCCAATTTAGGTACGAATGATGAAACCAAATATCCTTTTTCTCTTTGCCGATCAGCACAGACACGACATTCTGGGGTGTGCCGGACACCCGCTGGTTCAGACACCTCACCTTGATGCTATAGCCAGTGAAGGCGTGCGTTTCACCAAGACCTGGTGCCAAAGCCCGATCTGCCAGCCGTCGCGTGCGAGTGTCATCACTGGGCGGTATGCCCATGAGATTGGTGTCATCCATAATACGGGCGGATTTGACCCAGAGTGGCCAACGGTGATGAAGCAGTTGCAGGAAGTCGGGTACGAGACGGCGACCATTGGCAAGACGCACTATCACGAGTCTTATCAGCCCCCGAAAGCAGACGGTGACATTGATATGCGAAGCAATGAAGGCTTTGTGAAGTCATTCGGTTGGGATTATGTGCTGGAGGAATACGACAAATATCTTCACGCCGCTCGACGGTTATCAACACCGTATACAGATCATTTATCGGAAAACGGGATGTTGGACGAGTACCGTGCGCAGATAAAAGGTGCGTTCAGACTAACGCCTGAACACTGGAGCGGTCAAACCAGTGTGTTGCCCCAGGAACTGGACCTCACTAGTTTTCTGGCCGACGAGGCGAATCAATGGCTGCGACAGCGGTCAGTTGAGAAACCTTTTATGCTAAAGCTGGGTTTTGTTCAGCCTCACGTGCCACTTATTTCTGATCCTGTGTGGTCCGAATATTATGCTGATGCCGACGTACAGGTGCCCGTGCTCAATCCTGCGCAAGCGTCGAACGAGCACTGGGGGGAATACCTCTCTTTATTGGCAGAACATTCCCAGGCACAGATGATGGATCATGATTCTGTTAGAGCAGGTATCCGCCAGTACTTTGGCATGGTCTCTCTGGTTGATCAAAAGGTTGGAGAAGTGCTGGCGACGCTGGATGAGTTGGGACAGTTGGACAATACATGGATTATTTATACGAGTGATCATGGCGAAATGCTGGGTGATCATAAGCTGTGGGCGAAGATGAACTTTTATCACGGTTCCGTTCAGGTGCCGCTAATCATGCGTCCACCAGGCGGGGTTTTGCATCGAGAAGAGGATGCGCTAGTAGAGTTGACCGACGTAACGGCTACCATAGCCGACATCGGTGGCGCGGAAGCACCTGCAGGTGGCCATGGTGAGTCATTATTACCTGCCATAGAACGGCCGATCGTAGGACGAGAGTTCGTGCATTCGAGAATTGGAGACTTTGCTGGCATACGTAATGCAAGTCACCGACTGACTATGAAGGTCAAAAACGAAGTTGCATGCGAACTATTCAACATGATTGATGACCCCGGTGAACTGGTGAATTTAGTCAACGAGCAGTCAGAGAAAGAGAGTGTCAACGATCTTAGTGAGCAGCTGCGAATCCATTTGGCGAATTAGATCCACGTAGTGCTAGAACGCCTTGCGATTTTGTGACTTTCGCAGGTCAGAGAACATCTATCTGGTCTCCAAATCGCAAGGGTCCCAAGGATTCACCTAGCTTGCCGCAGGACTTGTGACAATTGATATTCACTTTGTCACCAACGGTGCCGGTCGCCAATGAATGACGCTATCGAGGTGAACTGTTTGAGTTACTTCGATAGCTAAGTAACTGTATGCTTGCGTAATCCAATCTGAGTCGAGAAAATGAGCGAGAAGTGGCAAAGAACCTTTGTTTCGATGACGTCTTCAACGGGGCCGCGTAACGGCGCAAGCATGATGCTTAAAAGGACGCACAGCTAATGGTAAAGGACAAGACAGCCTTTTATCTCGATCCGCTTCACAGTGTGGGTTATCTGACACGGATTAACTTTCGCGCTTTCTCTAAAGCGCTGGAAAAGCTAACTGAACCTCACGGGGTTACCGCCGGGCAATGGCGAATTCTACGTGTTCTATGGGAAGAGGATGGAATAACCCAAAGAGAGATCAGCAACCGGGTCGGCATCACTGAGGCAACCGCCGTGAAAAGTCTTGCCGGGCTGGAAACAGCGGAGCTGATCACGCGTGAGGTGGACAAATCTGATAGACGAAAAATGATTACTCGACTGACAACCAGAGCCAAACGCCTGAAAAAGAAACTGATACCGTTTGTCGTGGATGTCAACGAACGCGCGCTCAAAGGTATTAGCCGAAAAGATGTCGACACAGCACGCCGCGTGCTCGCTCAGACTTACCTAAACCTCACTGAAGATTGAACATGTAAGACCATCCATTGATGCCCAGAAGTCTTGCTAGCAGTTAGGCACAACCTGATTGTCTGATAGACAAGGCTAGATCAGGCCAGCGTCTGCCGGCTCGAGTAGTTCGACGCGATTTGTGGAAGGTTCAGCCGCGTGCGCTTGAAGAAGCGCTGAAATACATGCCACCAGAGCGGCTGGTCGTCGCTCCGGGTTGTGGCATGAAATATCTGTCCCGAGACGCGGCTTTTGCCAAGCTCAGCAATATCGCAGCGGGAAGAAACTTGATAGCAGGTTAACCCTTATCCTGCCAAGCAGAGCCTGCCCAGTCTGATGCTTCACCTTCACCGGGGACCGGAACTTCTCGAATCCGTTCGGGGACATCATCAAATTCCAGTTTCAGCGCACGGCAACAAACCGCATGCATGTTGTAACCCATGACGTGATAGGTCAGTTCCAGAATGTCCTCGTCTGAGAAATGACTATGCAGCGCATCAAACAATTCATCTGAGGCGCGGCCGTTGTCGTATATGAGGGCATCTGTCCAGGCCAGGATAGCCCGTTCCTTGGCATCGAAGAGGTCGGATACCTGCCAGTGGGGAATAGCGGCGATCTGTTCGTCAGGAATGCCGTGGCGTCTCGCGGCCTTACAATGCTGGGAAAACACAAACTGACTGCCTGCGGCATAGCCAGC
>Ga0066610_10002257_pt1 | contig 10672 bp, 10 predicted proteins | sample SaaInlV_DNA_165m_FD_60375 | JGI IMG/M metagenome (GOLD analysis project Ga0066610, IMG submission 60375) | Marine microbial communities from expanding oxygen minimum zones in the Saanich Inlet - SI075_LV_DNA_165m | ecosystem: Environmental > Aquatic > Marine > Unclassified | place: British... | reverse complement strand
AGGTCATTTCAGCGTCAATGAACCACTCTTCGGAGCCACCGACATGCTGATCGTCGGTGATGTGATTCTGACCCAAACCAAAAATAGGCTTGGGCAACGCGTCCTGCACTGGAATCGTGACTGGTGGTACCCTTCTCCAGCTTTGTCGGGGAATCTTCCACTCCATGGTGACTTTGGTCGCCTCAAGCAAGTTGGCCCACACAAGGTGATGAGCTGGAAGTGCGAAGGCAACAACTTTGCTGTGATTATCTACGACACACAAAGCAAAGCCTTTCGCTTTTAACTAGAATCGCCGCAAATAACCCCTGAACCCCGCTGTACGAGTGGGGTTCTTCTTTTACCCAAATCATTGACACAATAGCCGATATTAGCTACGCTACCACCGTTATTCACTTATCAAGGACGTTTTCTTGGATAAGGATTGAGCTCCTTTCTCTAGGATAACGCCACGAAATATACCTATGCTCACAGCAAAGAAAAAGCAGAAGATCATCACAACGTACCGAACACACGCGTCTGACACTGGGTCACCGCAGGTACAAATCGCTATTTTAACAGCAGAAATTGCTGACCTCACCAAGCACCTTAGAGGTCACAAGAAGGACAACTCATCACGCCGCGGTTTGATCAAGAAAGTAAACGAACGCCGCCGCCTATTGCAGTATCTTGAACGCGAAGACGAAAAGGCTTTTACCAAGCTCAAGACTGCTCTTGCACTGAGATAATTTAGAGAACCCCCGCCTATAAGCGGGGGTCTTCTCGTTTTTAACTGGGCCATTATTTTTTCGGCCCCAAATACTATGTTTAAGCACAAAGACCAACGTGTCGGAGTTTTTATCGACACACAAAATATGTACTACTCTGCGCGAAACCTTTTTAAACGCAAAGTAAACTTTAAGAACATCGTGGAGGACGCTGTGGCAGGACGAAGACTTATCCGCGCAAATGCCTACGTTGTTCGCACAAAGGGAGAGGAGGAGCGACCATTTTTTGAAGCCTTGCAGAAGTCCGGAATCGAGACTCGAGAGAAAGAGCTTCAGGAGTATCAGAATGGAAACAAGAAGGCAGACTGGGATGTAGGTTTGGCAATCGATGTCGTACAGATGCTCGACATGCTCGACGTGGTAGTCATCGCAAGTGGTGACGGAGATTACATTCCGCTCGTTGAGTACTGTCAGGGACGCGGACGCATGGTTGAGATCATGGCGTTTGGTGAGACAACTTCATCAAACCTCCTCGACTACGTTCACGACTACACAAACCTTTCTGAAAACAGACGTCGTTACCTTATTGGACCCATCCTAAAAGGAGGAACTAAAAAGGTGACTAAAGGCAAGACAAAAGAAAGTGCACCAGAACCAGAAGAAGAGAAGCAGGGTTTCTTCATGGCCACAGACAACGATGACCAAGAAGAAAACCGCGGACGTCGATTAGAATTTTAAACGCAGGGGACCGGGCGCGATGTTTTGAGAACGAAACCAATTCGTTCATAACACATCGCGCCTAGTGCCGATATAATTATTCACCCTCCTGTAGAGACACAAAGATTTCGAGTATTGCTCGACGTCTTGAGCCTCTACAGGACACACACATATGAAAGAACAAACGTTCAAGACACAATGGGGAGGCAAAGAGCTCTCCATTAAAGTGGGTAAACTCGCCCAGCAAGCAGGAGGTTCATGTTTGGTTCAGTACGGCGACACTGTCGTCCTTGCAACCGCAACCATGAGCTCATACAAACGTGACGGACTAAAGTGGTTTCCGCTCATGGTCGACTTCGAAGAAAAGATGTACGCCGCAGGCCGTATCAAGGGATCACGTTTCATGAAGCGTGAAGGGCGCCCAACAGACGAGGCTGTTCTCACTTCACGAACCATTGACCGCGCACTACGCCCACTCTTTGACCACACCATTCGCAACGACATCCAAGTAATCGTTACATGCCTCACCTTTGATGGTGAAAACGATCCAGACGTTGTTGGACTCATCGGTGCATCATGTGCACTTCATATGAGTGACATCCCATGGAATGGTCCAATTGGAACAATCCGAATTGGTCAGGTAGAAGGTGAGTGGGTTGTAAACCCAACCTACGAGGAGCGAGAGAATTCTGTGCTCGACCTCATGTTCTCCGGAACAAAGGATAAGGTGATCATGGTTGAAGCTGGTGCCAACGAAGCTACTGAGGAAGTTGTTCTTGGTGGGTTCTGGCACGGAATGGACCAGATGGAAGCTCCAATCAAGTTGATCGAGGAAGTTCGTGCAGCTGTTGGAAAGGAGAAGCGCGACATGACTGCATCTGAGGATGCTGAAGACCAGGAAGTTGTAGATACTCGCAAAAACATTGAGGATCTTGCACGACCGTTTATTACAGAACAAGTAAAAGAGCTTTTCTTCGGAACTCCACAAGCCACAAAGGGTGACCGTGGAGCACAGAAAACTGAATTGAAAGAACGCACAAAAACATTCCTTACTGAAAAAGGAATTGAGGAAGAGGAGATTGGTTACGGAACAGGCATTGTGCACGAGACCCTCGAAGCAGAGGTCTCGCGCGCAATCGTCGAAGAAGGGAAGCGTGTTGATGGACGCTCAGTAACAGAAATCCGTGAGCTCATCTCGGAGACAGGCATCCTTCCACGTGTTCACGGATCAGCTCACTTTAGCCGCGGAGAAACACAGGTGGTTACTGTCGTTACTCTCGGATCACCTGGAGACGAGCAGTTGCTCGATGGAATGGAAATCGAAGGAACAAAGCGTTACTTCCACCACTACAACTTCCCTCCGTACTCTGTTGGTGAAGTAAAGCCAATGCGTGGGCCATCACGTCGTGACATCGGTCACGGAGGTCTCGCAGAGAAAGCATTGATGCCAATGATGCCGGACAAGGAATCTTTCCCATACACCGTACGTGCTGTTTCAGAGGTGCTCGGATCAAATGGATCTAGCTCAATGGGATCTACATGTGGATCAACTCTCTCGCTCATGGACGCTGGTGTACCTATCAAGGCGCCTGTAGCTGGAATCGCGATGGGGCTTGGTTACATCGATGACAACAACTGGAAAGTTCTAACCGACCTTCAAGACCTAGAGGATGGTAAGGGAGGAATGGACTTCAAGCTTGCTGGGTCACGTGCAGGTATCACTGCAATGCAGATGGATACAAAGACTGACGGACTTACTCGTGAGATTATCGAACAAACATTTAAGCAGGGTTACGACGCACGCATGGAAATCTTGGATGTTATGGATGCTGAGATTTCTGCACCACGTCCTGAGCTCTCAGAGTACGCACCACGTATCATTTCACTCCGCATCAACCCAGAGTTGATCGGGAACGTCATTGGACCTGGTGGAAAGATCATTAACGGAATGATTGCTGACACAGGTGTTGGATCTATTGATATCGATGACGACGGTTTAGTCATGATTACTTCAACAGATGCAGCAGGTGCAGAAGAGGCAAAGCGTCAGATCGAACTCCTCACCAAAGAGGTGAAGGTAGGGGAGATCTATAAAGGAAAGGTTGTCCGTATTATGGACTTCGGTGCAATCGTTGAATTCCTTCCAAAACGCGATGGAATGGTGCATGTAAGCATGATGGCACCTTGGAGAGTTGAAAAGGTTACAGATATCGTTAAACTAGGAGAAGAAGTCATGGTCAAGGTAATGGAGATGAATGACGGGAAAACAAGTCTTTCAATGAAAGACGCACCTGGTAATAAACTCCCTGAACGTCCAGCACCAAGAGAGCGCTCTGTAAGCAGCGACCGCCGACCACCGCGTGGACCACGTCCAAGCAATGATAGTCGACCTCCACGTCGTCCTGCACCAGCAAAGCCAAAGACCGACGCATAAACTCATGCAACGATTAAACATTCCACTTTCTAGTCACAGGAGAACAACCCGTCGAAACCGGCGGGTTGTTTGGGTTCTGGCTGCATTCCTACTTGTTTCAGCAATACTAACCTCCCGAGCAAGTACACTCTGGCTTTCACGAACAACAATTTTTGCAGCAGCACCAGACAATACAGTTGCTGCCATTCAATTAATCTTGAATAAAAGGACTCTCGAGCACCAACTCAACCTATTAGGTAATATTCCCCTTATTTCTAATAGATCTCTAACCATTAAAGACCTCACACCTTATACACATGGTGAGATTGGTTGGTTTTTTACTGAATCCGGTAGCCACATGGTCGCAGTCCGTTCTTCTGACGATTTACCAGAAGAACTCCTCAAAAACTACGGCGTTACACAGAAGCGAGTAAATAGCACCGTATTACTTCTCTCTGAATCCTTGGTTTCCGTAAGCGGAATGGAAGAGCGGACAATAATCCACGTGTTTCCAAGTCTTTCCAAACAACTGGGTCAGATTTCATTTCCAAGTACTGACATTGATGGATCTCTAGTCATCAAAGGAGACCAGTACAGAATCTTGTTTAATAAAGGAATCAAAACAAAGAACGAAGTTCGAGTAATGACAGACACGGCATTGTCTTTGTCCACGCCAGAGCTGCCAAAGCAGGTAATGGAACAGATGAACTCCCTGGTAAAAGGAATTGTTCCAATTGGAAACGACTCGCTTGTCTCTGATGTGGTGAGTATGTTTTCCGGAAACCTTTCGTATTTGCTAAACACGAGCGACTCAGGGAATTCCTATGTAATTCATGGGCAAATTGATGATCAAGTAGATGTTCCGACATTGATTCAAGAAATTAGTGCACAAAACAGCCCGTCAATTGAACAAACACAGCTTCAAGATGGGACAACAATGGAAACCCTTCATTCTGATCCTGATCTAATCTCCTTAGAAGAGGTTTCGGTGGATGGAAACACCATCTTGCGTTCTGATACACTCTATACACATGAAAACACTGGATACTTAACCGTATCGGACAACCAGGAGATGCTCACACGATGGATTACCGAACCAGAAGGGGATCAGATCGACCTTGGCAACTGTTCAGCAAATATTCTTTATCTAAACCCGGCACGACTACTCTCTCAAGCACAGACGCAATCAATGAGTGGGTCTGTTGGAATCTTCTCTAGTCTTTTGTCTCGTTTTTCCCATGTTTCTGTTGAGACCAAAAAGGATTCAACTGTAATCAGGCTCTGTAGTGAATAAGTGTGGATAACATCTGTATAACTAGTACTAAGTGTGGATAAGTTTTCACAGTAAGTTATCCACTTGAACACAATGTGTTCTCACTTCTCGTTTTTGACCCTCAATTTAGCACCAAAACATACATTGACTTTCGGGTCATTTTTTGGTATTATCTATATATCGTTCTTTGACATCAACTCTTGGGAGGTTTTCCGAATGTGCCGACTAGCTTGTCGGCGGCCACCCCACGGCCGTATGCACATTCGGACAACGTCTCGCCACTCTACTGTTCTGATTCAACAAAACAAAAACAAAATCAAAACAGTCTAGGTTAGCTTGCGCCAAGTTGGCTTTCGGGCCTTCAGCAGGTAAAACCAATGAATGGTAGAGCGGAAGGGTACACACATAAGCTTTGGTAGAGTCCGCCGATTTGGGCGCTGAGTTTTTCTCTTGATACATCAAGACAAGGACCCAGTGCCTTCAGACGCCGATTCCCTCAGCTACGCTAGGGCTTCACTCATATAAATATCTATTTAGGAGTGCAAGCCCTTTTTAGTTTCCTAATTTCTATATAGACTCTTTCTCTTTTTGGAAAAATAATGCTACTCTGTGCTCATTAGCAGTGAAAAAAGTTATATGAAAGATACATTCATGCAGACAATGAAAGATCAGCTTTTAGCAGAAAAAACACGGCTCGAAAACGAGCTTTCTAAATTTGCTCACAGAAATCCAAACTCAGCAGATACTGATTTTAAAACCGATTTCCCAAACCACGGTGACAAAGAAGATGAAAATGCTTCTGAAGTTGCTGAGTTCTCAAACAACCTCTCACTCGAAGACGAGCTCGAGAAAGCGCTTCGCGATGTTGAGAAGGCACTCGTGCGAGTAGAAGAGGGGAAATACGGTACTTGCAAGTACTGCAATCAAGAGATCGACGAAAGACGCATTCAGGCGCGCCCAACATCAAGCTCTTGTATCCAATGTAAAAAAACATTGACTCAAGAAGTTTAATGCGTGCCACAAACATCTATTTCTGGCTTATTCCAACCTCGATCATCGTCTTGGTTGATGAATGGCTCAAATATATCTCACTTCAAAGACTCCCTTCAGAAGGGAGTCTTGTGGATCCTGGCTTAATCGAATTCGCGATCCACAAAAACTGGGGCATTGCCTTTGATATCCCTTTCAAACTCGAGTTAGTTATCATCATTTCCATCATCATTGGAATATTCCTGGCAAAAACCGCAGTAAGGCATATCACCTCTCATCCAAAAATTTCTTTCGCAAGCTTGATGATCATTGTTGGTGCCCTAGGAAACCTATTCGATAGAATTTATTACGGCTTCACTGTCGATTACATCTTGGTGCTTGGACGATCAGCCATCAACATCTCTGATCTTGTCATTATCCTTGGAGTAATCCTATTACTTCTTGCGTCCCGAAATGAAAAGCATCACACGCACTAAGCTGCATTAATTGACACGCACAAAAAATCCACGTAGCCTTTAAACATATCCTCCCACTAGTTGGGAGGTTTATGTTTTACATCACATCAAGCGCTATTATTGGTATCACCGCGGTGCCAGTACAAATCGAAACACATGTTGCGTTTGGCATGCCACACTTTAAAATTGTTGGCTTACCAGACATGACAGTAAAAGAATCACGCGACAGAATCCGTGCTGCGATCAAGCAGAGCGGTTTTTTGTTTCCACGTGGCAGGATCACAGTCAACCTAGCTCCAGCAGATATTAGAAAACAAGGTCCTTTGTATGATCTGCCAGCTGCGTTATCCATTCTTGCGGCAACAGGGCAGATCACGTACTCAAGCTTAAACGACAGCATTGTATTAGGAGAACTAGCTCTCAACGGAGAGGTTCGACCTGTCCCGGCGGCATTAAGTGCAACTGTGATGGCTAAACGAGAGGGGATTTCGAATATCTATGTCCCAGAGAAAAATATTCAGGAGGCCGTGGCTGTTCAAGGTGTTAATGTATTTGCAATTACCTCTCTAACACAAATTGTTGATCATCTAAACGGCGTCGCTCTTATTGAACCAACTGTCACAAAGCCTCGAAAAAGCAGAACGACTTACAACACCGACTTCAAGCATATTAAAGGCCAAGAGCTTGCAAAACGAGGAATTGAAATTGCAGCATCTGGTGGCCACAACATTTTATTGAGCGGCCCACCGGGCACTGGGAAGACTCTATTGGCCCGATCACTTCCATCAATCCTCCCAGAGCTTAGCCACAACGAGGCTGTAGAGGTCACAACCATCGCATCTGTCGCCGGAACGCTCATTGGCGGCCATGGGCTGATTCGCGAGCGACCGTTCCGCACACCGCACCACAGCGCCTCTGCTGTCTCATTAGTTGGTGGAGGTTCGTGGCCAAAACCAGGTGAAGTCTCGCTTGCTCACCGAGGTGTCTTGTTCTTAGACGAACTCCCGGAATTCTCTCGTCATGTTTTAGAACACCTGAGGCAACCACTCGAGGACGGTTTTGTCACAATCAGTCGCGCAACAGGAACGGTTCGCTTTCCAGCAAGGTTTCTTCTTGCTGCCTCAATGAACCCCTGCCCATGCGGCTACCTCTCTGATCCTTTCCGCACATGCGAATGCACACACGGAAACATTCGTCGTTATCAAAAAAAGATTTCTGGTCCACTGTTAGATCGTTTCGATCTCATCATTGATGTCCCACGTCTTGAGAGCAATAAGCTTCTTACAGACGAACTCAGCGAAACCTCGAGTGTTATTCGAGAGCGTGTCACCAAGGCGCGCAAAACACAAAGTGATCGCTTCAAACAAAGTGATCTGCTCACCAATAGTGAAATCCCTCAATCACAACTCGACAACCTTTGCCTCCTCACCCAAGAAGCAAAGCAACTCGTTGAGCTTGCACTCAATCAACACAAGCTCACCCCACGCGGCTATGCACGTGTGCGCAAAGTCGCCCGAACAATCGCAGACCTTGAAGGATCAACAACCATTGAGATCAATCACGTCGCTGAAGCGTTGCAGTTTCGACAGCAATCTACCCAGGAGCGCACCTAGGTCTCACAAACAAAAAACGGGCCTTACAGCCCGCCTCCATATCTGATCCACACATACCCGATCATCAGTCCCAAAATCCATATCACACCAATCGCATCCATCACACGCATGCGCTCAGTAAACGATCCCCAATCATCCCAACCCCCATACTTCCACGCCCACCTGCGACCAAAGATCAAACAGGCAACCAAGGCAATAATACCGAACACTGGAACAAGTGAGAGTAGAAACCAAAAATAAAGTCGTGCACCAAAGGTCCACCCCTGCGTCCAAAGCAATGCACCGAGTGCAGGTGTGCGTAGGTAGCGCACTTTGCGTTTTTCGTCTGGCTCTAGAACCAAATGAAATCCACAGTCCTGACACGACTCGTTCCATGCCTCAACTTTTTGCAAACAACTTTTACACTTCCTCCCTTTCATACCAAACAAGTATACCAAAAAAGAGCGTCTTGTTGACGCTCTTTTTATCTGACGTAATCAAGTGGGTTTTGGAACCTTCCGTTTTTGATAATTTCGAAGTGAAGATGCGTTCCTGTTGACCGACCAGTTGTTCCAGTCTGAGCCAAGGCCTGCCCCGTACTTACAACCTCACCATAGCTTACATAGTTCTTTGAGTGATGAGCGTAACGTGTAACAAACCCATCGCCATGATCAAGCTCAACAGTTAACCCATACCCATTGCGCCAACCACTATAGATAACAACACCTCCACGCGCGGCATAACTGAATGTTGAATAGTCACCATCAACATCAAGCCCTGTGTGACGCCATCCGTAGTACTGAGTAATCACACGCCAGTCTGTTGGCCACACCCAACCGCCACTTGATGAAGTTGTTGATGGTGCGGTAAACAACTTTGCAACAGATGCTGATCGTCGTGTTGTTGAAACTGGTGTAGGTGGCTCACCATCAATTAGCAGAAGCTGATCTCCGATCGACAGGGCATTTGCACTTGCAAGACCATTCTCTTTTATAATCGTATCGACTTCCACGTTATACGAATTGGCAATGCGAGAGAGTGTGTCTCCGCTCTTAACCGTATAAAGCACGCCGTCTTGAGCAAGAATATCGAGTGTGTCTCCTGGACGAATCGTACTTGTGAACGTAAGGCTGTTTGACCAAAGAATCGTTGAGATGTTTAGACCAAACCTTTCAGCGATCTGCCCAATCGTATCTCCTTCTTGAACAAGATAAGACTCTGTCTCGCTTCGCTTTGGCACTTCAGGTCGCACATCCTCAGGCTGCCCAACCTCTGGTGAAGTGAAGCCTTCGAGATCATCGAGATCAATATACGTTCGTGCATCGATAACAGAATCGCTTAGGTAACTGGAATGTGTTCCAAGTGTCACTCTAAGGTCTCCAGCTTCAACCACCTCCACAACATCTGCATCATCAGAAGCAACTAGTTGATACAGCAACGACTCCTGTCCAAACGTTTCTGCACGGACATCACGCGCCTGTAAGTTTACGTAACCAACAGAGAGGACAATGAGTACGATAAGCACATGCCCAGCGTACTTGTTTGAAATAATATAAATGAATCGATGCTTAGCGGGTCGAACCAATCGCTGGATCAATCGTCGAATAGAAAAGAATACTCTATAAACTGGCACACCAATATGACGCGCAAAAAATAATCCCACTACCATTAGCGGAGCTGTAGCGCGCCCAAGAAACTTTGCAATGTGACGCTTTAACACAATAAGCCCCCCAAGCAATTTAAGGGCAATGCGTACAAAAAATTGTTTAACAATTAGGCTTATAGAGTTCGTTTAATTCAGCTGCGATTCTAGTCTGATTATACACGATCGTCAATCATCTTAGTGCGGGGTTGTTGTTCCTTCTCGGCCGTAGTCGTCTTCAAAACGTTCGATGTCGTCCTCGCCAAAATAATCTCCAACTTGAACTTCGATTATTACCAGTGGCTCTGTGCCCACATTCTCCCATCGATGCTTTGCTCCGACAGGAACCGAGATCACATCTCCAGGTTTTGCATTCACAAACTCATCATCAATTGTGGCTCGGCATGTACCCTCAACAACAATCCAATGTTCTGATCGACGTTGATGCCGCTGATAAGAATTTCTTTTTCCAGGTTCGACTGTGTGTTTTTTTACCTGGTACGAATCTTGAGTTTCATAGATATCATAATGTCCCCACGCTCGAATGTTTTCTGGCAACTGATCACTCATATGGATTTAATGAAACGTTTTATAACCGAGTCGGTGTATCGGACAAGCACCGTGTTCTTTAATTGCATCGCGATGCACTTTTGTTCCGTACCCTTTATGTGTAGTAAATTCGTACTGCGGATATTGCTCATGTGCCTCGCGCATAATCCTGTCTCGTGTCACTTTAGCAATCACACTCGCGGCGGCAATCGACATGATCTTTGTGTCTCCTTTGATAACACCTTGTTGAGGAATCTGGATTTCTGGAATCGTCCATGCGTCCACCAGTGCATAGTCAACATTCTCAATTCCTTCGATGGCCCTCCTCATCGCAAGG
>Ga0066610_10002241_pt1 | contig 10719 bp, 7 predicted proteins | sample SaaInlV_DNA_165m_FD_60375 | JGI IMG/M metagenome (GOLD analysis project Ga0066610, IMG submission 60375) | Marine microbial communities from expanding oxygen minimum zones in the Saanich Inlet - SI075_LV_DNA_165m | ecosystem: Environmental > Aquatic > Marine > Unclassified | place: British... | reverse complement strand
CTTTGGCTCTGGCTCTGGCTCTGGCTCTGGCTCTGGCTCTGGCTCTGACTCTGACTCTGGCTCTGACTCTGGCTCTGGCTCTGGTTCTGGCTCTGACTCTGGCTCTGACTCTGGCTCTGGCTCTGGCTCTCTTTCTCTTGTTCAAACTCTGTAACTATTAGAGTGGCTGTAGTGACTGGAGCAGCATCATTATTGTTTTGACTATCAAAGTCTTCAAGGATTGGATGATCTTTTTTAGGAGGAATCACATCAACCTTTGAAACATCAGCTCCATCAAATTCACTCTCTTGAAGAATTGTCTCATTATATTCAGGACCATCAGAAAGAGGACTGCTATTATTTTTAAAATCATCAAGGTGATCGTCAAGATCGACATTATTATTACTTTCATACTCATCATCTTCAATGCTATTAGTACTATCCACTCTAGTTAGATCAAAACCTTCGGGAATACTTCCATTATCTATCGCAATAATCGATTCATTAGTTAGAGCAATCCCCTCCCTCGTAGCTAGTTCTCTAATGTCTTCTGTAGTTAGAACTTTACCATCTTCACGCAATTCATCAACTTTAGTTTTAAAGGATATCTCCTCAGAGGTAAACCCTTGAACTCTTGAAGCTTCCGAGATCTCTAGTTTTGGATTGTCAGGATCAAATACAGGTGAATCTAACCAACCACGATAAAACTGTGCTTCACCATCTGCTGAAATTTTCAACCTTACTTCACTACCTTGTTGATAGTATTTCCATACATTTCCTTACGATATTCTTCTAATTTTATACAAAGGCCCGTAAATTCACTATCTGACAAGCCACTACTTTTTGATTTGCTGCTTATGTATTTAACCCTAGCAAGTAACTCATGAAAGTTTTTTGCTTTCTCTAATGATTGACTACCAGTTTTAGAGGTACCATACATTTTTTTTCTAAATACTTCAGTTAACAACCCTCCTTTTTGTTGTTCTTCAAGATATTTTTTGACTATATTAAGTGCTTCATCCTTTACTACTCCAGGTAGCTTATCTTCACCAGTTCTTTGATATACCCCCACTTTCCCTTTATTGAAATAGTTAACGGTATGCTTTACTGTTCCGACAGGATCTCCAAATACATCAAATGGCTCTGTCTCTGTTTTTCGTAACCATACATAGTGGTTATCTTCTTTGATTAGACAGCTATGATAGTGCTTAAAACATTCATGTACTCCTGACTGCTCTGCATCATGTCTGAAAAAATTAGGCAATGCTTTGTTATGTCCTTGTAAATCTTGAAATTCACCCTCCTCTAACTTAAATAAATCAAGTTCATCAGGAGTCGTAATACCCATAGCTGCTACTCTATTTGTTTTTTCCCCAATATGATGACTGCTTAAACGTGATATAGCGCCAACAGGTTTCTTCTTAGATGTCCCGATTGTAGGTGGAGGGGTTATCAGATACTTACATAACATCATAGGGCCTGACGTGCTACTCGTATTGGTAGGGTTATCAGGCAGCTCAATCGTAAAAGCACCCCGATTAAAAAATGCTTTATTCGATTGAACCATCTGCCACTTTAAATAATAGTCAACACAAGCTTCTGTGTTTATTAATTCATACTTGCCTGAACCAAACTGCTTCCGGAATTCTGAACAGAACATGTCTGGGGTTGCAACTGGATTTTTCCTTGCAAACGCTGATGAAAACTCAAATATTTTCTTTCCTTGCTCAGCAATCAACCCTGCTTGTTCCACGGTTACATCACAATGACGGGTTACATAGCTTGCCCACTTAGCATCAGGAGAAAGATCATCTGATAACTGTGTGGATGTTTTTTCATCTTGTTCAGGCATAATAGACTCTTTTAAATTAGTTGTTATTTTTTTCATTAAGTATTAATATAAGCTTATATACACATGTTTTATATTGTTCTGCATAGTATAAGCATAGTCATTTCCTCAATTGAATTTGTAACATTTACTCTCGAAATATTAATATATTGGTAAATATAAAAACACCCTAAACTCATATTTTACATCTGCAAAATATCGGCTACAAAGTTTTCGATAAAAGCACTTAGCTCTTGGGTAGATCTATTAGATTCATATCGATGCTATATTTCAGGGAAACAACACATAAATAGATATTAAAACTATCATTTAATAGATAAAAGATCTTTTTATATTTGTGGTTCACGAAATGTAGGAACTATAGATGATTCTTGAAAAACTTCCGATGTATGGTTAGCAGCTGAAGCCACATGATTAGTAGTAACAGTAAAATACAATGGAGCAGGAACAGGAACAAGAATAGGATAAGCATTAGAATCAAGCTGAGAATTAAGATAAGAATAAGGATTAGGATTAGGATACGTGTTAGGGTAAGTATTAGGGTAAGTATTAGGGTAAGGATTAGGATACGTACTAGGGTAAGAATCATGGTAAACATTAGGGTAAGGATTAAGGTAAGCATTAGGGGGAGGATTAGGAATGGTATTGTAAATTGGCACTATATGAGCAGGAGCTGGGTAAGAGTACATGGTGAGAGGATATGAATATTGGTAATCTATAGTTGGCTCTGATGGCACTGAAGCACTATTTATCTGCTCTGTTTCTACCCTTTCTTTATCTTTAGAGATTGCTCTGCTAAGAGTATCTCTTTTTGAGATCTCGGTATCATTACTCTCTTGTAATCGAGGCACACATATTGTTCCATCGCCTGAATCAAGAACAATAACCTTGTTTTTGGTGTTATCTTCCTGATTGACTATATCAACCAAATCTCCATATGATCTTTTTTCAACTTCATGCCTTCTTTTAAATTTGGTTTCTCTTGATAATTTCAATAGTAATTTTCCACACTTAGAATCATCCATATCATATACCGAACATTCTCTTGGGCTTGCACTGGTATTTTCCATGATTTTTAAAGAGCTATGTTTTTTCCTTTTTTTTGATTTCATTAAATCATTGGAGAGATTTATAGGTGATGTTGGTTTGTCTAGCCCAGAGACAATCTTAAATTTATATTCTGCAGAAAAAGCAGAATTATAAGCATCCACATTTACATCATGAAAAATTTTGTACGAAGCCATCATAGCTAACAATCTGTCTGATATTTCATCAAGGCTAAAAGGTGCTCCTAATGGCATTCGAATTTCGATGACAGGGAAATATATTTTTTCGCCAGAAATAATTGTATAAGATAAATTTTCACATGTTAAAGCCTTAGGGATAAGACTAATACCAATAGTATTTTTGTCATGTAATGTATCTTTAAAAACAAGTTCCATGAAGTCAGATAATTTCAATGGATGACAAGACCCTTCATGTTGAAAATCAACAGTATCAGTTTCATATGAATATTTACTTCCACTTATGCTGATAATTGATGTTATCAAAGCAACAAGTTTGTTTAGTGTGTGTGTTTGTGCTAATGATTTGGTATAGAAAAGTTGCTTCAACAATAATTTCTCGTCCTTCATTAATCCATTCAGAACAATCTCATCAAAAAACATTTTTGGTAGGCGAGGGAAGAAATCCTTTGCAAAATCATGACGCACTTCATTTGTAGGGAAATGCTCATCGACAAGACTAGAGTGCTCTAAGTAGACAAGCATCGCAAAACTATAACTAATTGTTTTCAGCAATCCAGCAATTCGTGAATACCTCATTACCTTAAGAACATTTTCACAGTATGTAGATATCACATTGTCAATATGTTTTATTAGTCGAGATTCCCATTGAATAAATTTAGAGCTAGCATAGCAAGATGGCCATTCCTGTTGTTTTGAATTTTTTAATTTAGGATGTGATTGGTAAATAGGTATATCAAGCATCAATTCAGAAAACATCAATCCTAGTGGTATGCTAACATTAAAGTGTGTTCCAAATAAGGGCTTTGGCACCTGGCCCTTTTCAGTAGAATGCAAAATATATTTTGATAACAAACTGTTATCCTTCGGACAAATAAAATCTCCTTGCCCATCAGACTGAACTAATTTAAATTCTACGTCCTGTTCAGATAATGAGTCATTAAATTTTCCTATTGCAGAAGTCACGTCTAATTCTTTATGACCTTCGCTTATGCCTTGTGAGAAAGATGAATATATGCTTTGAATAACTCTTTCAAAAATATCAATAACGTATGCAGGATTTACCTCATCAGTCGTAACAATAGGTAACGGATCTGTCCTAAATTCAATAACACTTTGACCATATATTTCTTCTACGCAGGCATCGATGAATGGAGATGTAAAAAGAAGAGCATCGTAACCATTGTTTTCTGATAAAACACCCTCTTCCTCATACATGGAAAAATATGACCCTGGACTATATTGAGATCCTTTAGGGATCCTGCTTCGATGTCTTTTATTGTTATAAACTAATATTTTCAGGACACCAACATTATTAGATCCTTCATGAAATGGTAATAGTTCTAACTCAAACCCAAATGTAGCAAACATTGATGATGTTAACTCTAAAATCATATTCTTCATCTTTAAATAGCACTAAGTGGCCTGTTAGTTTTCTTCTATGCTATTTGTAGCAATTCGATTTATATATTCTTATTATTATGTAGAGCATGGATACACTATCATTCAGCAAGAACATAATCAACATAGATTTATAAACCTGACATTAGTTTTATTTCAAACAGGATTAAGAGTGTAATTTTAAGAACTAATTTTATTATTACCAATAAAAGAAAATAATAAGAAAAAACCCCCTTGCTAAGTTGACAAACTAACGGAGATTATGGATAATGTCCCAATCATTTTAACTAGATGACAAGGTGTAGCTATAAAAGCGGTTAAAGCGAGTATATCAGCATATTTCAAGCATAGAAATTTGAATGCTCAAAAGACCCTGCCCCTAGCCTTACTGTTCTTTTGTATATCATTGGTTTATCACGTCCTCAGATGCCTTAAAGTCACTTTAGTAGTAAAAGCTGCTCCTGGTAGTGGTGCAGAAATTTTACCATTTTTAAAAATATGGGTAATCTTACCTGCATCTTTTTTCATTACTTGGCTATATACAAAACATGCCATAAATAAATCAGCAAATTCTGCAATCCGATTCACGCTATATAGCTTTATGATTTTTTTCATATTGTTTATTACAGTTTTATATCCATATCGTGATGCTTTTTTCATTGATAGCTTGTTGCCTTTAGCTCAAGATAGTGCCTTTGCGGGTATCAAAGGTCTAATCAATATATTCATCTATTGGCCATACACGTTTTTTTATATATGTGCAGAGATGTGGTCAACTTTAGTCATATCTATTCTCTTTTGGGGCTTTACCAACGAGATATCAAAGACCTCTGAGGCAAAAAATTATTATGCTCTAATTGGCATTGGAGCTAATGTAGCAGGGATATTTTCCGGACAAATTATTGCTAACCTCTCCTTATCTGAAAAAATAAGCTTTTTAAATTATGGTACTACTGCCTGGGATCAATCAGTATTCTTGATATTGCTATCATCTATATTTATTTCATATGCCATTTTGCATATATTTAACTATCTTAGTAAATTTCAATCCTCGACAGAACAAAAGCTTAAAATTAAAGAAAATAAGAAAACTGAAGGAGTATCCATATTTAGTTCATGGTTAAACATGCCAAAATATGCCAACATGATCGCCCTGATAGTCATTTGTTATAATATAATTTACAACCTTGCTGATGTAATTTGGGCACATCAATGCTCATCAAGATTTACAGATCCAGCCATGCTTAACAGGTATTTGGGTAATTTGGATACTTACACTGGTATTGCAGCACTTTTAATTTCAGTATTTGTCTTTTCTCCATTTATAAGACGATTTGGATGGAAAAAAACTTCAATTATTCCTCCAGTTATATGGGCTCTAACTACTTTGGGATTATTTGCAGCTTTAAATATAGAGAGCTCTGGGCTAAAAAATAGTGACTTCTTCCATATAATACTTAATATGCCAATTTTAGATTTAATTATGGCTGCTGGCACAATGCAAATATTCTTAGGTCGAGCAGCTAAATATACTATTTTTGATCAAACCAAAGAAATGGCTTACATACCACTTCCTACTGAAGCTAAACGTAAATATAAAGCTGTAATTGATGGCTTGGTATCCAGATTGGGTAAATCTATCAGCTCCCTATTAATCCAGGGACTCTTAATCTATTCGGCTGGCAACCTTGATATAGCAACCCCATATGCATTTACCATTATTGCTATAACACTTTGTATCTGGTTAATCTCAGTGCTAAAACTAGGAACTCTATATGAAGATATTTCTAGTGGCAAGGCAGTTATTAATAATTCCGTAGTTAACGATAACAGTCAAATAAGCATCATTGCTCCAGAAGCAAAGCTTATATAATAAGTAATCTATAACTAGCTAATAAATACTTTCCTGTTTAACAACAATATCTGTATAACCTTTCGTCTCTTGATAATGCTGATGAGCTTGTTCAAAACCTTTTTCTAAATATGCAGTAAACCTAGCCTGATTAAAAACTGGCGATGTATCCCGTGAATTTATAATTTTTTGTTTCAATAACATTAGTTCTTTAGGATTATGATAATAGTATGCAGCTTTGGCAATATAATCATCTGGGCTCTTTGCAATTAAGCTTTGCAACCCAAAACCATCTAAAATAGCCGTTGTTGTTCTAGATTCTGGACGCTTACTTGGTAATGTAACAACTGGAACCCCTGCAGATAAAGAGAGAAAAGAGCTTGTGCCTGCAGATATTGTAGTCGTATCTAGATATATATCTACAAAACGGTTTGCTTTAGTATTCGTTAACATTACATCCTCTAAAATAATAATTCTCTCTCTACATATTCCATTTTTTTCTAAATAATTCATCAAGTTTATTTTGGCAGTTCTATCATATATATTTAACCAAAGAATGCTGTTTGGGCATTCAGTAAGCAATTTTATCCATATTTGTATATTCTGCAAATCTATACGGTAATTTGAACTGAATGAAGCAAATATAAATTTATCTTCAGGCAGACCCAAACTTATTTTTGTATTGTAAACCTCGTCTGAGCCATAAAATTTAGGGCTGGCATGTAACACCTCTGGTAAAAATATAATGTTTTCTTTAAAAAAACCCCGCTCATTATCAGGTATTAAATTGTTATTTCCAATAAAATATTGTATTTGCTTTACACATAAAGGGCCATAATAACCAACCATATGACATTGAATTGGTGCAACAGGACAGGTTAGTAATGGTAGTGCTGTAAAGCCTGTATGACCATTTAAATCAACAATTATATCTAATTGTTCTTCTAACAAAGCATTATAGAGTTCTCGTTGCTCAGTTTTAATACATATATGATGAAAAACTTCTGTATTTGCTTTTATTTCTTCAGAAACCTCATCCTCATATGCACCTATATAAAAGACACAAACTTTAAAGACATTTTCATTATGTAGTTTAAATATATCTCCCATTAGTAAAGAAACACTATGAGCTTTTAAGTCTGAAGATATGTATCCCAGTGTTATTCGTCCATCTTTTTCTTCGGTATTTTTTTTTGTTAGACTATTTTTATATCTAGCCCCAATGACTTTAATTACCTTTTCTTGTGAATCAATAATTTGTTCCAAATTAATTTTCTTTGTATTTTTGGTTTTTTTTATATTATAAGATGTTCTAGTGTAATTATGATAAAATTCATCGTTATATTCTAACATTTGAACATTAAATGAACAGATCATTGCTGTTTTTTTTACTTCCAAACATCTACTCATTTTTTCTTTTAATGATTCTTCATATTCACCCATTCCATTATAATCAGAAAGACGTAACTTAGATGACATTAAGTACATTAATATTTCAATCTCAGAAAGATGATCCTTTTTACCATTAAAGTTATATGCTTTTAGTGCTACAGACAAACTTTTATCATAAGTTTTTACATCAAAATACAGTCTAGTTAAATTTAATAGAGCTAAATAATTAGGTGCTAACTTAGTGGATTTAATGAAAAAAAACTCAGCTATTTTGAATGAAAAATCAAATCTGTGCTTAATTTTTTTTTCATGATAAAGGGCTAAATTACAGTATGCCGCAGAACTTTTTGGTTCAAGACTAATAACTTTTTCAAAGTATTTTTTTGCTTTTTCCCATGAATTTTTTTCAGCATAAATAGTTGCTGTATTATTTATTGCAGCTAAATCTTTAGGGTTAAGCTCTAGTACTTTAGCATAATATAGCAATGCTTTTTCTAAGTCATTATTAAGATGATATTTAAAAGCTTGCTTTTTGAAGGTTATGATTTTTTCTACTAACATTTTAAAAACCTTTGATAATCTCTTATATAGTCCTCTTCATTATATGAATGTGAGCATAGAACCATAAGTATACTACTAGACTCAATATAATCTTGAGTGGCCCAAATCATAGCTGGTACCAATAAACCCTTATGGGAAGAATCAAGTAAAAATTCTTTTTTTCTTTTTTTATCATCACAAATAACTTTTATAGCTCCAGATAAACATATTAAAATCTGCAGACACTCTTTATGAGCATGATCTCCTCGTTTTAATTTTTCTCTAGAGTTAATACAAAAAACCCTTTTTATATCAAATGGAACAGATGAATCTGTATCATAGATACTAAGCTGTGCCTTCCTATTTTCTTGATTAGGAAATGTTATGACTTTAATATCATTAACAGTTATTGGCATCTATCTTACCTATTCTATAACTATAATTATTTTAGTAGATAACAACATATGCAGCCATTCATTAGAACTAATCTTGCATAGATAAGATTCATCATATTTCAAATATTGAATTTCTTGTGTTTCAGGCTAGTATTTAATTAGCTAACAAAGGTAAAATTATGCGTATTCTAATAACTGGAGCATTAGGGCACATAGGCTCTAAATTAATAAGAACTCTAGCAGCAGATATTCCTAAAGTGGAGATTGTCTTAATTGATGACATGTCAACACAGCGATTCTGCTCTATTTTCGACCTACCAAAAAGCACAGCTTATCACTTGATAGCTGATGATGTTAGAAATATTAAAAAATATAAAAAACAGTTAGGGAATATCGATTATATAATTCATTTAGCTGCAATTACTGATGCTGCCAATAGCTTTGAAATAAAAGATCAATTACTAATTAATAATCTAGAATCAACCAAAGTTATAGCTAATTATGCTTTAAAGAAAAAGATCCCTTTAATTTTCCCATCATCAACTAGTATCTACGGCCCACAGGCAAATACCGTAGATGAAACTTCTAAGGAGCTTAATCCCCAAAGTCCGTATGCTGATTGTAAACTCCAAGAGGAAAAACTATTAAATAAGCTTTCTAAAAAAGGGTTAAATTTAACTATTTTACGGCTAGGAACTATTTTTGGTATATCAACAGGAATGCGTTTCCATACAGCTGTCAATAAATTCTGTTGGCAAGCATCTTTAGATCAACCAATCACTGTTTGGGAAACAGCATATGAACAAGTAAGACCATATCTGGACCTTGATGATGCCGCAAGAGCTATTAGTCACATAATTGATGAAAATATATTCATAGGCGAAACATATAATGTTGTAACTGGAAATTATTCAGTAAAAGATGTTATTGATGCAATAAAATCACATAAAGAGTCTATAAGTATAAGTTACACAAAATCTAAAATTATGAATCAGCTCTCCTATCATGTACTTGCTAATAAAATTGCAGCTACTGGGTTTACACCCCATGGTTCCTTGCAAGTTGGTATCGCTGAAACTTTAGCTCTACTTGGTGCTAAACATCTAAGGGTTGCGTCATGAAAAAGAATATTATTACTGGTGGTGCTGGATTTATTGGTTCAAACTTAACAAAATATTTAATTAGTCATTTAAAAGAATCCGTATGTGTTATAGATAAATTAACTTATGCTGGACATATTGAAAATTTAGAAGGGGTTCTCAATAACCCTCTATTTTCATTTAAAGAAGTTGATGTTTTAGAGACAACAAGGTTACTTCAAATATTTAAAAAATATAAACCTGAGGTAATATATCACTTAGCAGCAGAAAGTCATGTTGACAAATCTATAGATAGCCCCAGTGATTTCATTACAACTAATGTTGTTGGTACTCAATCTGTTTTACATGCATCCCTTTTATATTGGCAAGAACTAGAAGAAAGATTTAGAGATAAATTTAGATTGATTTTGGTATCAACAGATGAAGTTTATGGCAGTATTGCATCCCCTAAACTTTTCTCTGAAGAATCAAAATTAAGTCCTAGTTCTCCATATTCTGCTAGCAAGGCCAGCGCTGATCTAATTGCACAATCATATCATCACACTTATAACTTACCTGTTATTATTACTAATTGCTCTAATAACTATGGTTCAAATCAAACTCCAGAAAAATTTATTCCTCTTTGTATATTCAAAGCGATAAATAATGAATCTATTCCCATTTATGGTGACGGGCAGCAAATTAGGGATTGGATCCATGTTAACGATCATAATAGAGCTTTAGTACAAATATCTCAGGCAGGTAATATTGGTGAAGTTTACTGTATTGGTGCTGCCAACGAACAATCCAACCTTTCTATTGCCAATAAAATATGTTCAATATTAGATACTATTTCTAATAAAAATAAATATGATAGTTATGAAAAGTATATTGTTCACGTACCTGATAGACCTGGTCACGATGCTAGGTATGCTGTTGATGCAACAAAAACTATGTCTCTTGGTTGGCAGCCAGAAATAAGCTTTGA
>Ga0066610_10002238_pt1 | contig 10731 bp, 7 predicted proteins | sample SaaInlV_DNA_165m_FD_60375 | JGI IMG/M metagenome (GOLD analysis project Ga0066610, IMG submission 60375) | Marine microbial communities from expanding oxygen minimum zones in the Saanich Inlet - SI075_LV_DNA_165m | ecosystem: Environmental > Aquatic > Marine > Unclassified | place: British... | reverse complement strand
GGCAGATACTTTGGCGATCACTTTTCCCCGCCCCAATGCATCTTCCAACATTTTAATAATACTTTGCTGGAGCTTTTTTTCCACCCGAGTTTTATGTTTGAAGTTTGAGGCCGACATCATCGCTTCTTCAGAAGGCTCTTTTCCACCAGAGAGCATATTGCCTTTCAGGTCCAGCACCACTACACCCTGCGCATCAATACCCGCGACACTCGCCGAGATGAGATGAACAATTCCCTGCACCTGAGTTTCCGTTAAGGTTTTACCCGGCTTGATCTTCAAGGTCACAGATGCTTTGCCTTTGGGTTTATCTTTGCGGAATAGATTGTCCTTTGGAATGACCAGATGAATTCGAGCTTGCGCCACCGCATCCAGAGTTTTAATGGTGCGGGTCAACTCACCCTGTAATGCTCTTTGAAAATTCAATTTTTGAACAAATTCTGTCATTCCTAATGGAGTGTCTTCAAAAATTTCCAGCCCGACATCCGACCCCTCTGGCAACCCTTCGCTGGCCAGTTGCAGACGAACCTCATGCAACTTGTCTGAAGCAATATGAATCGTTCGCCCTTCATTACTGAGTTCATAAGAAATTTTTTGAGATTTTAATTTATCAACCACCGCTCCCGCATCTTGCGGAGACAGGTTGGCATAAAGGAGTTGAAAGTCTGGGTTCTTCAACCAAAACGACATCACTAACAAAGATGCCATAGCTAAAGCTATGAGTGACAAAGCCGCAACTTTCTTGCCTTGTGAAAGTTCGTTGAATCGTTCGCCAAACTGTCTTAAAAAATCCGAAAAATTTTCCATGAGAATTGTAATTTATAGGTTTTTAATTTTTGCCCTTAATCGTTATCGACCCAGGTCAATCGCTCGAATCGCCATGGCCTTGGAAGCATTGAGAGCCGTAACATTTGCCTCAAAGGACCTCTGCGTGGTGACCATATTCACCATTTCTGTCATTTGATCCACATTGGGCATGGCAACATATCCTAGGTCATTCGCATCAGGGTGACTCGGGTTGTAAACCAAACGAGGCTCCGATTGATCTTCAATAACATCAGTAACCTGAACCTTATTCAATTTATCGCCCAACTCATTTTTAAACATATTGCCAAACTCGTCTTCCAACGGTAAAGCAGTGATCAAAACATCTTTCCGGCGGTATGGCCCTCCCTCTGGAGTTCTTGTCGTTTCCAAATTAGCCAAATTACTGGAAATGGTCTCCATCCGCTTACGCTGAACACTCAAGCCCGATGAACTGATTTTCATGTTTGTCAGAAAGTCCATAATCTCCTGCCTTCTCAAAATATAATGTTATCTCGTAGAGGCTTCCCCCTACCCGAAATGCTTTTTAATCTAAACACAGCAAGTTTCGTACCATAATAAAACCCGCCAAACAAAAAGCTTCTACTTAGACACAAGAACGTTTAATTATATATACTTAGGGGGAAGCCGAGAAGATAAGAAAGGCTGAGATCTCAACACCACTGGGGAAAATTCCGTCAGAATTTTGGCCTCTAGTGGGATATTTTGAGGGAGGGACTATTTATTCGCCAGTGTTGTACTCGTTGAGCTTATTACGCAGGGTACGGATGCTGATGCCTAAAGAATCAGCGGCCTTTGTTTTATTGCCGTTAAACTCTTCTAACGTTTGCAGAATTAGGTCTTTTTCCATTTCATAAATTGTTCCGGTTGGCAGGGCTCCTTTTTTGCCGGACGTAAGAGGCTCTTCATCGAAAAACAGATGCGAAGGAAGAAGAGTGTCACCCTGACACATTAAACAAGTACGTTCTATAATATTGCCCAACTCGCGAATATTTCCCGGCCAACGATATTTTTTTAATAACGTCAGCGTTGCCGAATCCATTTTGAGAGGTGAGCGAGAATTCTCCTGACAAAACTGCTTCATAAAATATTCCGCTAATAGAGGAATATCATCTTTTCTTTCGCGCAAAGGAATCAGATTAATAGGAACAACATTTAATCGGTAATAGAGATCTTCCCTAAACTCCTGATCCTGAATACGGCGGCGTATTTCACGGTTTGTGGTGGCAATCACTCTAACGTCTACAGGAATCGGGGCCCTGCCACCGACTTTATCTACCTCATGCTCCTGCAAAACCCGCAAAAGTTTGGCCTGCAAAGGCAAGCTCATCTCTGTCACCTCGTCAAGAAGAAGTGAACTCTGGTGAGCCAATTGAAATTTTCCTTCTTTATTTTCTGTTGCTCCGGTAAAGGCTCCCTTCTCATGACCAAACAGTTCTGACTCTAGCAAACCTTCGGGCAAAGCGGCGCAGTTGACAGCCATAAAATTTTTGCTCGCACGCGGGCTACATTGGTGAATATAACGGGCAAACAATTCCTTTCCGGTACCTGTCTCTCCCATTATCAGAACGGTCGATTTGCTGTAAGCAACGTTCTCCGCAAACTTCAAGAGTTTCTTCATTTCCTCATTCTGAGTCACAATTCTTTTGCTGCCAGTCAAATCTGAATTTTCGATCATACCGGTGGGTCGGGCAGGCGGAACATAATCCAGCGGGTCGATAAATGCTCGCTTCACGGTAGAAACCAATACATCGGCGGAAAACCCTGAACCTTTGATCAGGTAATCGAAGGCTCCCTCCTTCATAGCCTCGACAGCATTATCAATCGTCCCATAAGCGGTCATCATGACAACGGGTGTCTTGGGGGAACTCTCCTTAATGGCTCTCAACAGCTCCAACCCGTTTAGCTTGGGCATGCGCACATCGGTGAGAACCAAATCAAAGTCTTGATTCTCCAGTTCGTCTAAGGCCTGCTTGCCATCTTCCGCGCAAACGAGTTGATAGTCCTCTCGTTGCAAGGTTGTTTCCAACGCCACCCTCATTTCAGACTCGTCATCCACAATCAGAATTTTTTTGGAAGCATTATTTTTCATCAAAATCCTCATCCCAACAGGGAATTTTAACCTTAAAAGAGGTGCCCTCACCTTCTTCGCTCATGGCTTCAATCGTGCCCTGATGCGCTTTAATGATATTATGCGAAATAGCTAGCCCTAGCCCTGTCCCCTTATCTTTGGTCGTGAAAAAGGGGTTGAAGATTTTTCCCAGATCGTCGGCAGAAATTCCTTCACCGGTATCAGAAATAATAATGCTGATAAATTGGCGAGACCCTGCGCTATCTTGTGTTTTCTGCCCGGCCACCAGAGCCTTCTGGGTTTGGAGTCGCAACTTCCCGCCATCTGGCATTGCCTGAATGGCGTTGCGAATAAGATTGGGAAAAACCTGACGCAAGAGCTGTCGGTCGCCATTAGCCAACATCTCTTCGCTACCAAACTCACGCACCACCTGAATATTATCCGGCACTCTGATATCGTCCAACCCATCTAATAACTCTGACAATAAAAGATTGATATCGCATAGTTGGCGCGATGGCTCAGATGATTTTGCAAACAACAAAAGGGTGGATATAATTCGATCCATATTTTGCACACCCGCACGGATATGCTGAACCAGCTTTACTTTTTCTGGGTCGGCTTCCAAATCTTTTTTGAGCAACGAAGCAAATAATTCGATACTGGCTAACGGGTTCCTGATTTCATGTGCTATGCCTGCCGCCATTTCACCCATTTCTCTCAATCTCTGGTTGCGGTGCGCCAACTCCTCTAAGCGACGCAGGTCGGTTCTGTCTTGCAAAATCAATACGGTGCCTATTTGACCGCCATGATTGTCCCATACAGGAGAAGCCGAAACCCGAGCATGATTTTTTTTCTTATCAGGGGTGGTGATATCCATATCGCGGCTTACCGTTTCCTTATGATTCTTTTCTAACCTCGACACCAGGCTTTCAAACAAATCAAAGGGAAATACCTCATGCAAGGTTTTTCCTAAACATTTATGCGGTTGTAAACCTGTCAACGTTCCAGCCGTTTGATTGAAGGTTGTGATTCGCCCCGACCGATCCACAACAATAACGCCATTGGAAAGGCTTTCCAGAATATCGTTTAAATAATTTTTAACCTCTTCTTTTTCTATAAGGTTCTGTTCTAACTCTTTATTTTTGTCTGCAAGCTCCAGATCAAGTTTTTTGATTCTTACCTGCAACTCATCGTAAGATCGTTGCAGATGCTCCGTGACTTCATTGAAAGCCGCCATATTTTTTATGAGCGCTTCAATGTCTTTGCGATCTTCTTTATCAGTAGTCATGGATAGGGTCATGAGGCAGGGTGGACAGAAAACGTGATTTCATTATAAATTAAAATCATCCATCTTTTAATTGTTTTTCCCATTCCTGAATTTTCACCCGCGATTCAGCCGCTTTCCGAGTGAGGCCATCCGCATTATCAACCTTCACCAGCCGATTCAAACCTTCCGCAACTTTCAGAGGGTCGCCCAGTTTTTCAAGGCTCTCGATAATGAGGTAATCGGCCCAATCTCGCAGGGAATTGTCAGGAAATAGTTCTCGGGCAGACTTCAAGGCCTCAAAAGCAGGACCAAAGCGATTCAACTTATACAGTGACATACCCAGATGATAATAAGCATTTTGTAAATAGACAGGGACAGTTCTTTCCTGCCTATCATAAACTGAAATCGCCTTTTGATACGATTGTACGGCATCTGTCAATCGTTTCATATCCGAATAATTTTCTGCCATGAGATAATGAACTTCTGCCTTATCAACAGGTCTCGCCAATAATTCTTCGTAGATTTTAATGGCATTTTCAAACTCCCCTCGCCCTCTTAAAGCTTGGGCTAAAAACTTCATCGCATCGGGTATCCATTTGCTCCGTGGGTAGATCTGCAAAAACTTTTGGCCCACCAAGACCGCATCATCAAAGTTTTTTTTCTCTAAATGAATTCGCCCCAGATTAAGAAATACCCGGTCTCGATATGTTTTCTGAGAGTCTCGCACCTTCACTTTTTCATAAAATTTAACGGCTTCCGCAAACATACCAATCGATTGGTAGGCTTCTCCAATCTGAAGAAGGGTTTGAGCATTATTGATATCACCGATTGGAAGGCTGATAAAATCACTGTATGAATAAAGAATAGGAAGATTACCGTTCTGATTAGAATACTTATCGACCAAAGCAATGAGAGCCTGTCGAATATAGCGATCTGACTCTTGGTAGAATCGAGATTCTGGCCCCATAGGCAAGAGTTTTTTGAACTCATCGATGGCCTTCAGATAATTCTGCTCCAGCAAATAAGCAATACCCTTGCTCAAGGTAACCTCGGCTAATATGTCAACATTGATGGCCTCTTCATAAACTTTCTCAAAAGTTTTGAATGGCTGGTAATAAGGTTCTACATTAAAAACGATATCCTGAATTTTCAAGCGCGGACTGCGAACCCCAATGTCCGCCATGCGAATTTTTCCATATTGGGTTTCCGCCGTTTCTTCCCGCATTTTGTTCCCGTCGTCATCGAAAACCGGCACCCCCCTCTCATCCAACTTCACACTTTTTCTTTTCGCTGATTCATCAAATACAGATAGAGCATGCTGGTACTGACCTTCGACGATATACGAGTCACCAATACGGTTGAGGGCCGTGTGCGATTTTTCTGCCGCCGGGTCTAGGTTCAGGAAATTAAAAAAATATTTTCGCGCTTTATCGTATTTTTTTTCAGAAAAATATATTTCTGCCATCGCATAATTAATTTCAGGCTTTGTATTCAATTCACCCGGCCAACGTCTTGATCCGGCCTCAAAAATCTTAAGGGCTCGGGGATAGTCTTTTTTATCAAAAAACTTATTTGCGATTTCAAAAATTCCCGCCTTAGCCTCAATATTTTTTGGGGATTTTCTAAGTATTGCCTGAAATGCATCAAAAGCCTTCTCCAACTCGCCTTCTTTCATCAGCATGGCGGCTAAACTATTTTTCCGGACTTCGTTATAAAGACTTTTAGGCTTAGACTTGAGTCCTTGATTGTAGAGTGTTCGGGCTTCCAAGTTATATCCAATTTCATCAAAAATACTAGCCACTTTTAATAACGCATGATCATAAAACTTTGACTTGGGAAACTCTCGAATCGCAAGTTTATAAGAAGCCAGCGCTCTGTCAAAAATAGGATTCAACTCTTTAAAAGTAATGCGATATTCGGCCTCAGCCTTTAAATAAAGAGCGTGCTCCGAATACTTACTTTTAGGATATTTTTCATAGTACTCTCGAAATAATTTTACGGCAGAAGGGTATTTTGTATCCTGAAATTCTAGCAATGCTTTTTGATACTCTTCCCATCCCCCGGTTTCTTTTTCTGACACCGACTTGGCAATAATTTCCCGAATTTCTTTTGGACTATAGCCCACCAATCTCGCCTTTTTTCGTAACGGTGCTCCTTCAAGGCTTGGGTCGCTCTTTGGGGAAGTGTTCGATTTGTTTTGTGACTTCCCAATACGAGTTTTCAGAATAGGTCCGCTCTTACTTTTAATATCGATAATAATTTGCTGCTTTTGCGCATCGATAGAATGGAAAAATCGCGTGTTTTGACTTTTTAATACAAAAATCACTTCCAAATCTCTTTCGGTTGCACGAACTGAGTATTGCAGTAAATTTTTATCATTGAAGGACTTACTCCGTACACGCGGGCCTTTTCTCGTATTGGGCAGAGTCAATTTAATTTGCTTGTTGATGAAGTCAGGCGTGACTTGATAAGGGACCGACTCGGTCAGATTGATTAAAATTCGTGTGTACACAGGGTGTGGCCCGATTCTTATGGAAGAAACTTGCGCGCTTCTAGCTGATTCAGATGCGAGTTCTTGCGCGGTGATACAGTTATAGCTTCCCTCTAACATGAGAAGGGGAAACATGACCCATACAACCAGCCTGATAAATTTTAATTTATTCGCCATTATTTTTGCCATCATTACTTTTTTATGTATTATAGAGCAAGAACTATACCAAGCCGACTCCTAAGCTCAACCGCTTGGGTCGTCGAAGTGCTAAAACCTGATATTTAAAACGTTTTGACCGTAAAGAACCGATTCTTTGTCCCTATTATTTTTTCGGCCTAGGATCGAAAAACATGACCTTTATATGAAATACTGCCAAAAACTTGACAGGTTGAAAAGTGCTAAGCGTGTTTCAGCTCTCTTTCGATCTCATCCTACAAAATGAAACCTCTCGATTTCGATAGACTTCGGTGGAAAGAGTCGGAGACCGTCCGCAGTCTTCTGAAAAAGCAAAACACTTTACTGGGTGATTCTCTGGAGAGTCTGGACCGCCTCATTTATCTGCAAAAGAGCATCAACCTTCTTAGTCTGCAAGAAATATATAAGATCATGGTGGAGAAACTACCCTTCATTTTATCCATTCAATATTTTTCATTTTTTATTTTTGATAAGAACCGCCGCCGACTCAGCCTCGCCAGCCACAATCACCCTGACTTGGAAGAGGGTTATTCGCTGTATCAAAATGATTCTCCTATTATGAAAGAGGCCATGGCTTCTGGGAGATATATTTTTGAGCAGGATTTTTCTGTCTCGCGTTATTTTCGCGGCAGGAAGAACCCCCTCTTCTCTTGTAATTTTTTTGTCACCATCCCCTTGATGATCGAGAATGAAATCATTGGGGTCTTGAACCTGAACGACAACGAAAACGGCCTTTATAATGTTGGGGATTTGGATTTTGCGCTCAATGTTTCCGAGTTTGTTGCGCTCTCCATCAGCAACGCAATGTTGTTCGAGCGAGCAGAAAAACTTTCTATCACCGATGGCTTAACAGGTCTGGACAATCATCAGCAGATGCAAACTGTTTTAAAGAATGAAGTGATACGTTGCAAACGATACAACTCAACCCTCGCTGTGATCATCATGGATATCGACCATTTCAAACAGGTCAACGATACCTATGGGCACCAAAAGGGGGATGAAATTTTGTTGGAGTTCTCCACCATTATGAAGAAATTTTGTCGATCCAATGATCTGGCCGCCCGATATGGGGGAGAAGAATTTTTTCTGGTTCTACCTGAAACGCCCATAGGTGGCGCTTTGCATATTGCCGAACGAATTCGCGAAGAAATGGCCAGTCAGAAATTCCAGTCGAAAGGGAAAGATTTTCACGTCACTGTAAGCTGTGGGATCGCAGAATTTGACACAGCCCGCATGCAGTCTGCTGCGGACTTGATTAAAGTCTCCGATCTCGCTCTTTATAAGGCTAAAAATGAAGGAAGAAACCGCACCATTCAGGGTAACGCCGATGACCTCATTGACGCTTGACCGCTTCCAGTCGATAAAAAATATCCCTTCTTTGCCAGAGCAAATTGACAATGTTCTGATCGCAACGGAGACCTCATCGTGCATGGATTACAGCATCGTGGAAATGATCCAATATGACCCTGCTATAGCTATTGCCGTACTGAGGGTTGCCAACACCCCATTATATGGTTATGCCGGACAAATCTCTTCATTGCAACAAGCTGCAGGCTTGCTCGGTCCGGGGTCCATTAAAAATATTATTTTGCGCACCCCCATTCTCGAGCAATTTCCCGTTGATTCCTGCGAAGCTTTGCCGCTGGATTATGTTCAACTATGGATACACAGTGGTATCACGGCAATTATTGCTGGAGCCTTGGCAAGGTTGATGGGGGGCATCGAATCAGATGTCTGTTTCACCTCGGGCCTCATCCACGAAACCGGAGCCATCGCTTTATCGGTGTGTTTTCCTGACGAGTTCGCTAAGGTTCAGAGTTTTGCCAATGCGAATCAGCTTGGTATCACGGAAGCGGGAAAACAGGTATTGGGCTTTTCCCACCTTGAAATCACAGGGGAGATTATGGATGCCTGGGGCTTTCCCGCACAACTTAGCCATGTCATTCTACAATGCGAAGCACCGGATAAAAATAAGACACACTGGAAATTAGCCGGGGTTGTCGCATTGGCAAAATCCTTGGCAAGCGAGTGGGGGTTTCCCAGTTGCATCAAAGACATTAGGTCTGACCAACAAGAACGTTTATTAGGTCTGCTGGGAATCACTGAAAAAGAGTTGCAACAATGGGAGCCTGAGCTAAAAAAATATACGGAGTTTGCTCTAGATACAATGAAACTTCCCTGACTCCGAAGTTAATACGTCTTTATAATCCCGGCCCCATCAAGCGAATAAAATCCTGCAACAAGTGTGGGTCAAAATCGTTCGACATCTGTTTTTTCATAATGATCAACGTATCAAAAGCACTTAAAGCTTTTTTATAAGAACGTCGAGTCGTCAAAGCATCGTAGACATCCATGATTTTGCAGATGCGGGCATACAGGTGAATTTCATCGCCGATTTTCCCAGTCGGATATCCGCCTCCCTTATATTTCTCATGGTGCTCACCGGCCATTCTCACCACATTATCGGCAAAACAATTCATTCCTGCAATAATATGGCTTCCTTCAGCCGCATGAGCTTTCATGGCTTCAAACTCTTGATCTGTGAGCTTGCCACTCTTATTAATCAGCGAATAATCGATTTTTGATTTACCCACATCATGCAACATGCCACCAAGTGATAACTGCCGGATATCATTTCTGCTCATCTTTCTCTTTAAACCAAAGGTCATGCAATACAGCCCGACATTCACACTATGCGTATAGGTATAATAATCTTTACTAGTAATCTCTGCAATGCCGTGGAAACCCAATTCTGCCGTGCTCATACAATCTTCCATCATTTCCATGACTTCTTCGGATGACTCTAGGATTTTTTCAGAAACGTTGTTATCAAAAAATTCCTTCATCACTCCTTTGGAAACTTCGTAAATTTTTTCGGTTTTCTTCTTAAGAGGCACATCGGGATTGCTCATGACGGCCCGAAGAGAATTCGTAGCGCATCGGTAGTATTTAAACAGATCTTCTTCGTGGATATAGAAATCCTGCTCCGTCCCCTCTTCAAGAAGCCGCAACACTTTTTCCTGATGTTTACGTTCAGTGCTGGCAAACTTCACATATTTTGCATTGCCAAAACTATCCGTCTTATAGAAAATATCAAAGGATTCCTCACCGCTCTTTGCAAGGAACTCAATATTAATCTCTCTAAAATTACCTTCTTCCGCGTCCACACTTACCTCAAAACTGGTTATATCTTTTTCATTTGGCCTCAACCACCGACTATAGTGAAGGGCCTAAAAAAAAACTTCTAATTAACAAAATCTATAAAAATAATTATAACTCTTTAGGAAGTCAAAAGTAATCCTGTTTTCTCTTAAATCCTCACTAGATTCACCTTAACACTAACACTTCAGGTCTATAATCTGTGTAAGGCGAGCATGCTTACACCAAAAAAAACAATTGAAACTATTAATCAGGGAATGGGCGTTTCATAGGCTTCTTCAATTTTTGCTAGAAAATGGATGATCGCTCGAGTGCACCCCAATAAATCAGGCATCGACAAACTCTCCCCCGGCTCATGCATTCGGGCGTCCGGGTCATAAGCCCCTAAGCATAAGGGGTGGACATTCCCTAACGCCTGCATGAGTTTAGCCACAAATGAAATGGATCCGCCACATCCATAAAGACAAGCTTTTTCACCGAACCCTTTTTCAAGAGAGTCCAATATTAAGGGAAATACCGGATGTGCTATTCCCGTCATCCAAGGAGAAGCACCTTTATCGGACTTGATTTCTAACTCAAAATCGGGGGAAATATTTTTCTGCAAATGAGATCGAAGTGCTTCTTCTGCCTGAACCGGATTGTTACCAGGAGCCAACCGTATTTCAACCCAACATCTTGCTGACTTTTCTGCAAAGAGGTCGCCTGTTAAATCTTGATGGACTCGAA
>Ga0066610_10002222_pt1 | contig 10780 bp, 10 predicted proteins | sample SaaInlV_DNA_165m_FD_60375 | JGI IMG/M metagenome (GOLD analysis project Ga0066610, IMG submission 60375) | Marine microbial communities from expanding oxygen minimum zones in the Saanich Inlet - SI075_LV_DNA_165m | ecosystem: Environmental > Aquatic > Marine > Unclassified | place: British... | reverse complement strand
AAAATCTTTTAATACCAAAATGGATGCTTTATTGCGAATGGATAATGAAGAGTATCTCTCCTTAACAGAAGATGCTCGCTCATACTATATGAATTGTAATAAACCTTATGCTCATGAATTGATATCGGAGCGTATTAATGATTTTTGTGAAAGATAATTTTTTATTGTAACTTGTATTAATGTTGAAAGAATTTTCAGAAAGAGGGTTTAAAAATACTAGGAATGTTCCTCAATATATATTTGGAGAAGGCACTCTTGCTTATTTATCTGTTTTAATTAAGAGTTTGAATCATCTAAATGGCGAGAATGTAATTTATTTTTTGGATGAATTTTTTAAAAATAAGTTAAAAATTATCAACCAACTGCCAAAAAATACAGAAGACGAAATTATTTTTGTTTCAACGAAAGTTGAGCCAACTACTGATTATATAGACAAAATAGTCAACTTATTAGTAGGTAAAGAGAAGAGTAGTCCCTATATTATCATTGGTATGGGGGGAGGCGTTACGATGGATGTAGCAAAGGCCGTATCCAATTTATTAACCAATAGTGGCAGAGCGGAAGATTATCAAGGGTGGGACTTGGTTAAAAATCCAGGAATATATAAAATAGCAATTCCAACACTTTCAGGTACAGGTGCAGAGGCAACAAGAACCTGCGTTATGACTAATAAGAAGTCCGGTCTTAAGCTAGGTATGAATAGTGACTATACGGTATTTGATCAAATAATTATGGACCCAGACCTAACTATCACAGTACCAAAGAATCAGTATTTTTATACTGGCATGGATGCATATATTCACTGCATTGAATCGATAAATGGATCATATAGGAATGCGATTGGCGATGCATACTCGGCGCAAACTATTAGCATATGTAGAGATGTCTTTCTTAGCAAGAATATGATGTCTGATGAGAATCGTTCAAAATTAATGGTTGCTTCCTATCTAGGTGGGTGTGCTATTGCCACAAGTTACGTTGGTGTTATTCATCCATTTTCTGCGGGGTTAAGTGTAGTGTTAGGTATACACCATTGTATTGCGAATTGCATCACTATGAGGGCAATGGAAGAATTTTATTATGACGAATACCAGGAATTTTGGCGGATGGTTGAAAAACAGAGAATAGAGATCCCTAAAGGTATTTGTAGTGATTTATCTGATGAGCAGTATGAGAAACTATATGCATCGACAATTGTTCACGAGAAGCCATTAATTAACGCTCTAGGCGAGAATTTTCGTGATCTTTTGACTAAAGATAAAATAATAGAATTATTTAGGAAAATGTAAAAAATGGCTGATTATCATAAATATGTCTTTGATAGAGGAAAGCGACAGTTTGTTGGTCAATTTGAGAAAATGTATATGAACGAAGTGGTAGAAAATTTTGATTCATGGTGTCAGGATGACTCTCGTCAGCTCACTAGAAGAATTGCATTATCAATATTAGAAGAATGGAATTTTAGAACGATTATTGATGTCGGTTCTGGCAAAGGTGCTCTAACAAGTCTGCTTAAAAAGAGAAATAACCACGTCGTTGGTTTTGATAAATCTGCAACAGCAGTGGGCATTGCAAAATCAAGATTTTTAGATATTGATTTTGAAGATATTGATGCGAATAATATAGAAGTACTAGATAATCAATTGCAAAATAAGCAAAAGTTGTGGGAAGGGATAGATCTTGTGTTTACATCTGAATGTCTTTCTTATCTTGAAAACTGGCGTGAGTTTTTGAAAATAGTTTCACATTATGCGAACTTTTTAATGGTAAGTTTATATATTCCAAAAAACCCAATTGGTTTTGTGAAAAGCCAACAAGAACTGGAAGATGAAATTAAATCTCACTTTGATATAATCGAAAGTATTAAATTATCGAAATCTAATCATATTGTAATCTTTGCTAAGAGTTGTGCAGTTTAAAATTCCATTCATTGGTAGAGCCCATACTTATACAGTAGATGAAGTGCAGACAGTCATTGATGTAATGCAAACTGCAGTGCCACTAACGCAAGGGAAATATCAAGAGCAATTCCAGAAAAAATTCTGTGAATATACAGGAGCAAAACATGCATTTGCACTCAATAATGCAACGGCAGCACTAGAGCTAACCGCCCAACTCTGTCAATTTAAGGCAAATGATGAAGTGATCATCCCTGCCCACACCTTCACAGCAACAGCCTATCCATTTATAAAAAAAGGAGCGAAAATTGTCTGGGCAGACATCGACCTGAAAACTCGTGTTATTACGGCTCAAACCATTGAGCAGTGCATTACAGAGAAAACAAAAGCCATTGTGGTGGTACATCTCTATGGATACTGCGCAGATATACCAGCAATTATGCAGTTGGCAAAAAAACACGAACTGATAGTGATTGAAGATACAGCACAGGCATTAGGTGTAAGTATTAACAACCAGATGGCAGGAACTTTTGGTGATTTTGGTATTTTCTCATTTCACTCCCATAAAAATATTAGCACCTTGGGTGAAGGTGGAATGCTGGTTGTAAAAGATAAAAAGATAGCAAATATTGTACCGATGCTGCGGCATAATGGTCATTGTGGTTTTAATTTTGAGCGTGAACATTATTGGGTGCCTGCAATGGGTAATGTCGACCTTCCAGAGTTAAACGGTGAACTGCTATGGCCAAATAACTACTGCTTAGGTGAGGTGGAGTGTACCTTGGGTGTTAAATTGCTGGATCGAATAGACCAAATAAACCAAGAGAAGCGAAAACGAGCGCAGCAGTTTATGGATGAGGTGACAGAGTTGAAAGAGCTTGAATTTCATCGAGAAGATACACCGCGCCACAATTATCATCTGTTAGTTGCCAGAGTATTAAATAATAAACGTGATATATTTATTACCAAAATGGCAGAGGTTGGAGTGCAGTGTGTAGTTCAATACTGTCCGCTAAACCGTTATGATCTATACCAGAAAGCAGGGTATGGCAAGGCAGACTGCCCTAATACAGATATGTTCTTCGATAATATGGTCTCTTTCCCCTTTCATCATATGATGAGCGAGCAAGATTTTGAGTATATGATTGATGCTACTAAGAGGTGTTTAGTCTAAATGTCATCAACAACCAGCCATCAGACTAAGATTGAAAAGCATCAACCAAAAGTTTCAGTCATAGTCGTCGCTTACAACCAAGAACGATTTATCGGGCGTTGTTTGCGCTCTTTGCTACATCAGACTATACCTCACAACAATTATGAAGTTATTGTTGTGGATGATGGAAGTACTGACAAGACCAGTTATGCATTAGGGCTTTTTTGCGACCCTACTGATTCTGTTATTCGAGTTATTACCAATAAGGTTAATATGGGCTTGCCTGCATCTCTAAACAAGGGTATTCGTGCGGCTAGAGCGCCCTACATAGTACGGGTAGATTCCGATGACTTTGTAAATAGTAACTTTATTAACTTTTTATACTTCTATTTGGAAAATAACACTAATGTAGATGCAGTAGCCTGTGATTATCTTCTATTGAATGATGTTGAGCAGCTATTAGAACAGTGTGATTGCCAAGAAAAACCGATTGCATGTGGAATTATGTTTCACAAACAACAATTATTTGAGATTGGCCTTTACGATGAGAAATTCAAATATCAGGAAGAGCGAGAAATGCGTATCCGCTTTGAGAAGAAATATAAAATTCATCGATTAGAATTGCCTTTGTACCGTTATAGACGTCATGATAGAAATATAACTAATAATCACAAAGAGATGGAGAAGTATAACAAGAGCTTAATTCTCAAGCATGGTAAGCTTGAGATAGATATTAAATGAAAGTAGTTGCAATCATACAGGCAAGAATGGGAGCAACAAGGCTACCGAATAAAATGATGCTACACCTTCATGGATATCCAATCTGTGAATGGGTATTTAGAAGAGTTAGTTCAGCAAAACATATTGATAATGTAGTCTTTGCACTCCCAGATACATCTCAAGATGATTTGTTAGAAAAGTTTTTAAATTCAATAGGAGCGAATACTATTCGTGGTAGTGAGGCGGATTTGATATCACGCTTTATAAAAGCAGCACAAAAAACTTCTGCTGACTATGTTGTGAGAATATGTGCAGATAATCCACTAATTTGTGCCAGTGAAATTGACAGATTAGTTGAATTTTATAATAACGAAGTGTGTGATTATGCCTATAACCATATTCATAAAGATAATCATTACCCAGATGGATTGGGTGCGGAAATATGTGCTATAAAACTACTTGAAGAGATAAATAAAAAAGCCACAAAAACAGAACAACGAGAACATCTTTTTAATTATATTTTGGATAATGAAACAAGCTACTCAATTAGAACATTTAATCCACCAGAAGAGATCGCTTACCCAGAACTGAAATTAGATGTCGATGATATAAATGATTATAAAAAATTATTGGAAAAACAGTACAGAATAGATATGAGCGCTCAGCAGATTGTTAATTTGGCACTCAGTAATGGAGTGATATGAGCAAGAATATTGTTTGGCATAATGCAACGGTAAGACGCAAGCACAGAAATAGTAATAATGGTCATAAATCAGTGGTTTTGTGGTTTACAGGTTTGTCTGGTTCTGGAAAATCAACATTGGCTCACGCAGTAGAAGAGGAGCTACATCAATTAAATTGTCAGACAACTGTCTTGGATGGTGATAATGTCAGACACGGTCTTTGTCGTGATCTTGGGTTTGGAGAAGAAGATCGCACAGAGAATATTAGAAGAATTGGAGAAGTGTGTAGGTTGTTAATAGATACTGGGGTGATTACACTTGCGGCATTTATCTCACCATCATCACATGATAGAGATCAAGTTAGAAAAATAATAACCAAAAAAGATTTTATAGAAGTGTATGTAAATTGCCCTCTTGAGGTTTGTGAAAAAAGGGATGTGAAAGGTGTCTATAAACGTGTGAGGTTAGGAGAGATCAAAGAGTTTACAGGTGTTAGCGCACCTTATGATATACCTGATAAACCAGATATTGTAATTGATACAGAGGCAGAGACAATAGAAGAGTCATTAAATTCAATTATGAGAGTGATATATGCACGAAATATTATTCAAAAGAAGAAAATATGAGACAAACAATCACGCTACTTTTTCATGTAGGTTTTGGCAAAACTGCAACAACATGGATGCAAAAGCAGATATTTTCTAAAATAGCATTGAATGAAGATAACTGCATCTACCTTGGGAAATTAGGTGATGATGAGATGATGTTAGATGAGAGGTTTCATAAATTACATTATGAGTTATTTAACTCCTTAAATGAACTAAAACGCTACAGAAGTAAAAACTCAACTATATTGGTAAATAGTTATGCTGAGGTAATTTCTGATAAGATAACCAAAAAATTCAATGCGATAGATCACGCGGGGGGGGGTAATGTTATCCTCTCAAATGAGAGTATAGCAGGGTATGGTGGATATAATGCTGAACTCAATATGTTTCTGTTGAAAATGGTAATTGAGCGAGTAAGAAAAAATTTAGGAGAAAAATACAATCTTGAAGAAAAAATATTTTTAACTTTTAGAGAGCAGGCGTCACTGTTGCAAAGTTTTTTTGCCTATGACTATTATCATCAGTCAGACAAATTTAAAACCCTTGAAAAATTTATTAAATACGGAATTAGTCATCACCATAATGATATATTTGGATCGTTATGGATAGATGAAATAATAGTGTTTATGGGTGAAATTTTTGGCGAAGAGAATGTATTGTTTGTTCCTTATGAACTGTTAAAAAAAGATAAAAATGAATTTTTAAGACAGACAGTAGTGTCTTTAGGGTTGATTTCTGATAATAAAATTGAGATGTATGGAGGTTCAAAAAAAAATAATACAAATAAAGGTCAAGAATCAGGAAGTAATTTGCTTATAGATATGCCAAGATTGAAAAAAAATATTATTGGTTTATCTCAATATGGGTATTTGATTCCACAGTTTGCAAGGGCATTTGTAAAATACATATATATATATTTATTAAAACAACAAAAGGATGTAATAAAAGGCGAGGTAATAATGTCTCAGGTGCAAAAAAATCAGATTCGAGATCTGTATCGTAATTCAAATACAAAAGCAGCTGAGATGTTGTCAATTGATCTTGGTAAATTAGGGTACGCAGTTAAAAAATGAAAATATTAGATATATTATCAAAACCAATCAATAGTAATAACATTGTTAAGCCACCATATATTATTGCAGAGGCGGGCGTGAATCATGAAGGAGATATGTGCATTGCTAAGCGCTTAATTGATGAAGCAGCAGAAGGTGGTGCCCATGCAATTAAGTTTCAAACCTATAAAGCCGATACAATTGCATCTAAAAATTCACCTGCATACTGGGATACAACCAAAGAGCCTATTGATAGCCAGTTCAAGCTCTTTCAGAAATATGATAAATTTTGGAAGGGGGAATATGAGCAACTGAAGCGCTATTGTGATGAGGTTGGGATTGAGTTTATGAGTACTCCCTTTGATATAGAGTCAGCTATGTTCTTAAATGAGATGATGGATGTTTTTAAAATATCCTCATCCGATATTACCAATAAACCCTTTATTGAATACCTATGCGATTTTGGAAAGCCAATTATACTTTCAACTGGCGCATCTTACCTGTATGAGATACAGGAGGCTGTAGAGTGGATTGATAATAAAAAAAATCCTGTTGCCTTGTTGCATTGTATTCTTAACTATCCGACAGCAGATGAGAATGCACATCTGGGAATGATCAAAGATTTACAAAAAAAGTTTCCAGATAAAATGATTGGATACTCAGATCACACACTACCAAATAAGATGAAAGTTTTAGAGATGGCAACTCTATTAGGATCTGTGATTTTAGAAAAACATTTTACTCATGATAAAACCTTGCCAGGTAATGACCATTATCACGCAATGGATAAAGAGGATCTAAAACTATTCAACAATAATATTAAGAAAATATTTACTATACTAGGAGAACAAAAGAAACACCCAATACCAACTGAAGTGCCAGCAATAAAGAACGCTCGTCGAAGCTTAGTGGCTAATTGTAATATTTCTCAAGGTGAAATTATTACTCAAAAGCACTTAACTTGGAAAAGACCAGCGCATGGCATTAGCCCTAAGTTCATAGATGAAGTAGTTGGAAAAACTGCAGTAAATGATATATCTGACGACGTAGTTATGCAGTGGAATATGCTTGAGTGATGGAACGTATAGATATAATTGATGACTACTTAAAAAGACTTTTTCCTATTATCAGGAGCATCACTGGAGACGGAAATCGAAAAACATTAAATATTTTAAAAGAGATAATACCATTAAATATTTTAGAATATTCGACAGGTCAAAAAGTTTACGATTGGACTATCCCGAAAGAATGGAATATAAGAGATGCTTGGATAAAAAATTCCAAGGGTGAAAAAATTATAGATTTTAAATTATCTAATCTTCATGTTGTAAGCTATTCAACTCCTATACATAAGAAAATTAGACTTAACGAGTTAGATAAGAATTTGCATTATTTAGAAAATATCCCTGATGCTATCCCTTATCGTACAAGTTATTACGATGAAAATTGGGGCTTTTGTGTAAGCTATAATCAGTATTTGGAATTGTTTAACAGTGGTGAAGAGTATGAAATATATATTGATAGTAAATTAGATAATGGCTCCCTTACCTTGGGTGAATTAATTATAGCGGGAAGGAGCGAAAAAGAGCACCTGCTATCGTGCTATATTTGCCACCCTTCAATGGCCAATGATAGTTTAAGTGGTGTTATTGTTACTGCCTTAATAGCAAAAGAGCTTTTTAAGTTAAGAGGTAAATTAGAATACAGCTATAGAATAATTTTTGTGCCAGAAACTATTGGCGCGATTGCATATTGTGCAAACAATGAAAATAAAATTAAATCTATTGACAGGGCCTTGGTTGTTACAACGTGTGGAGGACCAGGTAAGTACGGGTATAAGCAATCATGGGATAAGACTTGCTCTATCAATACTATGGTTGAAGATGTTTTCAAAGAGAATGAAGTAGACTTTAATGTTTACCCTTTTGATATACACGGAAGTGATGAAAGGCAGTATTCTTCACAAGGATTTAGAATAAATTGCACAACAATAACTAAAGATAAATATTATGAGTATGATTATTATCATACCAGCTTAGATAATCTTGACTTTGTTTCACCGTCCAGTTTGGATGGTACAGTGGATTTATATTTGCAATTAATTAGTAGAATGGATAAAGATATAGTTCTTAATAATAAATATCCAAATTGTGAAGTAATGTTAAGTAAGCATGATTTATATCCAAAAATTGGTGGAACTATAAGTCGGCCCAATTCAGAATCATCAAAAAATAATTCAGACACTATATTGGAATTATTGTTCTACTGTGATGGTAAAGTAAGTTTGTATAATTTATCAAAACAGTTAAATATTGAGTTAAATATTTTATATGATGTAGCGATTAATCTAATAGACAAGGGTATTTTAGAGGTAAGTAAATGAGGTATGTAATAATTGGTGGTGATCACCCAAGGCATTTACACTATATAAATAGTATTGTAAAGTATTGTAATGTTGTTGGTGCAATTTTGGAAAAAAGAGAGGTATTTTTACCAAAGCCTCCTGAGAATCTAGACGAAAAGGATCGTCATAATTTTATCAAGCATTTTAAAAATAGAGAGAAGTATGAGCAGGAATACTTTGGAGGAGGTGACACCCTTCCATTGTGTCCCATACTCCATGTTTTTGAAAGTGATTTATCAAATGAAGAAAGTGTTAAATTTATTAGAAATATAAAACCAGATGTTGTTTTTATATTTGGATCAGGAATGATAAGAGACCCTCTATATTCTATTTTGCCTAAATTAAAAATCAACTTACATTTGGGGATCTCTCCTAGATATAGAGGCTCTGCCACACTTTTTTGGCCATTTTATTTTTTAGAGCCAAATTGGGCTGGAAGTACATTTCATTTAATAACCCAAGAGCCAGATGCAGGTGAAATAATACACCAGTCTATCCCTAAATTAGAAAAAGGTGATACAATACATAAGGTTGCATGTAAGGTGGTAGAGCAGTCAGCTATTGATGTAAAAAAAATAATTGATGTTTTAGATGGACATGCAAGGCTAAAGCTATATAAGCAAACAGGTACGGGAAGAAATTTTTTAACTAGAGACTTTATTCCTCAACACTTAAGAGTAATATACAATTTATATGATGATGATATAGTTGATTCTTTTTTAGAAGGAGGAATTAGTTCAGTAGGTCCAAAATTGATATCAATAAAGTGATGATACTTTTTGTTGTGAATGACGCAGGTCCAAAAACTATATTTTGAACAGATGATTATAAATGAACACATAAGACTTCCAGGTATGAGAGAAGATATAAACGATATTATTAACACTGTTAAAAAGATAGTTGATTAATAATGTTATTAGTAACTACAGCTTTAGAAGAGACATGGGGTGAGGAAGGTAAGTTAATTTTATTAGGTGAGTGGTGTAGACTGTATTCTAGAAAAGAGATTTTAAGTAAGCGATCATATTCTATAGCTACATACCATTGGGATGATCGTCAAAAGGCGTACAATGATTCTAAGTACCTTCAATCTCTTAATAAGAAAATTATTCATGAATTGACCCCAATACTAAACAACTTGCATGACGCTGATTATTCAGATCGTTCTTGGAATTTATTAATCGGTTGTTGGCTTGTGGAATTTACTGCAGTTATTTTTGACCGTTGGACAATGATTGATAATGTCAGAAAAGAGTATGAGTGCCTTGAAACTATAGTTATAAACCATGGTCAAAATACTGTACCAAAAGATATTTATGAAGCGCTCTATTTTTTCTTAGATGACAGCTGGAATCATGAAATTTATAGCAAGATAATTTCTAGATTAGGCGATATAAAGGTTAAAAAAAAGAACAAACGTAAAGTTACTATAGATCCATACAGGTCATCTGTAAGGCGTGCCATTGTAACAAATAAGTCGAAATTAAGATTATCTACTGAGTTATTAATTAAAAAATTTATATTAAGGGTGTTTAATTATTTATCAAGAAACAATACTTATATTTTTGCAACATCTGGTATTAATAAGTTAGATATTTTTAAGTTACAAATTTTACTAAAACAGATTCCTGGACATGTTGAGTTTCCTGATGTGCCTGATATTTTATTTAACTCAAGGTTTCGTCAGTGGCAATTGCCATGTATTAACCATGATAAAACTTTTGAAAATATTGTACGTGATTTGATCCCTCAATATCTACCAAAAGTTTATCTAGAGGGGTTTGATGATTGTAATAAATTAATTGATAAAATAAATATATCAAAAACCCCTGAGATTATATTTACCGATACAGGTCATTTTTTGAGTGATTTATTCAAGCTATGGACGATGAGATATTTAGACAAAGGCGTTAAACTTGTTACAGCTCAGCATGGTGGAGGTGCTTTTTATAGGTACAGTGGAGCTATGTTTTTTGATATATCAATTCCAGATATTTATATTTCTACTGGTTATAACAATGTCAGCTCTAAAAATACAAAACCAGTAGGGCAATTATTTAATAGAGTTAAATATAGAAATTATAATCCTAATAGTTGTTGTGCATTATTAATTACTTCAGCCATGCCGCGCTATAGCTTTGATTTGCGTTCAATGCCTATTGCTGGACAAGTTCTAGATTATTTTAATGAACAGTATAAATTTTTTAAATCACTCCCTAAAGAAATTCAAGGACAGATACGTATTAGACTCCACCCTAATGA
>Ga0066610_10002221_pt1 | contig 10782 bp, 9 predicted proteins | sample SaaInlV_DNA_165m_FD_60375 | JGI IMG/M metagenome (GOLD analysis project Ga0066610, IMG submission 60375) | Marine microbial communities from expanding oxygen minimum zones in the Saanich Inlet - SI075_LV_DNA_165m | ecosystem: Environmental > Aquatic > Marine > Unclassified | place: British... | reverse complement strand
CACACAGTTGGTATTACTGCTTCTTGTGCTGCCTTGTCTCGTGGTGCAAAGATTATTGAGAAGCATTTTACTTTAGACAAAGAAATGTTTGGGCCAGACCATGTTTGCAGCATGTCACCAAACGAGCTACTGCAACTATCTATATTTAGAGACGAGCTCGAGGTTTGTTTGTAAAAAATGAGTAATATTGAAATTTCTGTTTATATGCCATGCCATAATTATGGATATTTCTTAGAAAGTGCAATAGAAAGTGTACTTAGGCAGACGTTTGATGACTGGGAGTTAATAATTATTGACGATAATTCATCAGATAACTCGTCAGAAATTATGTCACTATATCAAGGAGATAGTAGGGTTAGGTTATTTTATCTTGAGGGGGTTGGGCTTCCAGCAGTATGTAACTTTGCTATTAAAAATTCTCGAGGAAAATATGTTATTCGCTTAGATGCAGATGATATTTTTGATGAAAATGCATTAATTGTTCTACATAATTGGCTGGTTAGGCGCCCTTCTCATGCAATGGTTTTTTCTGATTATTACTTTATTGATGATAGTGGAGAAGTTTATGCACATGAGCGACGTGAAAAGATTTACGAACGTAATAATTCATTAGATATGCCTGCTAATGGAGCGTGTTCTTTATTGAGAAAAGATGTATATGAAGAGATTGGAGGGTATAGAGAAGATTTAGGGGCTCAAGATGGCTTTGATTTATGGAATAAACTTCTCTTAGGAAAATATAAAAGTGGCAATGTAAATATTCCGCTTTTTTATTACCGTAGACATTCTAATAATTTAACAAATTCAAATCAAATAATACTTGATGCGAGAAGGCATATAAAGTTTGATATAGCCTCTGAAAAGATTGAAAAGTTTAGTCCTATTGTTGCCATAATCCCTTGTAGGCAGAATTATGATTTTGCTCCAGATGTATGGAGTTTAGATATACAAGGTAAGACATTGCTTGAACGAGATATAGAAAAGTGTATTGCATCTAAAATATTTGATCGTATTGTTGTTGCCTCAGATAGTGACAGAGTAAAAGCATTGCTAAACAAATATTCGGATTATAGATTGAGTTATTTTAAACGAGATCATAATAACACTATTCGTTCAGCCTCACTTGTAAATACTATTGAAGAAGTTACTATGTATTATAATTTACCAAATTCAGGAATAGTAGTTGTATCTTATTCGCAAGCTCCATTTGTAACTACAAATACTCTAGAGGAGGCTGTTACAACGCTTATATTAAATGAAGCAAGTTGTTCTCTGGGTGTTGAGAAAATGAATGAGAAGGTTTTTAAACGAGGCCCTCATGGGTTGATCCCTTTAAACACTTTTAATGGATTAAACTCTGATTTTGACTCTATATATAGAGAAGCGAATATTGCTCTTGCATCAAGAATCTCCAATATAGAGTCTGGCTCATTAACGGGTTCAAAAATGGTTTACTTCACTGTAGGCGCTGAAGAATGTTATTATGTCGACAGCGTTCAAAAACTAAAAATTGCCAATATCATTGCTTTAGAAGAATGAAATTTGGCGTTATAATAGCTGCTAGATTAGGGTCTAGTAGATTACCTGGCAAAGCTTTAATGCCACTTTTGGGGATGGAGATATTGCGCTTAGTGATTAGGCGCTTAAAAACATCAAAATATTGTCATCACTTTATTTTGGCTACAACTTGCAATTTAGAAGATAATAAATTAGTAAAGGTTGCTAAGGAAGAAGGGATTCGCGTGTATAGAGGCGATCAAGAAAATGTTCTTAAACGTTTTGTTTGTGCAGCTGAATCAATATTATCCGAAGATATAAAATATATCGTCAGAGTAACAGCTGACTGCCCTTTAGTGGGTGGAGATACTCTAGACTTAATTTTAAAAAAATGCTTAACCTTAGGAAAGTTTGATTTGGTTAGTACTAAACCAGCCTTTCATCATGGACTTGATTATGAAGTATATAAGCGAAGTACATTAAAAAAAATTGAATCGCACGGTGATGTTACTAATGAGGAAAAAGAGCATATTTTGAACTATATTTATAATAGGGAAAACAAGTATAGAGTAAAACGTATTTTGCCTCCTAATTACCTTAAGAATAAAGGGCGTCCGTTTCTTTTAGATGATAAAAAAGATTATGATTTTTTTCAGAAATTACTTAATAACACTTCAAACTATGATATATCTGCAAAAGAACTATTGAAATTGGTATGACAATTGAATATTCTAAATCTCTCGATGACCTAGGCCCTGAACGTTTAAAGCGTTTAGGGCAGGATACATGTGATAAGTATCATGAACAGACTTTAATAAGTCAGGAATTACAAAAATCGCCATCCAGAGCTTCTTGTATTCTATGTGAAAATAAATTACAAGGATCAAAGTTCATTCATCGAACTATTCAATTTATACGTTGTAATTATTGTGGGCATGTGCAAACGGAAAAGAAGCCACCTTTAGGGTATCCACATCATAAAGAGTCGTCAAATTTTAGTGTTATTTATCCAGATCTGGATACCAAAGAATACAAAGATAGGGTTAATAGAATATACCAACCAAAACTTGATTGGATAAAGAGAAATTTAGGCAGTCAATTTTCTGAAGATGTTTTAAGGTCAAAAAGATGGGTTGAGCTAGGGTGCGGTGCTGGATATTTTTTATCTTGCCTTGTGTCAGATGGATTTAATAAAATAACAGGATATGATATGGATCCTGATCTTGTTGAAAGAACCAATGCCATGACCCCAGACTTTGTTAAAGTTTATCATGGTGATGAGAATTTACATAATACTATCTCTAATTGTTCTGCAGATGTGTATGTTGCCTTCTTTGTGTTGGAGCATGTCTTAAATCCGTATAAATTTTATAAGCAATTAAGCTACCTACCTACCAACACAATTTTTATCTTTTCAGTACCACTTTTTGGATTTTCTTGTTTATTAGAAGGAGCATTTGGTAATTTATATGCAAGAAATTTAGATGCAGTTGTTCATACTCAAATTTATACAGAAAAGTCTATTAATTATGCATTGGAAATATCGGGTTTTGAGAAAATTAGCCAATGGGTGTTTGGACAGGATGCCGAAGATTTTTCACGTTTTATTCTGGAGTCATTACGTTATAATTATCCAGACGACATGTTCCAAGAAATGTCTGACAAATTATTAAATTTACAAGATGACTTACAACACCTTTTTGATGTAAAACATTTATCTGATCAACGACACATTATAGCAATAAAGAGGTAGTATTATGAGATCTAAAATACTTGATTATTTCAAAGAGCTTTCTGATTCACTGCAACAAAGTGATATTACTCATCGTGCATTTATTGCAATTTACCTCTTTGATTTTTTAGATCGCTTGAATAAAGAAAAATTTCCTAAAAATTATTTTGAAAGAATGAGAGAAGAGATAAATCAATTAAATGATTTTGTTACTGTTCTGTCTACTCATTTGGATATTCCAAACAGTGGCAATGGTTGGGATAAGGATGAGTTAATACAAGAGATAGACTACAGGACAGGAAATGTTTATTATAAATTATGGCAAAATTTTACTAAAGATGAATATTATCAAGAACCAAAAGATTTGCTAAAAGATCGTTTATCTAGAAACGGATTAACTGTAAGTAAATTTAAGAATGGTATTGATGCAGGATGTGGGGGAGGAAGATACACATTAGCATTAAAAAGTATGGGTGTTGATAAAATGCAAGGTATAGACATTAGTCCAGACTCTATTGCTTTTGCAAAAAAAATGAGTGAATTTTCTGAAAACGAAGTTAGCTTTCAACAGGCATCTGTTTTAGAGTTACCTTTTGACGATGAAAATTTTGACTTTGTTTTTAGTAATGGAGTGCTTCATCATACTACTAATACAGAAAAAGGATTGAGTGAACTTTATAGGGTACTCCAAGCAGGTGGCAAAGGTTGGCTTTATCTATATGGAGGAAGGGAATCTTTATTTTGGGATATAGTTGATTTTTGTCGTGAAATTTTATCTAATGTACCACAGTCTTATATGCAAGCTTTAATGAAAGTATTAGGTTACCCACCAGGTAGAATTTTCCATAGGGTAGATTTTTGGTATGTACCTATTAATAATAGATATTTCAGTGATGAAGTGTCTGATATGTTAGATGAAGCTGGATTTTCAAGTTATAAAAAACTATTGCGTGGCGTTGAGTATGACTGGGATGAAATTATCTATAATAATAAAGAAATTGACCCTTATATTTATGGTGAAGGTGAGATGCGTTTTTGGTTAACTAAATAAAAAATAAAGTTTCTAATGAAAGACTTTGTCAATAATAAAGATAGTGATTTAATGTGGGAATTAATTAATCGTTTATTCCCAATATATCGATGTTTGATGAATTCAGGTGTCAAAAAGTCATTAGAAATTATAAAAGAATACATTGATTTATCAATAAAAAAATACCCTTCTGGCCAAGAAGTGTATGACTGGAAGATTCCAGATGCATGGGAGGTTGACAGGGCTTATATTGCTGATATGAAAGGCAATAAAATTATTGACTTTGAAGACAATACACTTCATTTAGCTGCATACTCCTGTCCTTTTGAAGGTGTTATTATGGGCTCTGAGTTGCGTAAACACATTGCTAGCCTGCCAGATATGCCGAAAGCAATTCCTTATAGAACTCTTTATTATAAAGAAAATAAATGGATGTTTTGTATGGCGCATGAGTCTTTGTATAAAATTCTAGACAATCAGCGCTACAAAGTGGTAATTGATTCAACCCTTAAGCCAGGGAATTTATACATTGGAGATTATTACCTACCAGGAAAATCTAAAAAAGAGATATGGATCACATCCTATATTTGTCACCCATCTTTGGCAAATGACAATCTATCTGGCGTTGTTACTGCGGTTTCTACCATATTGGCACTTTCTAAAATAAAGGATAGGACGTATTCTTATCGTTTGTTAATTTGGCCAGAATCTATTGGAGCTTTAACCTATTTGTCAAACAATAAAAATATGTTGAATGATGTTAAAGGAGGGTATGTTCTTACTTGTTGTGGAGATACGGGAGATATAACCTATAAAAAAACTAGAGCTGGAGACAGTGTTTTTGATTTAGCAGCTACACATGCAATCAGACATAACGGGAAGACTGATGACAGAGTGAGAGATTTTTGGTTAAATGGATCAGACGAACAAAAATTAAATGCTCCAGGCATACGCATGGAATTTGGTTCTTTCATGAGGACACCATACTCAGAATTTCCAGAGTATCATACGTCTGATGATACTCTTAACTTTATAAAACAAGAGAAATTATTAGATACGTTGAATCATGTAATTACATCATTGTATATCATAGATAGAAACGATGTTTTTTCTGAAAATTATATTGGAGAGCCTTTTTTATCTAAATATAATTTACATAGACAGGTTGATCTTAAAAATCCTGATCACCATTCTTTAGCATATATTCAGAGATTATTGATAATGGAGATCGATGGAACAACCTCGTTATTGGATATCGCAGAAAAGTGGAATTATAATTTCATGGAAATTTATGAAGAATTTGATCGTTTGTATAGTGCAGGGATATTCAAGAAAATCTATGTAGATTAGAATTGAATATTTATAATTATGAATAATTTAGGAGTGTAAGTGTATATATTAGGAATCCATGATGGACATTGTTCTTCAGCTTGCTTATTGAGTGATGAGAGAATAGTTGCCTGGGTACAAGAGGAGCGTTTTACGCGTAAAAAAAATGAGATTGATTTCCCTAAAAATTCAATTGAATATTGTTTAGGTGTTGCTGGAATAAAAGGCAAAGATTTGGATATGGTGGCTATTGCAACTAATGACTTTGATCCAAATATATATAGAATTAAAAGAGAAACAAGTTTTTCAATAGAAGATTGGCTAAGAGAGCAGAAAGAGTACTGGTACCCATTATATTATCAGAATAAAACCAATAATAATTTTTATATTGACTTATCAAAAGAAGTTAAGTTTAAAGATATTAAAACCCATTACCCTGTTGAAGAAATTGATGTTAAATTACCTTTAAAAGATAGAGTTAATGATTTTAGAAAACTTCGTGTGAAACATGCTTCTTCTTTTTTAGGCATAGATTCTACTAAAGTTTTTACAATTGACCATCATAATTCCCATGCAAAATATGCTTATTATGCATCATCTTTAAGAAAAAAAACTGTTGCCGTACTGACTAATGATGGAGGCGGTGATGCAACAAATGCGAGTGTTTGGATTAAAAAACCAGGCTCTCCTTTAAAGTTAATTGCTCGTAATAATTGCTCAAATACTGGAAGAGTATATAGATATATTACTGCCCTATTAGGGATGAAGATTGGCGAACATGAATTTAAAGTAATGGGATTGGCTCCTTATGCTACTGATAGAGAAGTAGAAAAATCATGGAATGTTTTTAAAAATCTTTTTAAAATTGAAAATAATCTAATAGTACCTAATGAGAAGATTAAGGACTTATTTTTTCATTTTAGAGACGCGTTGTTAGGACATCGTTTTGATGGTATTGCAGGTGCCGTTCAGAGAATGGTTGAGAAAACTAATCAAAGTTGGTTTGCATCGGTTGCAAAAAAATTAAAAACCTCTCACTTTGTTTATAGTGGTGGCGTAGCAATGAATGTGAAGCTTAATGGGGTTTTAGCATCAGAGCCATATATTGACTCTTTGCATGTGCCACCATCTGGGGGAGATGAATCTCTTTCACTGGGGGCTGCATATGTTTTATTGGAAGAATTTTTTGTTCATCAATCGCGTGATGTTGATACTATGCCTTCGATTAAGTCAATTTATCTAGGCCCTGAAATAACACTTAAGGATGAGAGTAATGCATGTAAAAAAGCTTTAGAGATAGGTGGATTTTCCATAATAGATAATGTGACACCAGAGGCCATAGCAGGTTATTTAGCAGATGGTAAAATTATAGCTCGCTGCTCTGGAAGAATGGAATTTGGTCAAAGGTCTTTGGGCAATAGGTCAATTTTTGCCGACCCAAGATCTACAGAAGTAGTTGAGCAAATTAATACAAAAATTAAATATAGAGACTTTTGGATGCCTTTTGCACCAATGGTCCTAGATGAAGATATCGAAAATTATTTCTTTATACCTGCGTATACAGACATGAGGTATATGATGTCTGGGTTATGCGCTACACCTTTGGGTTATAATTCTATTCCAGGGGGGCTACACCAAGGAGACAAAACAGGAAGACCACAGCTAATGTCAGAAGATTTAAACCCTGAAGTTTATGCAATGTTAAAGGAATTTAAAAAAATAACAGGCATAGGCGGTGTTATCAATACTAGTTTTAATATTCACGGAAACCCTATTGTTTGTACAGCATGTGATGCTTTAGAAACAATGCAAAACTGTGATTTAGATGGTGTTTGGGTAAATAATAAGCTTATTTATAGAAATAGTGCTTTTAGTTCTAATTTCTGAACAATTGTATTACTATGAATATTGTTATTTCAAATTGGAAAACATGGGAGTCGTATTCACATGGTAAGACGCATGATAAATCATTAGTTGTACATACAACGTGCCCTGGAGTTTTAGAGGGTTTACGTGGTAATCATCGTGTTTTAGATTTGTCACAGTTGATGAGTGCATCTGAGGCAAATAAGCTAGGTGAAGAGGTGTTTTCTTTAAGTGAAAAATGGAAAAAAAAAATTTCATTTGCTTATAAAGATGAGTTTAAATTTTTTCAAATGGGAAAAATTCTTGGAAGGAATTTACCAATGGTCATGAATACATTGGTTTATCATTATAAATTATTAGAACTAAAAGCGAAAGAAAATAAAGGCACGATTTATATTCCATATATGGAAAACAACATGGACGATGTTCTTTGTTTACAAAGAGCAACTATTCAAAAATCTCAAATTAATTGGTTTGGTATTATTGCCCAGTCAAAATGTATAGAAAATGTAAAAGCAATTCCTGTAAGGGAGGACCTTAAAAAAACTGAAAATACAAAGTGTAGTATTTTTTTCAATTCTTTATTAATTAAGTTGAGTACTAAGAGTTTGTTTGTCAGTTCAAAGCTTATATTAAAGCAAAATAAATTAAATAATCTGTATAACAGATTTTGGGCAAAAAATAAAACACAAGTGTTTATTTTTTTAACAAATGACTTGATTTTTTCAGTAATACCAGGATTAATGAGGAAAAGGGTTAATTTATCACATGTTCAAATTCCTAAAAACATAGATGCTACAGATGGCAAAATACAGTCAATTGATCTACAAGAGCAATTAACAAGAGGGGTAACAGATAAATGTTATAAATCTCCTCTTGTAATAGCATCAAGGTTAATAGAGTCTTACATAAATCACACTATATTACCAGCAGTGCCAATTATTCAGGGCAATGTAATAAGTCTTCTTGCAAAGTCTGACTATAAAAAACATATTTTTCTAACTAACTCTCTTGGTGGGCCTTTGGAGAGCATCTTTGCTTATGCGTTTAAGTATGAGTCTATTCCTATTATTAGTAGTCAACATGGTGCAATAGGACTACTAAAACAATATGAAATTTGGCAGCAGTTCTCTAGTATGGTTAGGTGTGACTATTTTATTTGTTTTAATTCATATGAAAGAGACTTCTTTCTTAAGTTTGTTAAAGGCGACATTAATAAATTTTATGTGTATGGAGTGCTGAATGAGCATAAAGGTAAGTTTAGTATACTTGCTAAGTACATATTAAGAAGGCGATGGAAAGTTGGTTTTAATAGAAAAGTTGTTATGTATCTACCAACTAGTTTCAGGAATGGACAAATCACTCCTTACGACAATTATGATATGAATTATTGGCAGTTTATAAAAGAATTAGTCTTTGATGTATTATCTGATAATAATGCATTTAACGTAATTAAGTTACATCAAAAAGGGATTAATAACTGTGCAAAAATTAATCAAAGATATAAAGGTAGGCATAGTCCCTGGTTATCTGTTATACCTCCAAAAAATGTAGCTATTCACTGGCATCCACAGTTTGATTATTCTAGATATGTAGCTGATATTTTAATTATTGATCGTGCAACAAGTACATTAGGGTGGGCCTTAGCATCTAATATTCCATTGATATATATAGATAGCCATCATTCTCCATTGATTCCAAGCGTAAAAAAAGAAATGGAAAAATCTGTATTTTTGGTGGATGCTCATGAATTAAATTGGAAAAAAGAATTAACTAAGTATACTTCTATGAATACGAAGAAAATGTTAGATAAGTGGATGCTAATGAAGCCAAGTAGGGATAAATTTATTTCTAAATATGTTCTAGGGAGTTCATCTAATGATTCTACTGATATCGTTGATTGGATCTTAACAAGAAAACCCATATGAAAGATGTAGAGCAGCGCACCTATAAAATTTTAAATAACTTACTGAAACCACTAGATAGTAATATTGTTGTTAATTCAGTTCTACTGTTGGACGACATTCCTGGCATGGACTCGTTATTTTTCTTGGAGATAGTATCTGCTCTGGAGAAAGAATTCAAATTTTATTTTGACTTAGAGGAAATTATCAATATAAAAAAAGTAGAAGATTTTATTTTAATTATAAAAAATACTTGAGTGGCAGATTATAATTTTGAAAATATTGGGGCAGCTTATCGTGCATCTGGCATTAGCAAGGGTTGTGTTGTTTTGTTAAAAACAGATCTAAGGCTATTGGGTTTATTTGATTTAAGTAGTTATGACAATATCCTTAAGGCCCATTTTGATGCTCTTTCAAGTATTATTGACCTTTCTGTTGGAACATTAGTAGTGTCTACTGCTTCAACAGGTCTGTGCAATACGACTAATCCATTTGACACTATTAATACACCTAGTGAGCGTGGAGTATTGAGTGAATTTATAAGGAAAATACCAGGATCTGTTCGAAGTTTTCACCCGTTTCATTCCTATACTGCAATTGGAAAGGACGCTGAATTTATTACATCTAATGTATCTAGACATGCTTTTGGAATTGAAACTCCTGAAGACCGTCTAATTTCTGTAGATGCAATATGCTTGAGTGTTGGACTACATGCTAGGCTAACATGTTCTACAGTTCATCATGTTGAAATGCAGATGGGCGTACCATATAGGTATAATAAAGAGTACCTCCACCCTGTTATTAACGATAATAAGACTAGAAATGAATTTTTTTACATGAATGTTTATAATAGAAAATGTGAAATTAATCGTAATCGTAATGTTAAGATATTTCAGGAGTTTAGTGACAATGGGTATAAACTAAAAAAAGTTAGTCTCGGTCGTGGAAGCATATATTCATATTCTATGCGTAACTTTTACATGTCAACTGTCCAAGCTTTAAAGAAAGATATATACATATGGCTGGATCAACCGCCAATTACTAAACCTTATTTAGACTAATTTTTTTGATAAATGAATGAGAATTTAACATTTTATGGGCAGTTGCAACATAATGCCAGCATGTGTCCCGATAAAGTGGCAATTATTTATGAAAAAAAAAATATTAAATGGCTTGATCTTTATAATCATGTCAATACATTTGCCCATTATTTTTATGACGTCGGAATAGCTAACGGCGACAAGGTTGTTCTTTCTTCTAATCTTTCTAAATTAGATTTTGTTGTCTCATTGTTAGGGTTATCAGCTATAGGCTCAGTAATCATCCCTGCAGATGATAACATTGCATTTATAGTTAATACTTCAGAAGCAAAAGCCATTATAGGAAATAATCATGATTATGGTATTGAAAATATAAAGAAGATA
>Ga0066610_10002210_pt1 | contig 10818 bp, 8 predicted proteins | sample SaaInlV_DNA_165m_FD_60375 | JGI IMG/M metagenome (GOLD analysis project Ga0066610, IMG submission 60375) | Marine microbial communities from expanding oxygen minimum zones in the Saanich Inlet - SI075_LV_DNA_165m | ecosystem: Environmental > Aquatic > Marine > Unclassified | place: British... | reverse complement strand
TAACTATGGTACTAGAAGGCGAAAATGCAGTATTGCAAAACAGAACAATAATGGGCGCGACTAACCCAGCAGAAGCGGCAGAAGGCACAATCAGACGTGACTTTGCTGAATCTATAGAAGCAAATGTGGTGCATGGCTCAGATAGCGCCGAAAATGCCGCCATAGAAATAGACTTTTTCTTTAGTAAAGAAGAAGTAGTTAGCTATTAATGATTAAAGCTAAACTAAATTTACTAAATTTTAGCTTAAGCGGGCTAAAAGAATACTTTGTTGCCCATGGCCAACCTGGCTATCGGGCGACACAAGTAATAAAATGGCTGCACCAAGAATTTGTCACTGACTTTGATAAAATGACAAATATAAGCAAAACACTCCGCGCAGAACTTATCGAAAATTTTGTAACCCCAGATATGAACTGTAGTAAAGAGCTAATTAGCAAAGATGGCACCGTAAAATGGCTGTTCCAAGTCGATGTAAAAAACCAAATAGAAACAGTTTTTATTCCAGAAGATGGCCGCGGCACCCTCTGCCTATCGTCACAAGCAGGCTGCGCACTTGCATGCAGTTTTTGTGCAACTGGCATGCAAGGCTTTAGCCATAACCTCAGCACCGCCGAGATTATAGGGCAACTACGCTACGCAAAACTTAGGCTCAAGGAAATAGACCCAAATAAAAAAATTACTAATGTGGTTATGATGGGCATGGGTGAACCACTCCTTAATCTTAAAAACCTACTCCCAGCACTAGAACTTATGCTCGATGATAATGCCTACGGACTCTCGAAATATAGAGTGACTGTCAGCACCTCTGGGATCGTGCCCGCAATGGAAAAATTGCGTGAAAATTCTGAAGCATCCCTTGCTATATCACTACATGCTCCAAATGATATTCTTAGAAACGAACTAGTGCCAATCAATAAAAAATACAACCTAAAACAACTAATAAATTGCTGCTCTAATTATTTTAAAAATCAACCAAAAAGAAAAGTAACAGTAGAATATATCATGATAAGTGGTGTCAACGACACAACCCAACACGCCAAAGATCTATGTAAAGTTCTCAAAAGCGTAAACTGCAAAATCAATCTAATACCATACAATCCAATTCCAGACGTTGATTATAAAACATCGAGCAATAATGCTATAACTAAATTTCGCAATATACTCGAGCAAAAAAAACTACAAACTACAGTCAGAAAAACTAGAGGTGATGATATCGATGCCGCCTGTGGCCAACTGGCAGGCAACATTAAAAATAGACTTAAATCGAAGGATTAATATCTAAATAATTACCGGTTCTAGCTCCATCTCTTGGTTGATTTTTAAAACAATTATTTCCTCCTAATCTGTTTCCACGCCCTAGTTGATCAGAGTTTAAATAGCCGCCTCTTTTATGCATTGCAGCGTTTGCTTGCGACTGTGAAGAATCAGCTGCTAAACCAATAGCAGGCAGTGCATCAGCAATAAAAGTAGCTAGCAACATCACGACACCGAACAACACAGGCAACAATAGCACTGGGTTAAAGCTCATGGCTGCAAATGGCAAAATCTTCAAAATGGGTAACAACGCACAAATTAAAACACTAAATATACCTACCTCACTGTAGTAGCCTTTTTTTATTGATCTAGCTTCCTCTCTATTAGCTAAATCATAAGATCTGGAATCATCTATCACAAAAGAGCTAGCTGCAAATGAACAAGCATTAGTAAAAGCATGTAGTCCCAAAACCAAACAAATACTAAACACTAATTGTGGCATAATAGCGGCGAAAAATGGGCCTACTAAAAGTGGCATCACAGCCACATCAAGCATTGCAAACACGCCAATTAGTTTCATTATGACTACAGCTAAAACAAAATCTAAAGCTAGATAAATATCTTTATGGTATTTCATGTCAAAATTAGAATCCATATCTTGTAATTGTCTGTGCACATCATATTTACCAGGGGAATTATGGCCCACATTAATTATAGCTGCCTTTATGTCAACCTTTGGATTAGTGCTTTTAATATTTGCAGCTGTTAAAGCGCCATCACCAAGAATTTGATCATCAGAACATGTGGTTATTTTTATATTAACTTTGTGATTGCCGATTTCTTGTATTATCTTTTGCAAAGCATGCTCTGTATCTAACGTCAGCCCCAACATCGATAAAGAACTTGTAAATATAGGTTTGAAAACACCATAACCTAAAAAAACATCAACAACATTAGGTAGATTATCAAATGTTCTGTCAATATCTAAGTTATATGTTAAATTACGCCCATCTAGAGATTCATCATTAACTACTTTTGCTATTGCTGCAGCTAAAATAGCGCCCCCCATAGAATGACCATTAAAATTTAGTGTCTTCAGTTTAGGATTGGCAATAATAGTTTTTTTTATAAACTCCGCATATTTATCCACACGGCTCGTAAACGAAGCATCACTTAAAACCTCGCATGAAAGATGAGGCAAACATATTGAGTTGTTATTACAAATGTATTTAATTGGATTACCATTTCCATAAAGAACAAAAGACAAGGTGTCACCAGAGACCTTCTGTGAATGTGGAATTGACTTTGGAGGGCTTGGCTTAGGTTTATAAACATATCCTTGACTGGGTGAATAAAAAGCTCCAGGTATAATTAGAAATGTAATTAAAATACGAATTTCATTAATCGCAGCTTCCGCATAACCGCTTAAAACAGGTAAAAATGTAAAAATTTTCAGCGCAGTCACAACTACAAATAACGCCAATAATAATACATTTAAAATGGCAACATAACATAGCCTAAATGGATAAATAAATATTTTTTGCACTGCTGTTAAAATTTTAGCTTTTATATTTTTAATCATAATATTAATACCCATGAATAACCGCAACTCATATTATACCACACGAACATTAAATAAAACTTAAGAATAACAATTCATTACGCCTGTCAAACAAATGAAAACATGAGGTCTATAAATAACAATACAACTCAAGGTTAGCTTAAAAGCCATAGAAAATTAGAAACGCAGCTACTAATAAAAGATATGGTTGGCATTGACTATTGGATTTTACCAAGAAATATGCGAAAATAAAGTTCCTTTAACAAACATAGTGTGGGTTATGACTAAAAAAAGAATAAGTGCAGGCGAAACGCTAAAATTAGCTAGGGAAAATAAAAAACTAACTATAGATGATATTTCGGAACAAACTAAGGTATCTAAACAATGCCTTAATGATATAGAAAACAACTTGTATCCTGAAAAATTATTTTCTATATATACCAAAGGTCATCTTAAACTTTTTTGTGAAGCTGTAGATGTACCTGTAGAAAATATAATGAGCTCACTAAAAAAAGATGGCTTCGAATACATAGGCACTAAAATAATAAAACAACAACCCAAAACAACTAATACTATCAGCATAAAAAACCTAACTAATAATATATCTATAACACAAATCGCTATATTAATGGTAATTGTTAGCTGGATTGTTTTTATAAACAACCCTTCTAAAACTGAAAAAAAAACAATCGAACCTACTCAAAACAGCATAATCAGCACAGCTACAGATAACAAACAACAAGTGGCTATTAAAACTGATGTAAATAAAAATAGTGAGAATGACATTGAAAGATAACATAGCTAGCATACGAGGCATGCATGATATAATACCTGCTAACACCTTAAAATGGCAAAGGCTCGAAAACACTTTAATAGAGACCGCTAAAGCATTCGGTTATAAGGAAATAAGAACCCCAATAGTAGAGAACAGTAATTTATTTAAAAGATCAATAGGCCAAGAAACAGATATAGTAAATAAAGAAATGTATAGCTTTCAAGATAAAAATGGCGATGAATTGACCTTAAGGCCAGAAGGCACAGCAAGCTGTGTTCGCGCAATGGCGCAACATTCACTGCTGCGCAGCCCTGGACAAAAAATTTGGTACTTAGGACCAATGTTCCGCCATGAACGCCCACAACGAGGCAGAACTAGACAATTCCACCAATTTGGCCTTGAAACTTTCGGCATAACCCAAGCAAGCATTGAACTTGAACTTTTAAGCTATTGCACCTTGATATGGGAAAAACTCGGCATTGCAGATAAAGTACAGCTAGAAATTAACTGTCTAGGGTCAGATGAATGCAGAGCAACCTATAAAAAAGAGCTAATAAAATACTTTAAGCAACACAAAGACAAACTTAGCGAAGAAGAACTAAAACGCCTTGAACTAAACACCCTTAGAATCCTAGACAGTAAAAACCCCGTAATTATAGACTTGCTGCCTAATGCACCAAAATTAAGCGAATATCTTAACAATGAACAGCAACAACACTTCAAAGCCATAACCGAAGGATTAAAGCAACTAGACATAAAGTATGCTGTAAATCCATACCTAGTTAGAGGACTAGACTACTATAGCGGCACTGTGTTTGAAATAACCACCTCAGAGTTAGGAGCACAAGGGACCATTTGCGCAGGCGGCAGATATGACAACCTAGTGTCAAAGCTATCTAATAATTCTATGGCCGCTACTGGCTTTGCAATGGGGCTAGAGCGAATACTTGAACTAATGCCAGAGCCACAAGAGAATAAAGCCGACATTTATGTAATTGCAATAGATGAAAAATCACAAGCCACAGCAAATATAATTACCCATAGAATAAGGCGTGAGTTAAAGCAAACCTGTCTGCTTGACCATATTCAAAGTAATATTAAAAATAAATTTAAACGCGCCGCAGCAAGTAGTGCCAAAATAGCCCTAGTACTTGGACAAGATGAATGCGAAAATAATACAGTAACAATAAAATACCTGGATGATGATAAAAAACAACAATGCATAAATAATGCCGATATAATCGATTTCATACAAACTATTTTTGGAGATAATAATGAGTGATAATCATGACCTACTAATGGAAAAAAACATAAAAACATGGTGGAATGATAATAAATTTTATTTGATTGGTGTAATTAGTCTTGCCTTAATAGTTATAGTTGCCAAATCTAACTACCAAGTGGCACAAATTAATAAAACTGAAAAAGCAGCAACCCTCTACTACTACATAGTGCCTGGACTTAAAAGCGAAAACACAGATATTGCTATAAAACAAGTAAATGACCTGCATACAGAAAGTCCCAAATCAATATACTCAGGCCTAAGCTCTCTACACCTAGCTAAATACTATGTTGAAAAACAAGACTATGATAATGCTATAAAACAGCTAGAATGGGTAATCGATAACTCTAATGAGAACTTAAAATCAGTATCTAAACTAAAACTAGCTAGGATATATATTGAACTAAAAAAACCTGAAAAAGCATTAAAGATAACCAAAGAAAACAACTTTTATAATGCTGAAAATGAATTAGTTAAAGGTGATGCATACTTAAAACTAGGTAAGCTAAATCAAGCTAAAGAAGCATACAAAAAATCTGCTGCTGATGCCAGCCAACAAAGCCAATATGAACTTTGGGAGCTTGCAAACATGAAATACAATAATATCAACTATGTAGAGCCGCGATAACAATATTGACATTAGTATTATTAACGCTACAATTAACATCCTAACACTTCTTTTAAATTATCAACAAAAGGCGCCCTATGAACAAAGAAAACACTACAGTAGTAATCGTAGGACGACCTAATGTTGGCAAATCAACTTTATTTAATAAAATAGTAAAAAAACGCTTAGCAATAGTTTCTGATTGGTCTGGAGTAACTCGTGACAGAAATTATGCCCGCATTGAATATAATGAACACGAATTTATACTAGTTGATACCGGCGGTCTTATCGAAAATAACGAAACAATTCAAACAAAACTTAATGAACAAACGCAACTGGCAATTAATGAAGCAGATATAATAATATTTTTAGTAGATAGCAAGGCAGGCCTAACACCAGATGATAGTTACCTCGCAAACTACCTCAGAAAAGCCAATAAGGAAATACTCCTAGTAGCTAATAAATCTGAAACCAATAATAACAAACTAAAAGCGCAAGAATTTAATGAACTATCCCTAGGTGAACCACACACAATAGCTGCAGAGCATAATATTGGGATTATAGACTTAAAGGATAAAATAGTATCATTGAAACCCCAAGCGATATTAAACGAAATTGACCTATCAAATAACATTACTTTCTCATTAATAGGAAAGCCTAACACTGGCAAATCAACTTTAACAAATAAATTAATTGGTAAAGAGCAGTTAATAACCTCAAACATGGCCGGCACCACGCGTGACAGTATCGCTATAGATATAGAATATAACCAACAATCATATACAATAGTCGATACCGCCGGGGTTAGAAGAAAAACTAAAATAAAAAATGAAATAGAAAAGTTTTCTGTAATAAGAAGCCTAAATACCATAGCACAATCACACGTTATCGTGTACCTGATAGATGCAACTGACAAAATATCAGACCAAGATCTAAAACTTATAAATTTTGTAATAGATGAAGGCAAGGCACTAATCATCGCTATAAATAAATGTGATCTACTTGACAAGGAACAACTAAAACTAGTCAACCAAGAGGTAGATGAACGCTTAGAATTTGCAAGCTTCGCACATATTATAAACATATCAGCAACAACTGGGTCAGGAATTAAAACCTTGTGGCGCACAATATATAACTCATACCACTCAGCAATGCTGAAAATGTCAACAAAACAACTAACTGAAATATTAAAAATTGCAACGACTAAAAATCCACCACCTATGATTGGAGGACGTACCATAAAAATGCAACTAGCTCACCCCGGCGGCAATAATCCCCCCACCATTATTATACATGGTAAACAAACCGATAAATTAACCCCACAATACAAACGCTACCTAACCAAATGCTTTTTTAACGCGTTAAAGTTAACAGGAACTCCAATTAGGTTGTTTTTTAAAAGCACTAGCAACCCCTTCGACAAATAAGTAAAAATATTGTTTTCAAACTTATTTTTTGTTGGCATTGCTTTCTATAGATGTAAATTCTCCTTGTGAACTTGAGCGTCTATTAAATCGCATTGGACTTGCACATCTTGTCGTCTCAGGTGAACCCTGTGGAGTGATAGACAAAGAACTCACATGACTAGAAAGATGAAAAGAAGTGGTTTTGTCACTATATATTAGATTATTTGCTACGTTTGATAGAACAACAGCAGCAGCACTCATAAAAGCATAATTAGCTAAAACTGGTGATTGTGAAAATAAAAATAATAAGGATGGGCATGTAAAATTGAGAGCTACCCCTCCAAATAATATAACTGCAAATACAAATATCATAGTATCAGCGCTAACAACTTGACTATCTGATAAGAAACTTAAAGAGAATAACACTGACAATCCGAATAAAATAATCTGTGGCAAGAAATTAACCCATGGAATAAAATATTCAAAGCGCATTAAATACATGTCAAATAATGTATACTGCATAACAAAAACAATAAAAGACAAGCAAACAGAAACAAAATAAACATTAAAGTAAAAGCTGTTATTAACCTCGTCTTCAGCACCTCTAGAATAGGCTATACCAAACCATTGGCAATCGTTTTGATTGTAGTTAGAATTAACATGCAAGCCATTTGCAGTTCTATTTATATAAAAAGAAACCAAGTTAATAACTGCATATACTGAGGTAAAACATACAACAAAAGAAATAGGCGATGCTATATAGCTCGCAACACAAAAGTTACTTATAATTGATCCCAACAGTAACATTATTAAGGCAGTCATTAAATCAAAAAAATTCTGACTTTTATTTTGAAGCAAAGTATATGGGCGAGTATCTACAAAATCAAAAACTTCTACAAGATCATAGGACACCTCATTATTTGAAATCCACTCCTTAAATCCAGGAGATAACAAATCCCAATCATTATAGGTGCTATTTAAATCAGCAACAGAGTCAGAGCTACCTAGACCTATACCATAATCATTAGAACTATTGTTTTTATTAGCAAGGCTTACTAAATGAGATTTCAATTTAGTACCAGTTTCTAATTTATTAACTATCTTTTTAATTGCTAGCTTATTGGCAACTAACTCAGCAATAGATCTTTTTTGCACATTAGCACCTTTATAGACAATTTCTTGTTCAAGCAATTTATTAACCTCGAATATCAATTGATCGTGGGAGTTGATATCTGAAATTTTTATTTCACCGCTAGCTATAGTGTATAAAGAATTAAGTACCTGCAAATCATTGTCAAAATACTTCATCAAAGGCATTTTAACTAGGTTAGATATATAATATGCAGCGATAAATGATAGGTATAACAAAGTATTACCGTGGTATAAGCCAGGCAAAGCACATGTTATAGGCAGCAATAATGATATAATTACAGGACTATAATTTGAATTGTAGTCATGGGAAGCAGACCCAAACTTACACACTAATAAACTTACTAAACCATATACAATTGGAGCTGGAATTATTAACGAAACGGTAAATGCAGACATATGATAGAATATTACTGTTGAAGCCGCTGTGTATGATAATAAAAAAATAAAATTTATCTTTCCTTTATGCCTAGCCCCTGAATCATTACCATCACAAAAACCAAATATAAATAAATATGATAATGTTGCTGCCGTGCTATATAAAAACATTTCTGCATATGGGATAGGAAAACCTAATAACGAAAGGCAGGGAATAGCGCCAAATAAAAATAGTCCAAATGCAATGCCTGAATAAACTATAGAGTAATAAATATAATTAGTTTTATTTATTGATTTGATAGAGTCATACGAATCATTAAACCAGCTAGATATTGTAGATTTGGAGACCTGTTCGCTTTTCATAGATGAATAATCTCTTAATTAAGTACAAACATACTAAGTATGTACGTAAATATAGAGATGTGTCAACTGTTTAAATAGGTAAAGCTTACAGGTATATTAACTCAGAACCTCAGCCACAGCCTTCCCAATCGCTGTAGGCGAACTTACTGTATTAACTCCAGCAGCATTAAGCGCAGCATACTTTTCTGCGGCAGTACCCTTGCCACCAGAGATAATTGCTCCAGCATGCCCCATTCTCTTGCCTTCAGGAGCTGTAACACCAGCAATATATGACACAACTGGCTTAGTTACATTCGATTTAATAAATTCAGCAGCCTCTTCTTCAGCACTGCCACCTATCTCACCAACCATAACTATTGCTTCTGTCTGGTCATCATTCTGAAATAACTCTAATACATCAATAAAATTAGTGCCTGGAATTGGATCGCCACCTATACCAACACATGTGGTTTGACCTAATCCTAACTGGCTAGTTTGATTAACCGCCTCATAAGTTAGGGTACCTGACCTAGATACAATCCCAACTCGACCCGGGTTATGGATATAACCTGGCATAATCCCAATTTTACAAGCTCCTGGTGTAATAATTCCAGGGCAATTAGGACCAATTAATCTAGAGTTAGTCGTAGCCAAATACTTCTTAACAACTAACATATCTGCAACAGGAATACCCTCTGTTATACAAACTATTAACCCAACTCCTGCCTCAGCAGCTTCAAGAATTGAGTCTCGACAGAATGCAGCAGGAACAAAAATAACCGATGCATCAGCATCAGTGGCAATAACAGCTTCTTCGACACTATTGAAAACAGGTAAATCTAAATGAGTTTGGCCACCTTTGCCCGGCGTAACACCACCTACCATCTGCGTACCATACTCAATAGCCTGCTTTGAATGCATGGTGCCTTGGCTACCTGTAAAACCCTGACAAATTACTTTTGTGTGTTTATCTACTAAAATACTCATTAACTTTCACCTTTTACTGCTGCAACAACTTTTTCAGCTGCGCTATCAAAACTGTCTGCTGCTATTATATTTAAACCACTTTGAGATAATTTATCTCTACCAGCCTCTGCATTATTACCTTCAAGCCTAACTACCACAGGAACTTCAATACCCACTTCAGCTATAGCACCTATTATACCATCAGCAATTAAATCACAACGTACTATACCGCCAAAGATATTGACCAACACAGCTTTTACATTGTTATCTGATAAAATTATTTTAAATGCTTCTGTAACTCTCTCTTTAGTTGCGCCACCACCGACATCTAAAAAGTTTGCAGGATTACCACCATATAACTTTATAATATCCATCGTAGCCATAGCTAGCCCTGCTCCATTTACCATGCAGCCAATCTCACCATCTAGAGATATGTAGCTTAACTCCCATTTATGCGCATGATTCTCACGCTCGTCTTCCTGTGAAGGATCACGCATTTCTCTTATACTAGCCTGGCGATATAATGCATTATCATCTATATTAATCTTCGCATCTAAACAAATTAAATCATCAGCAGCATTTATTACTAATGGGTTAATCTCAATCAAACCAATATCATATTTTACAATAGCTTCATACAAGCCTTTAATTAACTTAGCAAACTGCTTTGCTTGATGTGGTTTTAAATCTAATGCATTAGCCATTGCTCGAACTTGGTGTGACAGAACTCCAACCAAAGGCTCAACAGCACATTTAATTATTTTTTCTGGGCTTTCATGTGCAACCTTCTCAATATCAACACCACCTTCTTGCGATGCCATAAAAACTATGCTTTGAGTAGCCCTGTCTATAACAGCACCAAGATATAATTCAGTTTTTATTTCACATGGAGCTTCTATTAATAGCTGATTTACAGGTTGGCCATTTGCATCAGTTTGATAAGTAACTAATCTTGTACCTAACAACTCTTTAACACTAGTTGCTAGCTCTTCTTTTGACTTTACTATTCTAACACCACCAGCCTTGCCTCGGCCACCTGCATGCACCTGTGCTTTAACTACAACACGATCATAAGGCATTGATGCATATACAGATAA
>Ga0066610_10002202_pt1 | contig 10838 bp, 13 predicted proteins | sample SaaInlV_DNA_165m_FD_60375 | JGI IMG/M metagenome (GOLD analysis project Ga0066610, IMG submission 60375) | Marine microbial communities from expanding oxygen minimum zones in the Saanich Inlet - SI075_LV_DNA_165m | ecosystem: Environmental > Aquatic > Marine > Unclassified | place: British... | reverse complement strand
GAATTCTCTAAATCTGCATTGGGGTTTTTCATAAGGTAAGCGTTGTAAAATTTCCTAATGAGAATCAGGAACCAAGAGGAACCCATTTTGGTTCATGCCAAAAAAACCGGCTCGAATCTCGGTCGATTCTTTCTCATATAGTTTGCTGTCGCTTCATGGGTTGGGTTAAAGACGAATGAAAAACATGATCAATGCTCCCTAGGAAGCATTGATGTTATGCCCGCAAAGCGACTGGACAATCAGTGAATGATTTTATTCAAGGGGTACTCAACAATATCTTCTGCCCCACAATCTTTTAGATCGGGAACAATATCACGCACCAATTTTTCTTCAAGAATTACATTCAGGGCTACCCAGTCGGTATCGCTGAGTGCAGAGATGGTTGGTTTTTTCCCGTCAGGAAAAACATTAATGATCTCTTTAAGGTTTTTTTGTGGCGCATTGAGCATCAACCCTACCTTGCCGTTGGCGGCCATGGCCCCTTGTAACATCAAAACAAGGCGATCCACCTTGGTTTTTTTCCATTTGTCCTGACAGGCATCTTTGTTCATGATGAAGCGCGTGGTTGATTCCATCAAGGTGTCTAGAATACGCAGGTTGTTGGCTTTGAGAGAAGTCCCGGTTTCGGTGACTTCAACAATGGCATCCACCAGTTTAGGGGCTTTCACTTCGGTTGCTCCCCAAGAAAACTCAATATTGGCGGTCACGCCTTTTTCTTTCAACCAATCTGTTGTGAGGTTGACGACCTCGGTAGCAATCCGCTTACCTTGCAAGTCTTGCACAGATTGAATTTTAGAATCGTTAGGAACGCATAAGACCCAACGAACAGGACGAGCAGAAACTTTTGAATAAACCAAAGGTGCTATCTCTACAACATCGGCACGGTTTTCGACAATCCAGTCTTTACCCGTAAGCCCAGCATCCAGCACACCATCGGCTACATAACGAGCTATTTCCTGAGCTCGAATGAGCATGCATTCGATTTCTACATCATCAATGGTGGGGAAGTAGGAACGGCTTTTAATGGTGATTTTATAACCGGCCTTGGCGAAAAGTTTAACCGTTGCTTCTTCCAGACTCCCTTTTGGGATTCCTAATTTCAATACTTTACCGCTCATGGATTGGCTTCTTTCGTAAAAGATGATTTAAAAATTCCCCACAGCTGTGGGTAGGAACCAGCAAAAGCCTGTCAGGCCGGGCCAGTTCATTTCGCTAGCTTAAATTTTGTGCCTCTCCCGAAAAACAAAACCCCATGCGGAGTATGAAGTAAAATGAAGAGGATATCGCTGACGCGTGGTACCCAAGGAAGAATCACCCTTGAACACAGGTCCACGCTTGGGAGACCTATTTTTTATAAACTTGATCCGGGTCAAAAACTTTTTCTTCGATGATTTCCACATCGCCATCGACTTTTCTGAAAAAACAACTGGTATAACCTTTATGGCAAGCGGCTTTGCCGACTTGCTCGACCTTCAATAGAACCGTGTCATCGTCACAGTCAACGAAGACTTCTTTGACGATCTGAACATTGCCACTTTCTTCACCCTTCATCCATTGCTTGTCACGAGACCGGCTATAAAACCAAGCTTTTCCGGTTTCAAGGGTTTTTTCCCAGGCAATCGAGTTCATGTATGCAAGCATCAAAACTTTTCCGGTTTCGGCATCTTGAATGATAGCTGGCACCAGACCTCCTTGTTTATCAAAATCTAATTTCATCCAACTCCTCCAGCAAATACGTTAAAACGCAATTAAAATGCGTAGAAATTTCAACTTAACCCTGAGCCTGAATGGATCTAATAAAAACCATTTCAATTCAGGGTAATAAGCCTATGTCGTGATCCTTAACATTGGGCAAAATCCCTCAATAAGCACAGGCTCGGGGTGAACTCGGAAATCTAAAATATAATTGATTTTCTGTCAACCTTATAATAGCCTGTTTGATATAGAATTAGTCGTTTTTTTTGTTTGTTTAGCGAATTTACCCTGTATGAATTGTTGAGGGGTAAAACGATACCATTTTAAACTAAAGGGGATTTAATGCCTTCGATCACGCATTTTGATATTTACAAACCTGCTGAGCCCTGTAGTTTTACCGGTGAAAAATTGCGGGAAATTATGGATAAAGTCGTTTCAGAAACGCTCACTCCAGACGGTAAAGAACTGAACTTAAAAGGTTACTGCGTCGGGCAGAATGGCATGTCTATTATCGTCCGTGACGAACGGGTGGCTAAAGTTCGACGTTTGAACCTAGGGGGAAACCGCATCGGCGATGAAGGAGTCAAGTTTCTGGCCGAAGCGGAATTATTTTCCAAAGTCAATTGGCTGGAACTCGGTGGCAACGATATTGGTCCCAGCGGAATCCGGGATTTGGTTGCTTCAAAATCACTGAAAAAAGTGAAATCTCTGAACCTGTATCGCAATTGCATCAAAGATGAGGGGGCAATTATCCTTGCCAATCAAAATCAATTGGAAAAAATTGAAGACCTTGATTTGGCTCAGAACGAAATCGGCAACGATGGAATTTTGGCACTCTCACAATCGAAAAAATTTCCTGAACTGGTGAGTATCGCGTTGGACAATAATTTTTCTTCCGCAGATGGGAAGGAAGAAGCCAAAATAGGCCCCAATTTCAAAAAACTCCAATCTCTCAACCTGTAATTTAGAAGCCAATGCCAGAATCCAATGAGTCGTATGGGAAAGGCCATTTCCTGATCGCTAATCCGGTTTTACCGGACCCAAATTTTTCGCGAACCGTGGTGTTATTGTGCAACCACGATGAACAGGGTTCGTTTGGCTTGGTGATCAACCGGCTTGCTCCGATCAATGCCAAAGAAGTTTTTGATGAGATGGAAGTGTCGGATTCTGCATCAGACAAAATATTCATCGGTGGTCCGGTTTCCCCTTCGCAGGTGTTTTATCTTTGCCGCTCCAAAATGCCTTTGCCCGAATTGGATGCTATTTGTGATGACATTTATTTAGGGATGAGCAAAGAGCTTTTGGATAATTTAATAACGCGCATTGAAGAGCCGCATAAAAATATCCGATTCTATATGGGTTACTCGGGTTGGGGTGCGGGCCAACTTGCAGGTGAAATGGAGCGCCTTAGCTGGCTGACCTGTGAAGCTCAGAGTGGATTTGTTTTTCAAGAGAATGAAGAAAGCATTTGGGCTTATGCTGTGAAATCGATGGGCAAAGATTATGAATACCTGATCAAAGCTCCTATCAATCCACAATGGAATTAGCCAGACACCTTTTAACTTTTTGTGGGCCAGCATTTCTTTAAGAAGGCAAACCCCTTTTGCAGGCTTGATGGGTAAAACCTATTGCCGCCTGCGGCGAGCAGTATGAATTCACTTTATCGACCTCCGGCATCGCAACAGATTTATAAGTCTACCCTCGCACCCGAATACAACGGTTTCGTGGTGGAACATTATTTTTCCACCCGTTTTACATATCAGAGTCAAGAAGCCTGGATTGCGCAAATCTTAAACGGCGATATTCTCGTCAATGGGCATAAGGCCGAACTGGGGCATATTTTATGCGCTGGTGATACGATCATCACCCATGCGGGAATTCGACAAGAACCTCCTGCTGACCGTAGTTTGAATGTGGTTTATCAAGACCTGCATATCCGCGTGTTCAATAAACCTGCACCGATTCCTGTTCATCCGAGTGGACGATATTTTCAAAACAGCATGACAGAAGTTTTAAAACAAGCCTTTCCTAATGAGGTTCCGCGCCCGGTGCAACGGCTAGACGCAACCACGACCGGGCTGATCGCATTTGCTCGGTCGCGTCAGGCGGCAAGTTTTTTGATGCGAGAATTCAAAAGTCATCGTGTCGAAAAAGAATACCTAGCCGTGGTGAAAGGCCGACCGAAGCAGGAGCGGTTCACTGTGTCAGCCCCCATTGGTGTGGTGGCAGGGGCGCAACGGGGAGTGGGTGAGGGAATAACAAAACCAAAACCGGCGACTACGCAAGTGCAATTATTGACCGCCACCTCGACTCATTCGGTTTTAAAGGTGACTCCCTTGTCGGGAAGAACCAACCAGATTCGCGTGCATTTATCTAGTCAAGGCCTGCCCATTGTAAATGACGATGTGTATGGAACGGGAAATTTGGAAAGTTATGAATATGGTTTGCATGCTTGGAAATTAGGTTTCAAGTGCTTTGACCGTTACCTAGAGTTTAAGGTGGCCCCGCCCTCACATTTTCAATCTTATTTGGGAGATTTGGATATGGCGAAGTTATGAGTGTCGTGCAATCACCTCATTATGTTGAGGCTCCATCCTCAACCAACTCAGGTGAACTGATAAAGCATGCCAGAAACCCGTTCTGGCTCGCCCCAATGGCGGGAATCACCGATGTTTGTTTTCGTCAGTTGATGGATGAAATGCAGGCTGGCGTTTTGATCTCAGAACTGGTGTCGGCGAAAGGGCTTTTTTTTAATTCCGAAAAAACCCGGAAGATGATGAGTATTCATAAAAGCCCCGGAACGATTGTGGGCATTCAGCTTTTCGGTGAATCTGCGGAGGATATTGTTCAAGCGGTGAGTGTGGTGGAGGAGGTCGGTGCCGATTTTATAGATATCAATATGGGCTGTCCGGTAAAAAAAGTGGTAAAAAAAGGATGTGGCGCGGCCTTAATGCGTGACCCGGCCTATTTGGAACAATTTCTCACTACTATTAAAAAGGGCATTCGTCTGCCACTCACTGTTAAGATGAGAACAGGCTGGAATGAAAATGAACTGACCATTCATGAATGCGTTCAAGCGGCTTATAATTCGGGTTGCGAATGGGTCGCGATTCATGGGCGAACGCGAGCGCAAGGCTACGAAGGCAAAGCAGACTGGGATCTCATTGCAGAGGTTAAAAGCCGAGCTAAGCTTCCCATTATTGGTAATGGAGATATTCGTAGTGCTCATCAAGCCAAACAAAGATTACAGGAAACCGGAGTCGATGCAGTGATGATCGGTCGCGGGGCTCTACGCAACCCTTGGATATTTCAAGAATGCGTGGGAGTTGATTTTCAACGTTCGGGCTTGGCACTTCTCAACCAATTTTTGGATGGGTTGCGGGCAAATTATGATACTCGGTCGACGCTCATTCTATTACGCAAGCTTTCTTCTTGGTTGGCGTTTGGTTATTCGGGGGCCGCAAAATTCCGAAAAAGTTTGTTTGACTGCCACACAGCTTCCGAGGTCATGCAACAGGCAGAAATATTTTTTACACAGGTGGCTCATCTTCCGTCCCCTTGCTTCGATGATAATGAAGCATTCATGATGGGGGGGCATGGTTAAGCCGAACCCTTTTTCTTTTTAGCCTCATGATCATGCTGGTAGAAGAAGTATCTGGTATGCGTGTGAGGATGGCCTGATACTTAGTAGAACAGGCAATAACTTTTTTGCAGAGAGAAATGCATGAACGATAAAACAGAACCATTTGAAAAAACACGTCCCGATTCAGTACGTAAGAAATATAAAAAGCAGGAAGAGTTTACCCTCTACGGTTGGAACGCTTGTATGAGCGCATTCAAAGCGAGGCCAGAAAGTCTTTTGCGTTTATTTTTCAGCCGCGCTCGCGGTGCGCAATTAAAAGAGGTCAAAGCCTTTTGTGGGGAAAAGAAGATTCCCTACCGCCAATTGGATCAAGAGTCCCTCAATAAAGTGGCCTCAGGCGTTCATCATGAAGGAGTGGTGATGGTCGTTAAACCTCTTTTACCCGAATCGGCGCATCGGTTGATCCGTGGAAAAATGTCGCAAAAAGGCTTGGTGGTGGCGTTAGATGGTATCGACAACCCGCATAATCAGGGAGCGATTTTGCGCACCTGCGCATTTTTTGGAGCCGAAGGGCTGATCGTCCCAGGCGTGGGGAAAGTTTCGGCGATTCCTTCATCTGCCGCGAGAATGGCAGAGGGAGGGCTTGAAGAAGTCCCCGTTTTTACCAGCAGTGACCTGTCTTCAACATTGAGAGATTGCAGAGAGCAGGGCTGGTTTGTCGTGGGTGCTGATTTGGGTGCAAAAGAAACTCTTTTTAGCGCGAAGATAAAATTCCCCGCAGTGGTGGTCTTGGGCAATGAGCAAGAAGGGCTTTCGAGCCGAGTCAAGCAACGGTGCGATGCGTTGGTAAGAGTTCCCGGGAAAGGGTCCTTGCAGTCTCTCAACGTATCCGTGGCGACGGGTATCATGTTGGCTGAAATGGATCGTCGCCGGACCCAGTCGGTAAAGAGCTAGCAAATATTTTGTTAGATAATAAATTTGCCCATGATAATTTTTGCCAAACTTCATCCTATGCTGGTGCATTTCCCCGTTGGTTTATTAGTCAGCGGAGTGGTGTTTGAGATATATGGAGCCTTGCGAAAAGATGAAGTGGTGGAAACCGCAGGTCGGTTCAACACCCGTTTTGGATTTTGGTGTTTGCTTCCGGTTCTGGGGGTTGGATTTTTGGGCATGCTCAGTCTGCAAAATACCGAAAAGTTCAAAGACTTCTTAGGCAGTCATTTGCAGTTTGCTTTTCTCTCTGCTGCTATCTTCACCTCAGCAATGCTTATTTCTCGTTATTTGAAAAAACCTTGGGCAAGAATTTTGTATCTGCTGATCATTGCAGTGGGTGGCGTGGCAATTCTTACCACCGGTTATTTTGGTGGCGAAATGGTGCATCGTTTTGGTGTGTCCACCAATTGATGGCCCAACACCTTCTAAAAAATAAGCTGATAACCGGTAAACAGGCAAACCAACATGGCAATGAACCCGGCTGAATAATAGGTCAATGCGGTGCGAGAAAAAGTGTTGGTATAGGCATAGCCAGTAGAAAAACCATAGAGGATGGTATAGAGAAAGGCATAGCCCTGATGGCCTTCAACATCTACAACTGTACGTAGGTTGATGTCAACCGAGACCATGCCAGAAAAATCAGCAACCACAGCCGCTAAAAACCCCAAACTCAAATTGAAAACCCCGGCGGCTTTTAATTTTTCATCGGCTCTTTTGTGAGCCAGAAATATCAAGGCCAATCCGGCGACAAATAATGCCGGGGGAAAATGCGATAGAAAAGGGTGAAAAGAAACGGTGCTGATCATCAGGAACCTTGGAAGGGGAGGAACCCGTTAAGTCGAGCCATATTTAGGCCCGTCCGCCCACGAGAACCGGGGAGGAATAAAAATATCACTGAGGCAAAGAATCTGGCCGCGCGGCTAGAGTTCTTTTTTTCTCAGGTCGCCTGCAATATCCAAGTCGACATCAGACAAGTTGACATCCACGTCAATTTTTGTGGCGGCGCTGATATCCTGTTCCAGTGCATCCACGTTGACCGATTGTTTCAGCCCTTCAGCCTCATCCATGACATCTTTTTTCAGGCCACTGAAAGTAGCCTGAAATTCGCCCCACCCCTTACCAATGGCTTTTGCCAGTTTGGGAAGGTTCTGTGGGCCAATCACCACAACGGCGATACCCATTATAATCATCAGTTCAAAGAATCCGATATCAAACATGCAAACACTCCCTAATCTTTTTCGATAACGGTTATTCTAGCAGAAAATGGGGGCGAATGTCATCTGATTGGAGTGAGGGGTTTTATTACGATGATTTTTATGAAGCCTTGAAAAATAAGAGGTTTGAGTTACTATAGGGGCATCTTTATGAGAATTATTCGTGGAACAAAAAATATAACTGGCCCCATTTCCCATCCGGTGATGGCAATTGGCAATTTCGATGGGGTGCATGTGGGGCATCAGACCCTATTTCGCAAAACGGCAGAACTGGCCTTGGAGCATCAAGGCACACCCATTGCGTTTACTTTCGAGCCGCATCCCTTAAAAATCATTGCCCCCGAAAAGGTACCTCCTCTCCTGACCCATTTCAAAAAGAAGATGGAGTTGATAGGGTCTTTCGGTATCGATCTGATTATCTGTGCCAATTTCACCCGCAAATTTGCCGATCAACAACCGCGCGAATTTTCCAAAAATATTCTTTTCGGAAAGATAGGTGTTAAAGAAGTTGTGGTGGGGTTTGACTATGCCTTCGGTCGCGGAAGAGAAGGAACCATCCCCTATCTAAAACAAATGGGCGAAGAATTTGGTTTCCGAGTTCATGTTGTCGAGCCTTTTCAACTCAACGGTCAAACCGTGAGCAGTTCGCATGTGCGAGAACTGATAGAGGCCGGGCAGATTGAAGCTGCGCGCAAGTTTCTCGGGCGTGATTACTCGATTATTGGCCCGGTGGTAGACGGTTATAAAACCGGGCAGGCCATTGGCTTCCCGACTGCAAATATTGATACCAGTAAGGTCCAAATACCTGGAACCGGAGTGTATGCCGTTCGGGTGGTTTACGAAGGGCAATCGCACGATGCTGTTGCAAATATCGGGTTCAACCCGACCTTTCATCGAGACCGATTGAGCGTTGAGGTGCATATTTTTGATTTCAATCAGGTGATTTACAGCCATGAAATTGAAGTTCAGTTCGTAGCGCGTATTCGCAGTGAAATAACCTTTAAGTCGGCAGACGATTTGGTCGTTCAGATTAATCAGGACATTGAAAAAACCAAGCAGATCCTAAAGGGAGCAAATTGAAAAAAGCACGTCAACTATTTATCGGTCTCGCTATCGCTGTAGGGGCCTTATATTACACCCTGCGTAATGTGTCGTGGGATGAGCTGATCGCCTCCTTTAAAGATATAGAGCTGGTTTATCTCCTACCCGCGTTTGCAATCATCTTGTCGACTTATGTGGTCCGAGCCTATCGCTGGCGAATTCTCCTGCGTCCCTTCAAACAAATTCCAATTAAAGATATTTACGCACCGTTGATGATCGGTTTTATGGGCAATGTTCTGCCAGCACGGGCGGGTGAATTCCTGCGGGCTTATTTGGTGGGAAAAAAACACGGTATCACCTTTGCGGGTGCCTTCTCCACCATTATCGTGGAACGCCTGTTCGATATGGTCTGCCTACTGGCCTTGTTTGTCTGGGTTTTTGTGGTCAATGTCGATATGTTTGACCCGCAACTGACCTTTTCCGGAATCTCAGTTCAAACCATGCTGGCTGGGTTTGGCAAACTGTGCTTACTGCTGGTTGTGGGCCTATTGAGCTTCATGTTTCTTTTGGCTTATAAGGAAGCTCCCGTCAAATCTGCCGTGGGTTGGTTGGTGAAACCCCTGCCAGAAAAATGGCAAGAAAAGATTGTGTTCATGGTCGGTGAGTTTGCTTTAGGGTGCAAAATCATCAAAGACCCGAGTGCTCTTGTGCAGATAATTTTTTGGTCCGTCGCCTTGTGGTTATTATTTGTCGCCACCTATTATCCCTTTTATTATGCGTTCGACCTGCAAGATAAATCTTTAGATTCGGTTCTGCTATTAACCGTGATGGTCTGCGTTTTAATCACCATTCTTCCCACCCCAGGGTTTTTAGGCTCGTTCAACGCCGGAGTCTTGATCGCCTTGCACGAAATCATGGGCGAAACCGAGATCAAGGCCGTCAGCTATGGCATGGTCTCTTGGGCGGCAAGCTTTTCAGTTTTAATTGCTGGAGGCGTGTTCTTTATTTTGAAAGACCATATGTCGGTCCAGACATTGATGAAAGCCGAAGAAGAAGCCGAGGCCGAGAAGGAATATATAGAGATTCCCGGCAAGTAAAAGCCGTTCAAATAATAATAGTGGATTGGCATTTCAATCTTAAGGGAATTTGTTATAATGCATTTTCAATTTTAGTTCCCTGTCCACGGAGGCTCTCCGTAACAGGCTGAGATGAAATGCCGAAGTGGCGGAATTGGTAGACGCGCATGATTCAGGTTCATGTGCCCGAAAGGGTGTGGAAGTTCGAGTCTTCTCTTCGGCACCATTTGTAATACAAGAGCAAGTTGTACCTATCCTAGCAGTTACATCATTCTCTCCAGAAAATCTCTCAAGGTACACTAAGGGGAAAAATGGCCTAATGTGATGTACCATTTTTTTTCAGGAATTTGCCCCGTTTAGTTAGAGTCGGTCAAGGCTATTGAAAATGCTTCTTATTTGGGTCGTTTATTATTGATTATGTAGGGATATATTCCCGCATCCCTTTAAATAGGTCTTGTGCCCAAGAAGATGTTGTCATGTCACCCCAGAACCCCACATCCAGTAAACCAAAGTAGTCCCAACGCTAATCCGAAGGCCAGCTTCATATCCACTCTCTTTCTGTAGACCAATAATATTCAAAAATACGAGTTTTGCCACCAATTGACAAGTTTGGATCGCTGAATTAATATCGTGAACGTACTAACCTTTCTAACCCTGTTATTCCGCTTGTCACCTTCATACTCTCACGCCACACCCCTAGGTGATTTTGAGGTAGCTGTTGATGTATATATTGATAGAATGAATCTGCCTGGGATGTCTGTAGAGTGCAATGGCGAAAGGAAAATCTAAAATTGATGTGAGTGATGAAAAAGGTGAAACTATTAACTCCAATACTCTTAATCCTGTTCCTTGTCTCTGTAGTGGGTTGTGCAAATGAATTTAATGATGGGATGGATGCATTCAAACAAAAAGACTATAGGATTGCATTTGAGAAATGGGAACCATTAGCTGAACAAGGGCATGACGATGCTCAGTATAAACTGGGGAAGATGTATCGTGAAGGACTGGGTGTGTCTCAAAACTATATAGAAGCCTACAAGTGGTACTACATTGTGGCTAAAAAAGGATATGGTGGAGGGGCGTAGTCCCATTGTCAGTTGAAATTGAACAATGCCTTACGAGACTGTCAGATAATCTGTGTAAACGGCCATAGCAGGAAGTTAAAATGCTTCCTACAATCATCCTTTTATGGAGGAAACTATGGCGATACGACAAGAGTTATTGGAAGAGTTGTTA